>Ga0209831_1001662_pt1 | contig 20093 bp, 17 predicted proteins | sample Maine_Asex4_meta_FD_187451 | JGI IMG/M metagenome (GOLD analysis project Ga0209831, IMG submission 187451) | Marine algal microbial communities from Maine, USA - Maine_Asex4_metaG (SPAdes) (version 2) | ecosystem: Host-associated > Algae > Red algae > Unclassified | place: Maine, USA | collected... | reverse complement strand
GAGGAGTGTGTGCTGCACCACGTGATCGCCATCGACAAGCAGGCCGCCCTGGCCGCCGATCGCGATCCGTATGGCGACGCCATCGAGATCGGCAGCCTGCGCCAGTGGGAGACAACCTACGTCGGCGACACCGACGGTGAGACGCAGAACGAACAGCTAGTGTTCTGAGCGGCGCGGCTGCGAGCGCGAACCTGTACAGCCTGATCGAGACGGCGAAGGCGAACGGGTGCCACCGATTTCGCCAGCCGTCACGCAGCCGCAGGATTCACGGACGATCAGCTCCACCTCGAAGGAATGGTGCGAAGGCGACGCGCGGCCGGCCTCGAGCAGATCGAGCGCTCGCGCAGCCATCGCACCGACCGGCTGCCGGACCGAGCTGAGCGCGGGCCACGTGTAGGCCGACAGGCCGGTGCCGTCGAACGACACGACGGGGCAATCACGCGCGGGGTCGAGACCCGCTTCGTGCAGGGCCCGGAGAAACCCGACGGCTTGAGCGTCGGACGAGATGAACATGGAAGCGGGCAGCGTACCGCCGTCGATCAGTTTCCGGGCGGCGCGGTAGCCGCCCTCGACCGTCCAGTCGTTCACGGCAACCGGCCCGGGGGCCAGCCCGGCCTCGGCGAGTGCGCGCTCCCACCCGAGGCGACGCGGGTCGGGCCAACCGAAGCCGCCCGAACCGACCACCAGACCCACCGAATCGCGGCCGTGCACTCGAGTGAGATGCTGCACGGCGGCCATTGCCCCCGCGTAGGCATCCGGGCCGATCGAGGAGAACGCCGGAAACGGCGCCGGGCAATCCAGCAGCACCGTCGGCGTGGTCACCTCCCGAAGGCTCTCCAGCTGCACGTGCTCCTGGGTCGTGCTCATCAGGAACAGGCCGTCCACCTGACGGCTCACCATGTCGTCCAGCCACTGCCGCTCGATCCGCGGGTCACCGTGGGAATCGGCGACGAGGATGCGCAGCCCGCGCTCGGCCGCCGCGCCTTCGATGGCCTGGTAGAACTCGAGAAAGTACGGATTCCGACTGTCGCGCAGGATCAGCCCGATCGTCCGGCTGCTGCCGCGCTTCAAGTCGCGCGCATGGAAGTTCGGTCGATAGCGCAACACGCGCATCGATTCCCGCACCCGCTCGGCGGTGTCGGGAGCGACCCCGCGCGGCCCGTCGTTGACGACGTAGCTCACGACCGCGGTGCTGACGCCGGCATGTCGTGCCACATCCTCGCGCGTGACAGGCCGTGATCGCCTGTTCGATGTCAATGGCCGAATCTCACCGCTCGCTACCGCGCAACTCCCGGAGCTTACGCCGGAACGGTCGACCCCCGTGTCCGACCTCGGGCCGATCGTGTTCATGAGTCCTCGTGAAATCACGATCTACTCGTGTAGAATCATTCGAATGCGTCACAACAGCTGATCTCCACACCTGTCTCGCGAGGACTCTCATCACATGTCTGAAACCGTCTGGCTCGTCTCGTTGTTCCTGATCTTCATGATCATCGTCGCGGTGATCACGTTCGCCAAGGTGCGCGGCTCCAACTTCGACACCAGCGATGGCTATTTTCTCGCGGGTCGCTCCCTGTCGGGATGGGTCATCGCGGGTTCGCTGCTGCTGACCAACCTGCAGGCCTCCAATTTCGTCGGCATGTCGGCCAACGCCTACGACGTCAACATGGCCGTCATGGGCTACGAGGTGTTTTCCGGCATCACCCTCATCCTGGTCGCGCTGTTCCTGGTCCCCCGATACCTGAAGCAGGGCATCACCACCATTCCGGACTTCATCGAGAATCGCTTCGGCCCCGGGACGCGCAACCTCGTCACCATCCTGTTCCTGGTGCTGTACGTGGTGAACCTGGTGCCGGTCACGCTGTACGCCGGCGCGGTGGCGCTGTCGGGCATGTTCAACGTCCCGGAGCTGTTCGGCATCTCGCAGTTCGCCTCGGTCACGGCCTTCGTCTGGCTGATCGGCGTCGTCGGCGGCGCGTACGCCATCTTCGGCGGGCTGAAGGCGGTGGCCATCTCGGACTCGATCAACGGCATCGCCCTGATCATCGGTGGCCTGGCGGTCCCGATCTTCGGCTTCTGGTATCTCGGCAGCCTGGACGGCGGCGGGTTCGCGGCCGGCATGGATCGCTTCCTGCACACGGCGCCCGAGAAGCTCAACGCCATCGGCGCGGCCGATGACCCCAACCTCCCCTTCACCGCCGCCCTGACCGGACTCATCCTGGTCAACCTCTACTACTGGGGAACGGACCAGTCGGTCATCCAGCGAGCGCTCGCCGCGCGCAACCTCGCCGAGGCCGAGAAGGGCGTGCTGATCGCGGGCTTGCTGAAGGTGCTGACGCCGTTCATGCTCATCATTCCCGGCGTCATGGCCGCGCAAGCGCTGATGGAGGTGCCCGAGGGGCAGACCTCCGACTCGATCTACCCGCTGTTCACCGCCGCCGTGCTCCCCGTGCCGATCCTGGCCTTCGTGGCCGCGGCACTGATGGGCGCGATCCTCTCCACCTTCAATTCGGTGCTGAACTCCGCCTCCACCCTCTACGCCACGAACGTGTACCGCCCCTACTTCGGCCAGGGCAAGACCGAGCTGGACATCGTCAAGTCGGGCAAGTGGTTCGGCATCATCGTCGGCGTGATCGGGCTCGTGGCATCGCCCTTCCTGATGTACACGGGCACCGGTCTGTTCACCTGGCTGCAGAAGGTCAACGGCTTCTTCAACGTGCCGATCTTCACGATCATCTTTCTCGGCTTCGCGACCAAGCGAGTCTCGTCGAAGGCGGCGAACATCGGCCTGGCCTTCTTCGTCATCGTGTACGCGCTGTCGCAAACCGTGTTCACCGATCTGATGGACAGCCTGGGCCTGCACTTCCTGCACGTCTCCGCCATCCTGTTCGTCGTGACGTCCGTGCTGATTCTCGTTCTCGGCAAGATCTGGCCCCGCGACACCGACTATGTCCTTCCGCAGTCCGACGTGGTGGAGATGACGCCATGGCACCTGCGCTATCGCATGGCAGGCTTCGTCATGGGCACGATGATCTCCATGTACGTGATCTTCTCGCCGTTCGGCCTGGCGTCGGGCAACGGGCTGTCGGCCGCCGCGATCCTGTGCGTCGCCGCGCTGGTGGGAGGGGGCTATGCCATCGGCGTGTGGGCCGATCGCCGCTGGCCCGCCGTGCCGATCGAGGTGCCGGCGAAGAACATCGGCGCGAGCGCCCGCCCGGGCGCGTAACGGATGCCGGTCCGCCGGCGTACGTGGCGGTGACGACGCTGTCGGGACGACGACGATGAACGAGGAGACGCGCGCCGAACCGCTGCCCGACGTCCTGCGACACGTCGTGCCGTTCGACGGCGTGCCGCTCGCCTCGCGCGCCGCGCTCTACCCGGTCTGCGAACACGAGACGCTCGGACCGGGCACGGCGATCGACGTCGACACCGGCTCGATTCGCGTCGTGCTCGACGGCCGCGTCCGTCTGCTCGACGATGAACGGAGCCAGACCGTGCGGCATCTCGGTCGCGGGGAGGTCTTCGGCCACTTCGCGGTGATTCGGGACATGCAGGCGCCCTACACCGCCGAGGTATCGGAGCGGGCGAACCTGCTGAGAATCCCGAGAGCCGCGCTGCTGCAGCTGTTCGCGCGGCACCCGTTCATCAACGCCTGGTTCCACGCCGACCTGCGGCGGTTCGAACGGGAGCTGGGCGCCTTCGACGATGTGGCCGGCAGCCGCTTCCTGTTCGGCCAGAGACTGCGCGAGCTGGAGCATGGTCGAGCGCCTTGCGGTGTCGCCGACGATTCCATTCGCTCGATCGCGCAGCGGATGACGCGGCATCACAGCGATCATCTGATGATCACCGACGACGGGGGTCGCCCGCTCGGCATCGTGTCCGACCGTCGCTTGCGGGAGTGCGTGGTGGCCACCGGCCATTCGGTCGAGCGGCCGGCGGCCGACGTGATGGATCGCGACATGCTGACGATCCCCGCCCGGGCATCGGTGTTCGACGGCCTGCTCGCCATGGAACGGCGCAACTGGACCCACCTGGTCCTGCTCGACGACGACGGGCGGCTGCACGGCGTGATCAGCGACACGGACCTCGCCCGCACCCTGCTGGCCAGCCCGTCCGCGTTGCGACATCGCATCAATCAGGCCGAGAGCGGCGAGCAGCTGCGGGAGCTGCGCCGCTCGGCCGATCAGGTCGTGATGACCTTGTACCGCCGCGGCGTACGCGCCGACGACCTGCTGAAGATCAACACGCGCTTCAACGACGCGATGACGGTACGGGTACTCGAACTGGTGCGACGGGAGCTGCCGCCGGCGCCGAGCGAGCTGCGCTGGTGCTGGCTGTCCCTCGGGTCGGAAGGACGCGGCGAGATGGGCCTGCTCACCGATCAGGACAACGGCATCGTCCACGACGGCGGCAACGACAAGGCCGCCGACGACTGGCTGAGCGAACTGGCCAGGAGAAGCAACGCGCTGCTGGACACCGCGGGCATCCGGCTCTGCGACGGCGGCATCATGGCCGGAGAAGCGGCCATGCGTCACGACCTCGACGGCTGGAAGCTCGCCATCGAGCAGTGGCTGGAGAACCCGGACGACGTCCGACTCCTGTGGGTCTCCGCGCTGTGCGATGCGCGTGCCCTGCACGGTCATGCAGAGCTGCTGCAACCGCTCAAGCAAGCGTTGATGGCAACGATCGGCCAGCGCGCCAGGCTGCTGCGAACCTTCGCCCGGGAGGCGCTGCAACCGGAGCTGCCGTTCAAGCGGTTCCCGAGCCTGCGGCTGCGCGGGAACCGCAGCGAGCACGGCCCCTCCCTGAACCTCAAGCGCCAGGGAACCCACCTGATCACGCATGCCGCCCGACTCTTCTGCCTGAGCGCGGGCCACCTGGAACACACCGGCACGAGCGACCGGCTGCTGTGGCTGAGCGAGTCCCGGCACGAACTGGAGGTCATCGCGCGGGAGGCGACCATCGCCTTCAACGTGCTGGTGGACATGCGCCTGAGCTGGCAGATCCAGCAGGTCGACAACGGTGCCGCCATGACCGATGTCATGCCGCTCGACCACTTCGGCGAGACGCGCAAGCGGCTGCTGCTCAGCGCCTATCAGACGGTCGAGGAGGTGCGGTTGCGGATTCGGCACGACTTCGGGATGGCGACGTGACCGAAACCTGTTCTCGACCATCTGCCGGAAGATCCGGAGCAACGCCGAGCATCGCCACCGGATCCACCCGGGCAGGGTCCGCTGTCAACGCATGCCGTGTACCAGCAGGGTCTCGAGCATCTCGGCCACCCCGTCCGCCGTGTTCGGCGATGTCACGCGATCGGCCAGCGCGCGAATCTCGGCAACGGCGTTGCCCATCGCCACCGCGCTGCCCGCCATCCTGAACATCGGCACATCGTTCAGGTTGTCCCCGAAGACGATCGTGCGATCCAGCGGCACATCGAGTGCACGAGCGATCCGCACGAGCCCGGATCCCTTGTCGACGCCCGCCGCCGTCACCTCGACGAACGGGATGCCTGACGAGCTCACCTCGGCGGCGCCGATCAGCAGGTCGGTGACGAATCCCTGCAACTCGCGGCCCGTCACGCTCGGCGATCGCACGAAGAGCTTGTGGAGGTCACCACCCGGCGACTGCGTGCCCGCCACATCCGGATCGTCAGCGAGCGGATCGACCCGTAGCGCCAGGAATTCCTCCTCGTAGACGGTGCCAGCCTCGCTCTCCCAACCGAAGCAGGCACCGGGCAGGCGTGCGCGAATCAGGGCGATCCATCGATCGGCTTCCGCGGTCCGGATCGGCTGCGACCAGTCGAGCGATCCGGTGGCGACGCGGTAGGCGTAGGCCCCGTTGGAGCCGACGATGTACTCGATCGCGGGTATGTGCGCGAGCAGGGGCGCCGCCGACTCGTGGCCTCTTCCCGTCACGGCGACGACGTGATGGCCAGCGTCGGACACCGCCGCGATGGCCGCCTGCGTACGAGCGGACACACGCTTGTCGTCACCGAGCAGCGTGCCGTCCAGATCGACGGCGACGAGGTAGGGCAAGTCCATGACGGGCAGGAGGTGTCCAGGAGGCGGAACCAAGCTTACCGGCCCGTGCTGATACCTGCCAACCCGTCGACCTCGCCGTCGCGGCATCGGTACAGGTAGCTCGCGACGACTCGCTTGACAGGCGAATCCATGGACGGGCGGGATGTGTCCACGATACGGGGGCAGGATCAAGTCCGAGTTGCCCTGGTTTCCGATTTCGCTGGACTTACGAACGCTTGGCGTCCGATCGACTCCGAATTCTCCAGTTGCCCGCTTCCTCGACCTGATCGTCACCGCAGGACAATGCCTCGCTCAGTACGTCGAAGACCCGCCTGACGCGCCGATTCGTCCTGAGCTCGCGGTGCGCGACGAGCCAGAGCTAGAAGCGTAGCGACTCGAACCCGCGCAACACCGGACGCACGCCCGGGTCCAACCGACAGATCTCGTCCGGCAGGAGAGCGATGCCGACGCCCTGGCGGACCAGTTCCCACTGGACGACGTGGCTGTCCGAGGTGGCCACGAACTGCTCCGGCAACAGCTCGATCCCGTGCTCGCGACAGAGTCCGATCATCCGCGCGTTGTCCGACGAACCGACGAAATCGGCACGCCCGAGCGTCCGGACCGACGGCAGACCATCGAGCGTCTCGAGATAGGCCGACGCGGCGTAGAAGCCCGCGGTGACGTCACCCACCCGTTTCGCGATCAGATCGGGCTGGACGGGGCGCAGGGCGCGAATGGCGATGTCCGCCTCCCGACGCCCGAGATGGCTCACGTCGTCGGTCGAGACGAGTTCGACACGGATGCCGGGCTCGAGACGTCTGAGCGCCGCCACGATCGGCGGCAGACCGTAGGCGGCCATCATGTCCGCGGCGGTGATGCGGACGCTGCCCTGGAGGGAGGTCGACTGTGCCGACGCACGCAGCGACAGTTCGCTGGCCGCCGCGCCCATCGCCCGTGCGTGCTGGAGCAACTCGAGCCCGCCGGGCGTCGGCTTCAGGCGGTTGTCGACGCGTTCGAACAACGCGATGCCGAGCTCCTTCTCGAGTGCCGTGATCTGCCGCCCGAGCGTCGGCTGGGTGGTGCCGAGTGCGCGGGCGGCCGAGGACAGCGAACCTTCCTCGATCGTGACGAGGAAGGCACGCACGCGATTCCAGTCGAAGCGTACCGAGCGCCAGTCCATGCCGATGTGCATACCGGGGTTGCACTGCCTGGCATGGTACTCCGCCGCCTGCGTCGCTAGCCTCTCCGTTGTTCCGACAACGAGGTGACGGCGGTGAACGAAGTGCAGACGATTCCGGTGCTCGACGGGCGGCTCGGCAGCTGGCACGTGTCGGTGCGGCGCGATCCGCTGAGCGAACACGAGATTCGCCGCCGCTACGACCGGGCCGCCGGAGGCTGGCAGCGCACGCTCGCCCGACTCGGCGTGCCGAGCGCCTAGGAAAAGCTTGTCGGCGAGCTCCTCGGCGACGGATCGCTCGCTCGGGGGGAGGGGCCGGTACGGGTGCTGGACGCCGGTGTCGGCACCGGCGCGATGGCGATCGCCCTGGCGCGTGCCGTCACCGCTCCGCTCGCGCTGCACGCGCTCGATCTCTCGCCGCACATGCTGCGTCGTGCCGGTACGGCGCTGCGTGCGGCAGGGCTCGAGCCGGTGTTTCGACAAGGCGACGTGCAGAGCCTGCCCTACGACGACGGTGTCTTCGACCTCGTGCTCGCCGCGCACGTTCTCGAACACCTCACCGATCCGGTGCCGGCGCTGCACGAGATGGTGCGGGTGCTGCGTCCCGGCGGACGTCTGCTCGTCTGCGTCACGCGTCGCTCCGGCCCCGGGCTCTGGGTGCACCTGCGATGGCGGACTCACGCTGTCGAGCCCGGAACCGTCGACGGTTGGCTGCGCGGCGTCGGACTCGGCGATCGACGGCGCACGTCGCTCCGCTACCGAGCCTCGTCATCCGACGCAAGCGTCGCGTGCATCGGCACGAAATCCCACGTGGCGGCGTGACGGCCCGATGCCATCGCGCAGTCCTTGTTGATGCGAGCACTTTCCTTCAAACCCCCACTACCCGAGAGAACGACACGATGACCACGACACTCGACAACCCGCGTGCAGCCCGGTTCTGGAATCGGATGGCTCCCCGTTACGCGAGATCACCCATTGCGGACGAGGCCGCCTACGCCGAGAAGCTCGCGATGACGCGGGAACTGTTCACGCCCGACACGCGCGTGCTCGAGTTCGGCTGCGGCACCGGCGGGACGGCGATGCTGCACGCACCACACGTCGCGCACGTGCACGCGATCGACGGCTCCGAGAAGATGATCGATATCGCGCGCCGACGGGCGGAGACCGACGGGATCCGGGGCGTGAGCTTCGAGACGTCGAGCATCGAGGCCTTCGACCCCGGAACGCGTCGCTTCGATGTCGTGCTCGGACTGTCCGTCATGCAGCTGCTGGACGATCGCGACGTGGTCATCCGCAAGGTGCACGAGCTGCTGGGTCCTGGCGGGCACTTCGTGACCAGCACGCCCTGTATCGCCGACGTCCTGCCGGCGCTGCGTTTCGTCACGTCGCCGCTCGGTGCACTCGGGCTGATTCCGCCCCTCCAGGTGTTCACGGCGAAGGAGCTCGGCGACGACATGGTCCGCGGTGGCTTTCGCGTCGAGCGCCGTTGGCAGCCGGGCAAGAGGAAGGCCGTGTTCATCGTCTGTACCAGACAGGACGTGTCCGGGCGAGCACCGTGATCCTCGTCTTGCGTCGAGCGGCTTCCCCGAGCGATTCGAGCCTGCCGGACTTCGTCCGGTCCAACGGAGCGAGCCTTGCCTGATCTTCACATCGGTGGTCGCACCGGACTCGGCATGCGCTGTGCGACCGTCCACGAACAGTTCGCCGGGTGCGACCGGGGCATGGCGCAGCGCATCGATTGATGCCTGGGTCGCTGCTCGGGTCGATGCCACGGTCGATGCCGGCCGCCGCCTCCTCACGGGCGGCACGCCGCGAGCGCGCCTCGAAGCGCAGCGCGCGCCAGTGCACGGACAGGATTCCCGGCAGCGCCAGGAACGGCAGGAAGGAGATCGGCCGATCGATCATGTCGAGCGGCGTCTTCACCTGCGCCATGGCGCTTCGGAGCTTGGTCTCCATGATGCCGCCGAGCACCATGCCCAGCACGATCGGCACGACCGGCAGGTTCGCCCCGCTTCAGGATCATGCCGAACAGCCCGAACGCCACCGCGACGATGCAGTCGGTCAGGCTGTTCCTGAGCGTGAACACGCCGACGAAGCTCAATCGCAGGATGGTCACGCCCAGAAAGCGGGTCGGTACCTGGATGATCTTCAGCAGCACGTTGGTGGAAAACATCAGGAACACGATCACGATGACGTTCAGAGCCAGCAGCGCGATGTACAGAGCCAGCACGAAGTCCATCCGGTTCTGGAACAGGTTCGGCCCCGGCACCACGTTGTTGGCGGCCTCCGAGGCGATCAACCCTTCCGGGGAACCCTTGCCGAACAGCTCCGGCGCCTGCGAGCTCTTCTGTGCGTAGGTGTAGCTCTCGTGGCTGCCGAAGTGCGGGGCCACCTTCGCCAGCAACGGCGACAGCAGCATCAGCGCGATGATCGACAGCGTGCCGCCCACGAAGTCGGCAATCAGCCGGGTGAGCACGTCCTCGATGTCGCCCGGAGGCCAGGGAACGATGAACTGCACGGGCTTCTCGGGGTACTTGGCGTGGGCGAGCGACGCCCCGGCGAGCAGCACGGTCCCCGCGAGCGCGGCGGGCACCAGGAACGCGCCGTCGACGCATCGGCCAGCCAGTGCTTCGACCCTGGGTCGTACGCCATGCCGCGAACTCGGACGGCGTCGGCCGATAGCGCGCGATGCGGCCCTCGTGGTTCTATGAGCTGCTGCATGTCGAGTAGCGAACAGGTGCGCGCGCACGTCCAGGGCGCCGCGACCCCGCCAGGGTGACGGGACCGAACGGCATCCTCGATGACCTTCAGCTCGGCTCGGGCACGAGCAGTGTCATTCCCGTGTCGCGCGCCGCACGCGTATCGAAGGTGAGTGTCGTCTCGCAACCATCGTCCGCCCCGAGCCGCTCGATCAGGCAGTCGGCCATGTCCGCTGCCGTCGTCCTGTAGAGACGCAATGCCCGGCGCACCGTGTCCGACCGGTTCACCACGATCTCACGGGAATCGAGCAGCCGCTCCACGATGTCGGCCGCACTCGCTCGATCCAGGTCATAGGAGCGCACGAGCACCCAGCAGAGTTCGGTCAGGCTTACCAGCGACACGTATCCGGGGGAGCGCTCGCTCAAGGCATCGATCGTTCGCCCGGCGAGTGCCGCCTGCACCTCGTCATCCTGAGCGAAATACCGGACGAGCACGTTGCTATCCAGCCCGATCATCGGCCGGACTTCGCGCCCTCGGACGCGATCGTCTCGTTCATCTGCTCGATGCTCACCGCCCGCCCGGTGCTTGCGATGACGCCCTTCAGCTCTCGGATGGAGCGCGTGGCGGCAACGACCTCGAACCGCCCTTCGGCGACTTCGACGAAGTCGATCCGGTCACCGCTCTCGACCTGGAGCGCCCGGCGCACGCTTGCCGGGATCGTGATCTGACCCTTGCTCGTCAACGTGGCCTTCGGCATGATACGTTCGCGGAGGTCGTGACGGCCGCTCGGTCCGCGCTTCACCGTCCGTTGTCGCTCGCGTGAACAAGGAACTCCGTTGTTACCGTTTCGGCCTCGAAATGGAAATAACGAACGATTCGCGTGATCGAGTCCGGTGGAACTGGCGGGCCGACGGCGCCGCGCCGTCTGTCAGCTCGACGGCGCTGCACCCGGCTCGGGCGCTGCCATCCTTGGCATGGCAGAACACCGAACGACACCCCGGCTTCACGACACAGCAGACCTACCCGACCATCACCCGATCCACCAGCTCGATCCAGTGCACCACCGCCTTGCCGCCGCTCGCCTCCAGCCCCTGCCCGATGTGCAGCTGGCAGCCGATGTTCGCGGTGGCCACGATGTCTGGCTCGTCCGCCTCGATCGCGGCCACCTTGTTGTCGCGCAACCGGCGGGCGATGTCGGGCTGGAAGATCGAATAGGTGCCGGCCGACCCGCAGCACAGGTGCGAATCCCTGACCTTCGTCAACGAGAACCCCAGCCGGCGCAGCAACCCCTCGGTGACACCCGCCAGCCGCTGCCCGTGCTGCAGCGTGCACGGCGGGTGGAACGCCACGCGGCCCAGCGCCGCGGCGCGCGTTCGCACCGTATCCAGCGCATCCTCGTCCAGCGCACCGAGGGCGGCGCGCACCGCCTCGACCGTGTCCATCGACAGCGCCGACAACCGGGCCGCCTTGTCCGCGTAGGCCGGATCGGCCGCCAGCGCGTGCCCGTACTCCTTCAACATCACGCCGCAGCCGCTGGCGGTGGCCAGCACGCCGAATGCGGGCTCGGCTCCATCCCCACCCTCTTCGCCCTCGCCCTGCACCAGCGGCCACCAGGCATCGATGTTGCGGCGCATGTGATCGAGCGCGTCATCCTGCTCGTTGAGGTGGTACGGCACCGCGCCGCAGCAACCGGCCTTCGCCGCCCGCACCAGCGATACCCCGCAGGCGTCGAGCACGCGCGCCGCGGCGGCGTTGGTGGCCGGTGTCATCGACGGCTGCACGCAGCCCTCGAGCACCACCAGCCGCCGCGCGTGCCGGGCCGCCGGCCAGGTGCCGGGCCGCTGCCGGACCGGGACCGAGCCGCGCAGGGCGGCCGGCAGCAGGCCGCGCACCGACTGTCCCATGCGCACCAGCGGCCCGACGCGGCCCGGATGCGGCAGCACCGTCAGCAGTGCGCGACGCATCAGTCGTTGGGCGAACGGACGCCCGACCTGCTCCTCCACGATCGAGCGGCCCGCATCGATCAGGTGACCGTACTTCACCCCGGACGGACAGGTCGTCTCGCAGTTGCGACAGGTCAGGCAGCGGTCCAGGTGCTCGAGGGTGTCGGCGGTGGGCGCGTGACCCTCGACCACCTGCTTGATCTGGTAGATGCGTCCGCGCGGACTGTCCAGCTCGTCGCCCAGCAGCGTGTAGGTCGGACAGGTGGCCAGGCACATACCGCAGTGCACGCACTTCCTGAGGATGGCCTCGATCTCGATGACGCGCGGGTCGTCGGCCAGCGCCGCTGGAATCTGTGTCTGCACACGCCTAGCCTACACCAACCCTTCCGGTAGACTGGGCCTTCATCCCACCCACCGCACCGTCGCCGGTGCACCAGGAGATCCCGACTCGATGAAGCGCAGCCGCAACGCGAAGATCATCGGCACCCTCGGACCCGCCAGCCGGGACCACGCCACGATCATGCGACTGTTCGATGCCGGCATCGACGTGTTCCGGCTGAACTTCAGCCACGGCACGCACGAGGACCACGCGAAGACGCACGCCATCATCAGGAGCATCGAGGTCGAGCGCGACCGCCCGATCGGCATCCTGGCCGACCTGCAGGGACCGAAGCTGCGGGTGGGCGCCTTCGCCGAGAAAAGCGTCCTGCTGATGCCCGGCGAGCGCTTCCGGCTCGACATGGACCCCACTCCCGGCGACGTCACACGCGCCCCGCTCCTGCACCCGGAGATCTTCGCAGCCCTGCACGTCGGCTCGCAGCTGCTGATCAACGACGGCAAGCTGCGCCTGTCGGTGCTGGAGTTCAGCCACGAGCACGCGATCACCGAGGTGATCGTGGGCGGCGAGATATCGGCCAACAAGGGCGTGAACGTGCCGGACCTGATCCTGCCGATCTCGCCGCTGACCGACAAGGACCGGCGCGATCTGGTGTGCGCGCTCGACCTGGGCGTGGACTGGGTGGCGATGAGCTTCGTGCAGCGGCCCGAGGACATGGCGGAGCTGCGCGAGCTGGTCGGCGGGCGTGCCGCCATCATGGCAAAGCTCGAGAAGCCGTCCGCGATCGAGCACCTGGAGGCGATCGTGCAGCTGTCCGACGGCGTGATGGTCGCGCGCGGCGACCTGGGCGTCGAGATGCCGCAGGAGACCGTGCCGGTGATCCAGAAGCGCATCGTGCGTTGCGCCCGCCAGGAGGGCAAGCCGGTGGTGGTGGCCACCCAGATGCTCGAATCGATGATCCACTCGCCGGTGCCCACCCGCGCCGAGACCTCGGACGTGGCCACCGCCGCCTACGACGGCGCGGACGCGGTGATGCTGTCGGCCGAGACCGCCGCGGGCAGCTTTCCGGTGGAAGCCGCCACGGCCATGAACCGCATCCTGGTGGAGGTCGAGCGTGATCCCTACTACCGCGAGACGTTGAAGGTGACCGCGCCCAGCCACAGCGATACCGCGGCCGACGGCATTCTGTCCTCGCTGGGGCACATCGCCGCGATCATGCCGCTGGCGGCGACGTTCACCTACACCGAGTCCGGGTTCTCGAGCTTCCGGGCCGCCCGCGAGCGCCCCGAGGCACCGACCATCGGTTGCACCCCGCACATGAAGACCGCCAGGAAGCTGGCGCTGGTGTGGGGCGTGCACGCGATCATCAGCGAAACCCTTCACAGCGTCGACGAAATGGTCGATAACGCCATCTACTGCACGCTCAGCGAGGGGTACGGAGAAATGGGCATGATCGTCGCCATCACCGCCGGCATGCCGTTCGGCCGGGCCGGCACCACCAACCTGCTGCGGCTGACGCGTCTCAAGAAACTGCCGCCCGGCGGCTCGGCGGCGCTGTACGCATCCCCCTCCTCGGGTTGATCGCACGCGTGCACCGGAGCACCCATGCGCGTGCGCACCGGGCCGGTGCCCTGGCGGCGATGTTCGCGATGGTGTGCGGCATCGCCTGGCCGGTAGCGGCACAGCCATCCGAGCGGCAGGCGACCCGGCAATCGCCCGGCACGGTCTCGTCGCGCGAGGTGCTGGTCGATCGGGACGAGACGCTGGTCGACATCGCGGTGCGCGAACTGGGCTCGACGGCGCGTGCCGCTCCCCTGGCGGATTTCAACCGCCTGCCGCTCGACACGGTGCTGCAACCGGGGCAGTCGCTGCGCATCCCGATCCACGTGCCGGCGGTCGACGACTTCGCGCTGGTGGTGTTCGTCAAGGGCATGGTGGAGCTCAACGGCCAGCCGGTGGAACGCGGTGCGCGGGTGGTGTCGGGCGACGTGCTGCGCACCGGCGAGGACGGGTTCGCCGCGCTGCGCTTCACCGCCGGTGCCACCGTCAGCCTGCAACCGGCGACCGAGGTCACGCTGCAACGGCTGGCGTGCCGCGACGACGGCGAACGCTGCAGCGTCGAACTCGCCACCGGGCAGGGCTCGCTGGACGTGAACATCCACCTGCCCGACGGGCAGCCGGCCGACGTGCGCGTCACCAACCCGTTCGCCACCGCGGCGGTACGCGGTACCGGGTTCAGCTTCGCCGCCGACCCGGGCACGATGCGGGTGGCGGTCCTCGAGGGCGAGGTCCTGACCGAGGCGCTCGGCACGCAGATCGTGCTGAGCGAGGGGTTCGGCTCGATCACCCGCGAGGGCGAACCACCGGGACAGCCGCAGACGCTGCTGCCCGCACCGGTGCTGCGCAACGTGCCGGCCCGCTCCAGCGGGGACGACCGGCTGCACTGGTGGCCGCTGGACGAGGCGGTGCGCTACCGGGCCACGCTGTCGGGCGACAGTGCGGGCGTGCGCACCCTGGCCCAGCGGGAGGTGGAAGGCACCACGCTTGCGCTGGGGGACATCGCTCCCGGCGAGCTGTTCCTGCGCCTGGCGGCCATCGACGGGAACGGCCTGCCGGGGCTGGCCTCCAGCACCCGCGTGGTGGTGGCCACGATCGATGCTGCCCTGCCCACGCCGACGCTGTCCATCGAGCGGCAGGGGCAGGCGTTCCTGGTAGCCGTCGATGAGCCGCCCCCGGATGCCGCCGGGTTCGAGATCCAGCTGGCCACCGACGCCGATTTCGAGGATCCGCTGAGCGCGGACGTCGGGCCCACCGGTCAGGCTGTGTTCCGGCTCGACGTCGATGCGGTGTTCGCACGCGCGCGGCAGCTCGACACGCCGCTGAACGTGTCGGCGTTCGGGCCGACGGCTCGGGTGCGCTGAGCTGAGCCGCGCCGGGCCGTGGGCCCGACCGCCTCAGGGCACGCGGCGAAAATCGCCGAACGCGCCGCCGTAGAACAGCAGCGGCTCGCCAGAGCCGACCGTGGCGTACTCGACGCGACCGATGATGATCGTGTGGTCGCCGCCCTCGTACAGGAACTCGCGACTGCACTCGAAGCAGGCCAGGGCCCCCTTCAGCACCGGCATCTCCAGCTCGCCCTCCTCCCAGTGCGCCTCGTCGAACGCGGTGGCGTCGCGCGCGAAGCGCATCGCGACCTCCGCCTGCGTGCTGCCGAGCACGTTGACGGAGAAGTAGTGGGCGCCGGCGAACGGCAGGTAGCGCCCCGAGCGCTTGGCCAGCGACCAGGCGATCAGCGGCGGATCCAGCGAGACCGAGGAGAAGCTGTTGACGGTCATGCCGATCGGCCCGTCGTCGCTCATCGCGGTCAGCACGGTCACCCCGGTGGCGAAGCGCCCGAGCGAGGTGCGCAGGTCACGGGTGTTGTCGGCCGCCGGCACGAAGGTCATCCGCGCCTCGGGCACGATGTTGCCGGACGTGCTCACGGTCGCGGACTCGCGCCGGTCACTACCGCCGCTCGCCGGCACCGAGCGGCGTCGGTGGCGTGGTGGCGGGCACCCGCCCGTACGCCTCGGGCAGAGAGCAGGTGGCAAGCCTCGGCAACACCAGCGTGCCGAACGTCTCGCACTCGTCCAGATGGGGATAGCCGGAGAAGATGAACGAGCGGATGCCCATCGCGCGGTACTCCTCGATCTCGGCGACGATCTGGTCAGGGGTGCCCACCAGCGCCGCGCCGCAGCCCGAGCGCGCGCGCCCGATGCCGGTCCACAGGCGATCTTCGAGGAACCCGTCCTGATCGGCATCATCGCGGTTGCGCGTCTGGTGGGAGACGCCGAGCGAGCCGGCATCCAGCGCGCGCTCGCGAATCGCGGTGCCCTGATCGTCGTCCAGCCGGGACACCAGTGACCGGGCGTACTCGCGCGCCTGCTCCTCGTCCTCGCGCACGATCATGTGGACCCGCAGGCCGTAGTCGAGCACCCGCGAGTGCTTCTCGGCCGCGGCGTTGGCGGCCTGCATGCGCTCGGCCAGCTTCTCCTTGGTCTCGGGCCACATCAGGTAGACGTCGCAGTGCTCGCCGCACAGATCGAGCGCCGGTGGCGAGTACCCTCCGAAATACAGCAGCGGCCCACCGTCCCGCTGGTAGGGACGGACCGGATCGGTGACCAGGCCCTTGAAGGAGTAGATCTCGCCCTCGAACGCGATCTCGTCGCGCGTCCAGGCCTGCTTGAGGATCTCGACCACCTCGCGCGAGCGCTGGTAGCGGTAGGCGCTGTCCTCCTTCTGACCGGGAAAGTCCGAGGAGATGATGTTGACGGTGAGCCGCCCTTGCAGCATGTGATCCAGCGTGGCGAGCGTGCGTGCCAGCATGATCGGCTGCATCTCGCCGCAGCGCACCGCGGCGAGCATGTTGATCCGCTCGGTGAGCTGCGAGGCGGCGGCGACGAAGCTCAGGGTATCCTGACCCACCTGGTAGGACGAGGGGCACAGGATGTTGCGAAAGCCGAGCTGGTCCGCGCGGGTGATCACCCGGGAGGTGTTCTCCCAGCTGCTGCGGTAGTCACCGTCGGGCACGCCGAGGTAGCGGTAGTCGTCCGAACACAGCGGAGCGAACCAGGAGACCTCGGACGCCTCCAGATCCTGCGACCTCACCGGAACTACCGACATGCTCTTCGCCTCGCACGCTGCACTTGATTTCAATGTATCAATGGTGAAACAATATGTCAACGCCGCGCCCGAGAAGAAGCATGCAACCCTTCGTGCCCTTTCCTGAAGGACTGTCCACCGGTTCGCTGCCGCTGCACGTCCAGCTCGGCGAGATGATCACCCGCGACATCCAGGCCGGCGTGCTGGCGGACGGCGAACGCCTGCCGCCCGAGCGGGAAATGGCGGAACAGCTCGCGGTATCGGTGGGCACGCTGCGCCGGGCGCTGTCGGACCTGGAGGCGAAGGGCATGCTCGAGCGCGTGCAGGGCTCGGGCAACTACATCCGCAACACCGTCGACGCCGACAACGTCTACGCGCTGTTCCGGCTCGAACTCGTTCACGGCGGCGGCTTCCCGTCCGCCGAACTGCTGTCCGTGCGACGCCTGAGAAAACCGGTCTACCTGCCCGAGTACGGGGACTCCGCACATGGCTATCGCTTTCGTCGCCTGCGCCGCCTGAACGGCCGTCAGGCGGCCTGCGAGGAGATCTGGCTGGACGGCAGCTATGCCGAGTCGATCGACAAGTCCGATGTCACCGAGTCGCTGTACCACTTCTACCGGGAGAAGCTCGGGTTCTGGATCACGCGCGCCGAGGATCGGGTCGGTGTGGCCACGCTGCCCGACTGGGCACCGTCCGGCCTGGCCACCGCCGAGAGCACGCACTGGGGCTACGTGGAACGGCTGTCGCGCGACAACGCGGGGCGCACGGCGGAGTATTCGCGCACCTGGTTCGACCCCGTGAACGTCCGGTTCGTGGCCCGCTGACACGATGAGCGCACCGACCATGCGCAGGAGGATCCGCTACGCGCTCGTGGGCACCGGCATGATGGGCCAGGAGCACATCCGCAACCTGGCACTGCTGCGCGAGCTCGGCGAGGTCGATGCCGAGGTGGTGGCCATCATCGATCCCGACGGGGCGATGCGCAGCTCGGCGCTGGCACTCGCCCGGCAGCTGGGCAACGACCGGGTGCGGGCGCACCCGCATCACGGCGCACTGCAGGCCGGGGACTGCGACGCGATCGTGCTGGTCAGCCCGAACCACACCCACCGCGAGCTGCTCGAGGCGCTGCTGCCGCTCGGCACGGCGATCCTGGCGGAGAAGCCGCTGTGCACCACGCTCGATGACTGCGAGACGCTGCTGCCGCTGATCGAGCGTCATTCCGCGCCGTTCTGGGTGGCGATGGAGTACCGCTACATGCCACCGACCGCGCGCTTTCTGGAGCGGCTTCGCAGCGGCGCGGTGGGGCGGCTGCGCATGCTGTCCGTCCGCGAGCACCGCTACCCCTTCCTCGACAAGGTCGGCGGCTGGAACCGCTTCGGCGCCACCTCCGGCGGCACGCTGATCGAGAAGTGCTGCCACCACTTCGATCTCATGAGACTGATCACCGGCAGCGAGCCGGTGCGCGTGTTCGCCAGTGGCGCGCAGGACGTCAACCATCTGGACGAACGGCTCGAACAGGGCGTGCCGGACATCCTGGACAACGTCATGGCGATCGTCGACTTCGCCAGCGGCGTGCGCTGCGCGCTCGAGCTGTGCATGTTCTGCGAGGGCGCCGATCCGCAGGAACAGCTCACCGCGATCGGCGACGTGGCCAAGCTCGACGCCTTCATCCCCGGCCCCGGCCGATTCTGGCCGGATGCCGGCGAACGTCACGGATCGGTGCTGCTGAGCCCGCGCTCGCAGGGTGCGCCCGAGCGCGACATCGTGACGGTCGACGAGCGTCTGGCGGCGGCCGGCGATCATCACGGCTCGACCTACCACCAGCACCAGCGCTTCGCCCGCGCGGTGCTCGACGGCGCGCCGGTCGAGGTCACGGCGGCCGACGGCGCGGCGGCGGTCCGCATGGGTGCGGCGGCGCAGGAATCGATCCGTACCGGCCTGCCCGTGACCCTGCCCGCCTGAGCGCCGGCCCGCGCCTTCGGCGCCGGCCGACCGACCGGCGCCGCCCGAACGGTCGCTACCTGGACGCCGCGGCGTACTCCTCCTCCAGCTGCGTCTCGCACTGCGCCACGGCATCCTGCGCCGCATCGATCCACTCGCGACCGAAGTTCTCCTCGTACCATTCCCAGACCGGCTGGGCGGCATCCTGGAAGGCCTTCTTCTCCTCGTCCGTCGGCGTGTAGATCTCCCCGCCCGCCGCCCTGAACGTCTCGTAGGCGGCGAGGGACTTCAGCTTGGGCATCTGCCGGGTCGTCCACTTCAGCTCCTGGAAGCCGTTGAAGACGATGCGCTTCTCCTCGTCGCTCAGGCCCTGGTAGTTGCCCTCGTTGATCCACCACATCGCGCCCATGTACGCGTGCCCGTCGAGCGAGAGGAACTTCAGGCTGTCCTCGAACTTCATGCCGACGATGTCGGTGATGCCGTTCTTGGTGCCGTCCACCACGCCGGTGGCCAGCGAGGTGTAGACCTCGGGCCAGGCGATCGGGGTCGGCGAGCCGCCCAGCGCCTCGACCAGCTTGATCTGGATGTCCGCCGGGATCGTGCGCAGCTTCAGCCCCTTCACGTCCGCCGGGCTGCGTACCTGCTTGTCGGTGGTGGCGATGTTGCGCCAGCCCCCGGTGTTGCCGATCGCCATCAGCCGCACCGCGCCGACATCGCGCAGCACCGCATCGCGCAGCCTGGCGGTCAGCGGTCCGTCGAACACGCATTCGGTCACGGCATCGTTCGGGAACAGGTACGGCAGATCGAGGAACTGCGCCGGCGGGTACCAGCCGGCCAGGCCGCCGTTGGTGGTGATGAAGATGTCCAGGCGTCCGTCCAGCAGCGCCTCGGAGCACTCGCCCTCGTTCGAGCAGAAGCGGCCGTTCGGGTAGATCTCGACCGCGAGCGATCCGTTCGATGCGCTCTCGACGTGGTTCTTGAACACCAGCGAGCCGTCGTAGTCCTCGTCCTCCTCGGATCCGAGGAAGGCGATCTTCAGGGTGGTGGTGTCCTGGGCCTGCGCCACGGCCAGCGGGCCGAGCGACAGGCTCGCCAGCACGCCGGCGCACAGCAGCTTCAGGGCGGGACGGTTGATTGAGATCGACATGCGTTGCTTGCTCCTTGTCCGACGGGAACGTCGGTGTTTCAGTGAAGCCCCAGCAGACGGGGCATGAACAGGACGAGGTCTTCGAAATAGGTGATCAGCAGGATGACGACCACCTCCACGGCCAGGAACGGCAGCATCGCCCTGGCGATCACCTCCACCCGTTCCTTGGCCACGGCGGCGGCCACGA
>Ga0209831_1001659_pt1 | contig 20112 bp, 25 predicted proteins | sample Maine_Asex4_meta_FD_187451 | JGI IMG/M metagenome (GOLD analysis project Ga0209831, IMG submission 187451) | Marine algal microbial communities from Maine, USA - Maine_Asex4_metaG (SPAdes) (version 2) | ecosystem: Host-associated > Algae > Red algae > Unclassified | place: Maine, USA | collected... | reverse complement strand
CGTCCGGGACCACATCGAGACTCTCAAAGAGACCGGCCTACGGGTGTTCGCCCTGAACAACGCAAACCTCACCGGCCCACAGATGGTGGAGCGAATCGACACGCATCTGAATCGGATCGTCCAGAGAGCGTCGAAACCCGGTCCCTATCTGTACGTCGTCGGGTCCAAGGGACTCGAACGGCGCTGGCCCGATCGCTGAACGCTCGTGACCATCGGACAATCGAACCTTTGGGTCTTCCTCATCCAGCGATGCGAGCGGCAGTAGCCCGGGAATCTGTCCGCCGGTGCCGGGCTCGATGGCAGGGGGCGCAGCGGGGTTCGAGCTCGGTGGTGACGGTCCGGTGGGTTTGAAAGTACGGCGGATTGTGGTCGAGTTCGAGGAGTTCGGTCTCCTGACAGTCGACGCACTCGTGGTTGTGCGCTTCGAGCACAACTCGCTTCTGGCGAGTGGTGGGATGCCGCCGGCGATTCGACGCGTTGATCGGTCGACGCGTGCTGTCGTGAATCATCATGCGAACAAAGGACTGATCGAGGCGTTGGCAGACCGCGTTGTTGGTGACCGGGGTCCCGTCGTCGAAGGTCGAGCCGTCGCCGCGGACATGGATTACGACCTCGGTGACCAGGTCGATGTCGTGGCCCAGAAACAGCAGAACGAACGCGTCGGCTCGCTGTTGTGCCAGCGACGGGATACCGAAGTCATCACCGTCTGCCGGTTGCCACTGTCCTACCGGTTGCCACTGTCGCTTCAGCTGGCGGAGTTGCTGTTCCATGGTGCGTGGTTCAGATGCGTCCGCGGACGCATCTCGTTGACGGGCAGCGGTCGATTCCACCACTGGCAGCGGTGACGGCGTCTCGGGTGACCGGGAGTCGGCGGGGGTCGCGGCGACCTGCTTGATGATGACATTGAGGGCTTCCGCAACGCGCTTGCCGATGGCGGGCGCCAGCGCGGCGCGAATGATGACCATGCCGTCCGCGTCGGTGTGGACCGTGACGCCTCGATTGTCGTGATGCCGCACGTCACGCTCCTCATCGGTCTCATCACCCGCCAGGTGTTTGGCAATCGCCGTGGTGAGTCGGTTGGCTGTGCGGTCGTGCGCCAGTTCCAACAGCTCCGCCTCGTTCCCCGCGTCGGCCCACCGCGTCACGATGCGCGTCTTTGCGTACGACAAACGGTTTGTTGCAAACGCGTCGTGAACGAGCGGTAACTCATCGAGCGCGTGACCCACCCGTATCCACTCGCGTGCGGTCGAGTCATGAATATCGAGAGCCCGGGCGATCGCCGCCGCTGAGCTCTTGAACCCTTCATGCAACCACTCAAGGCTCATCTCATATCGAGCGGCAAGCCGGACGACCTTGTACTGGTTGGCGTTGAGCTCCTGGCCGAGCATCGCAAGCTCTTCAACAATCGGCGAATCCATCAGGACGGGCATGGCTGATCCTCACAATCGGCGGAACAACCCACCAGGACGGCAGGCAGTTCCGGTTTCGTTTGTTCGGACAGCTGGAACCTTGAAGAAGTTCCTGAGGACGAGCCATCGATCCACCCACCGAGCACGTGACCCAGTGACCCAACACTACCGAGCGCCTGTGACAGGGAAGGTTGGTGCCGGCAACCGGTAATCCCGCGAACAACGCTGGCAGAAGACCCCGACGTGACCGACGTCTGGTTTGCCATCTACGGATCGAACGTCAACGTTGACCAGAACGGCGACGTCCTCAACATCGCCGACGCCCAATCGATTCTCCGCGCTTGCCAAAGCCGATGCAACGAGCTGGGGCTCGACTTCTCCAAGGTCATCATCGACGGCGCGCAGAACTGACCTCGGCGGTGAGGTCGGCGGATACGGCTCTGGCCAGTGCGTTCAGGCGTTGACGAAAGACATCCACCGTTGGGCTGTCGAGGCGCAGCCCGGGGGGTGATCCCCGCAACACGTCAAGCCACTCACTGCGTCGAGCGATCCGGGCCGCTCCCCGCCCGGGCGCCTGGCTGGCCAGATAGTCGCTGACGGCGTTCCACAATCGCACCACCTCGACGCCAACTGCGGCAGCCACTGCGGAACTCTTGGCCTGCAGCAGTTCCTGATGGTGAGGAGACGAGGAAGTGAGCTCCCAGAGGTCCCCTTCGAACCGCTGCAACATGTTGGCCAGCGCATCCTTGGGCGCTGACGCCTTGTTCAACGCCGCCAGCGAACGCTCAACATGCTCTTCAAAGACCCCTGCGAAGGCCGCAGCAAAGATGTCGTCCTTGTCGCTGAAGTACTGGTAGAGCGCGGGGCGCGAAACCCCAGCCGCATGGGCGATGTGAGCCATCGATGTTCCGGAGAAACCGCGTTCAAGGAATGTGGTGACAGCCGCATCACGGATTGCGGAGCGTCGAGCGTCGCCTCGGGTCTCTGGCACGATCGCATCTTGACACAACTACCCGAATGTGTCAGGTTGCGATTCTGACATATTGGCTTTGAAGTGTCAGGTTGCTCGCTCCGGCTCCGGCCAATCGCTCACCACAAGGACCGCCATGACTCGACTCGGCTACCAGATCCCGAACTTCACACTGCCCGGCATCGACCCGGCGGACGTCTTCGACAATGTTGTCGCCCAAGCCAAGGCGGCGGAGGGCGCAGGCTTCGACCGGGTCATGGTCATGGATCACTTCTACCAGCTGCCGGGTCTGGGAGCGCCGCACGAACCAATGTTTGAGTGCTACACGATCCTCTCCGCACTGGCGCAACACACCAGCACCGTGCGGCTGTCATCGTTGGTGACCGGCAACACCTATCGCCATCCAACACTGCTGGCCAAGACGGTGACGGCACTCGACCACGTCTCTGGTGGTCGAGCCACGCTTGGCATCGGTGCCGGCTGGTTTGAGCTTGAACACGATGCCCTGGGCTACGAGTTCGGCACCTTCACCGACCGGTTCGAAAAGCTCGAAGAGGCCCTGCAGATAATCAAGCCGATGCTGGCGGGTGAGCCGGTCAGCCTGGATGGCGAGCACTACCAGGTATCCGACGCCGTCAATTCACCGAAGCCAATATCTAACATCCCCATCATGATCGGTGGCGGTGGCGAGAAGAAGACCCTCCGCATGGTTGCGCAGTACGCCGACGAATCAAATCTGGGCGGCGCCTCCGTGGAGGAAATTCCGCGCAAGCTCGATGCCCTCGCCGCCCACTGCGAACGCCTGGGTCGGGATCGCTCCGAGATCAAAGTGACGTCGCTCCAGATGGTGCATGTGGCACCCACCATGGAAGAAGCCGAAGCCGAACTGCGCCAGACCGCGGCCGTCAAAGGGTGGAATGATCAGATCATCGAGATGGCCAAGGGAATCCTTGTCTATGGCGACACCGACACCGTGGGTGAGCGCCTTCAGGCCGTGATGGACACCGGCATTGACGGTTTGACCGTGAATCTGCCCGGCAACGGTCACAACCTCGACCGCATCGGCCTGCTCGGAGAGATTGGCCTGACCGCCACCGCTGGCTGACGGAGCGGTTGTCACTCTGCTGGCCCCCAACCACTACGATTATGCCAGTTGGAAGCGCACAACCGCACCGGAGCAGCTGCATGACTCAGAATCAGCCCCTCGTTCTGGCCGGCCAGTACTGGTCGCCCTACACCCGAAAGATGCGAGCGGTACTTCGCTACCGCCGGATCCCCTTCACCTGGATGCTGCGCGATTCCATGTGGGACGACCTGCCCACTCCCCCGGTGCCCATTATCCCGGTCATCGCCTACCCCAATGATGACGGGGATGGCTACGGCGATGTCACTGTCGATTCGTCCCCACAGATCATGCGCCTGGAGACCGAACACCACGGGCGAAGCGTGGTGCCACATGACCCGGCGCTGGCGTTCATCGACCTGCTGATCGAGGACTTCGGCGACGAGTGGGTCACCAAGATGATGTACCACTATCGCTGGGCGTACGAACCCGATATCGACAAGGCCGGCAAGCTGCTCCCCCTCGGCTCCAACCTGCAACTCGACTCCGACGGTGCGCAAAAGGGATACGACTTCATCACGCATCGCCAGATCAGCCGGCGGGCCCTTGTGGGCTCCACCGACTGGAACACCCCGCTCATCGAGGACTCGTACCGGCAGGTGCTCGCCACCATGCAGGCCCGTTTCTCCCGCGGCGATTTCCTGCTGGGCGACCGACCCGGGCGCGGGGACTTTGGCATCTTTGGCCAGCTCACCCAGCTGGTGCAGTTCGACCCCACAGCCATGCAGATCGCGGTGGACGAGGCCCCAAAGGTCATCCGCTGGGTTGAACGGGCCGACGACCTCTCATGGCTGCCAGTTGAGGACGACCGTGGGTGGGACTCGATCGATGATCTCGACCCCGCCATCCTCGATCTTCTGGGTGAGATCGGCCGCACCTACGCACCCTTCCTGGCGGCCAACGCTCAGGCCTTGATGTCCGGGGAAGACGAGGTCTCGTGTCAGATCGTCGGGCTTGATGGACAGAGCCGCGAGTATCGGCAGGCCCCGTTCGGCTACCAGGGCAAGTGCCTCACGTGGCTGCGCGAGGCATACGCCGCGCTGAGTGATGACGACCGCAGTCGCGTTGACGCGGCGCTTGGCGGGTCCGGTTGCGAGCAACTGCTCAGACCTCTCTGACCCGGCTACAAGCGACACCCGAGCCGGACCTTTCGCCGTCATCCTGGGAAGTGACTTTTGGCGTCCCGGGAGGTGCTCTTTGGCTCCTTGACTTCAAACAAACCTGAATTATACTTCATTTTTTACTGAAATTCGGTTCGTGTTTCGGGGCAACGGAGCCAATACCAGACAACATTTGGAGAAGAGTCAACTATGAAGTTTTACGTTCGAACCATCGAATCCGGAGGCCGCCCCATCCGCCTGCTTTGCGCAATGCTGATAACCACCCTCTTGGCAACGGTGGCCGCACTGGCCAGCGCCACCGCCCCTGCAGCTGCCCAAACCGCCGACACCTTCACCGCGGTGGTTGACTACAACCGCCTGAGCATCAGCCGGGAGAGCGACACACCAGGCAGGTCGTCGAACCCCGATGAGCCAACAATTCTTACCTGGACCTACCAGGTCATGCTGGGCGACGCATCCTCCGCCAGCGTGGACTACGCCGGACACAGCACCTTCTCTGGAAGGGACGCTCGAAGGAGCGGTGGCACCCACATCAGAGACAAGGATGGCCGATTCGAGCTGCCGGCCGTGCCCGCCGACGGCGTACACATAACCGGGTCGATCACCGTCGTGCTCGACTCGGACGCGTGCTCGAACAACACCTACCGGATTCTTGGCCGGACCCTCGACAGGAGCCTCACCACGGCACTGAACCAGTTTGCGGGCGAGAACACATCTGTCCTGGCGCTTGCCGGCGAGGATGATCCGTTGGGCGGCGTGGTCGAAAGTCTGACATTCGAGCCGAACAATTGGCAGATAGCCCAGATGGCAATCGACTGCGCCGTGAGCTTCTGGGTGATCCCGAATTTCGACTTCGACGACATCATCGGTGTGGGTGCGACGATGTTCCTGGGCTTCCCCGCGTCCGAATTCTTCTGTGACATCGCCGACGATGCCAGCGGCTACGTGGGAACCGAGATGCTGCTCGACATCGACCAGACGGTGACGATTCCTGTCCCCGTCTGGAATCCCACCACGGTCCGCATCCGGATCCAGGAGCCCGCAGAGATCAACCTCGAGGTTGCCGTCATGGACGACCGTGCCTTCGGCTGGGGATTCAACGACGATGACGCCCACTACACCATCAGCGGCGGTCTCGAAGTAACGTCGGCCGCTGACAACGCGGAATGCCCATCACCGGCGCCAAAGCCAACCAACCCGGAACCCAGAGGCTGTCTCAGACTGATGATTGACCTGGAAAAGGGACTCATCGACCAGAACACCTACATCCGGCTGGCTCGCGGGCTCGGCTGCAGTGACTTTACGCCGTAGTCACCAACGATGACGCAGTGCGAAGCCTGATGGCGGCCGGCGCGGGTACCCGCGCCGGCCGCGCCGCGCGTTCCTGTTTGCCCAGGCGATATTTGGTGCCGCACCGGCGGAGCATGCGGGAATCACGGGGTGGCATGGGTCTCCGTGGTGGTCACGCGGTCAGCGTCACCCCAGATGCGACGCCAGGTGCTGATGGAAATTGACGATGGCCTTCTCGAAGTATCCGAAGGTGTAGTGCGTGTTTGCTCGGGTCGTCGCTGATGCCTGAATCGCTCTCGCCGCTTCCCGGTCCTCTTCCAAGCCGAAGTCCTGGACAAACACTGCGTCGCGTTCAGCCTCTTCGACCGAGATTGGCGATTTGCCGCTCTGTTGGTTGATCAGCCGGTAGACGACCCACCTGGTTTGTGTGGGACTGATGGGCTCGAGGATGGTGAAGCTCGTATGTTTGGACAGTACAGCGATGTTGACGTTGGGGAAGAGGTGGTACACCGACGTTGCCACGCCCGCCAACTGACGATCCGCTGGCTCGACGTCCCGCAACTTTTCGATGCGGCGGAACGGAAAGATGATGCGCGAGTTTGGACCGAACGTTTCGACCAGCGTCGTGTTGTCCAGTCCGTAGGGGAAGAACGAATCTCGATGCAGTGACTTGATGTGATACCCCTCCTGGGCCGTCTCATTGATCAGCTTCCAGTTCGCCTCGTCGACCATGTCCTCGCTCTGGTGGAAGAGCTCCTGGTCGGGGGTGAAGAAGTCAAGGGCGCCGTCCAGGAACTCCTGGTCGATGGGAGCGTCCTGGGCGACGTAGACAATGCCGCCTCTCTCCGCCGCATTCACTTCGGCCAGGCCATGCTCGTCCGGATCCAGGTCAGCAAAGCCGGACCGGCCGGGGATTCCCTTGAGCGCACCTTCGAGGTTGTAGGTCCACGCGTGATAGGGGCAGGTGAACGCCTTTGCGCATCCCGTTCCATTCACCACCTGCATGCCCCGGTGCCGACACGCATTGATGAACGCTCTCACGGTGCCGTCGGTTCCCCGAGCGACGACCAGTGGCGTGCCCGCAGCCGTCCGGGCGATGAAGCTCCCGGGCTCGGGCAGGGCGGCGGACGGGCAGTACGGCACCGGCAGCCGACGGAGCAGCGCGATCTCGGCCTCGAACCGCTCGTGCGAGTGATAGCTCTCCACCGGCTCCCGCCACACCGTGTCACCCAGATCGGTCGTCCTGTTGTCGATGTGGTCGAAGATCCGCTCGATCGCCTCGTGGTCGTTCAGCAGCGCATTCATATCGGGAGCCTATTGCTTCGGCCGAACGCAACTCGCATAAGGAAGCGCCGACCCTGACCCCGACCACCGACGACCGACGACCGGGCCGCGCGCTGCCGTGATTGCCGCGTCGACGTCCCCCGGCAGCCTCAGCGCTGGTGTCGGTCAATGGCATAGCCTTATCCCCAGATCAGCTTCCGGGAGAGAAACATGCCAGCACCAGAACTCATCCACACCGCAACCATGACCGCCCACATGGGCGAACAATTCATGGTTCCCAACGGACCGCAGGGCACGCGCGTGATCGCTGAGGTTGAGTCCATCACCCTCGTTGGAGAACGAGTGAACGCCCAGATGGTGGGAACGTCAGCGGCGGACTGGGTCACGGTTGGACCCGACCGCACCTATGGCACGCTCGATGTCCGGCTCACCTTGAAGACCGACGATGACGTGATCATCTACTGCGAGTACAAGGGCCGCGTCGACCTTGCCACCGGGCGAGTCGTGTCCACGCCGCTGTTCCAATGTGGCGACGAGAAGTACAACTGGATGAACGCCATCCAGTTCATCGGCGACGGCTCCTTGAACAACGAGACCAAGGTATTGACCTATGAAATCTACGAAGTCCGTTTGAGCTGAACGGGTCTCGAACCCGACACCGGTCAGTTCGTTGGACTGGCTAGCCCGCCAGTTCGTTGGACTTGCTAGCCCGCCAGCTTGGCGAGCTCGGTGAACATTGCCTGGTTGACGGCAACAACAGGCCTTTGCAACTCGGCTTCGATACGTTGCGTTGCTTCAACGGCGCGCAAGTCCGTGCAGCTCAACACGATTGCCTCAGCATCGTCGTGGTTGGCCGCACTCGCAAGCTCGAAGACATCATCGGGGGTCATCGCCCCCTGATCGCGCGACATCACCGGGCCGTGAGGTTGGCCGAAGCAATGAGCTCAGCAGCGAACGCTTCAAGGTCGGCGGCGGTCCGAAGGCTTCGGCCGTCTTTCGTGCGAGTCACATCATCAGAGCTCGGTCCGCTACGCCCCTCGAAACGCGACCTCACCTCGTCGGCAGAAGAGGGCAATCCAACGGCCTCGGAACGCAGCTCGCGACCGCATGCGTGTAGCAGCCGGCTCAACGTCTCTGTTCCTGGGTCGACCAGGCCGTTTTCATAGCGCGACACGGTCGGCTTCGAGGTACCCGACCCAGCGCCACGCTCCGCAAAATGTGTCACCAGCGTTGCATACCATGTGGCATACCGGGTTGGTATGCTGGCCCAATGGCCACCGAACAGATTGCCGTGCGACTTCCCAAGCCGCTTCTCTCCCAGCTCGACGAACTCGTCAAAAGCGGAGCCTACGAAAGCCGCGCCGCTGCGGTTCGAGCCGGCATCGAAGCCATCATGAAACTGGATCTCCAACGTCGGACTGACCGCGCAGTTGTCGACGGCTACAAACGGCAACCCCCAACAGAAACCGAAGAGCACGCGGCGCTCGCGTCCCTCCGCGAAGCAATCCTCGACGAACCATGGTGACAACGCCTGATCGAGGCCAGATCTGGTGGGGCGAAATCCAAGACGTCGGACGGCGCCCGTTCCTGATCATGACCCGCTCCGCGGCGATCCCCGTTCTGAATAGCGTCCTCGCCGCACCCGTGACCCGCACGATCAGAGACATCCCCACCGAACTACGACTCGGAGCCGACGACGGTATGCCCACCGACTGCGTCGCCAGCTTCGACAATCTCAGAGTCGTCCCCAAGGCTTACCTGGTCGACCAGATCTGCGAGCTGCAGCCGGCACGACTCGCCGAAGCATGCGCCGCCATTCAAGCCGCCATCGACTGCTAAACAAACGGCCTTTCGGAAGAGCTTCAGAAGCATGCATGCATGCCGAACGTGCAGATTCGACGCTTGCGCGATCGCCCCAGCCATCGCCGACGGCGGTCCAGATGGGACCTGCCCCTCACGGTCTACGCCACAGCACCACTGCTACGTCGCGGATGGGACCTACGCGACAACGTGACGGCCTATGACTCGTGCTACGTCGCTCTCGCCGAGGCCTTGGGCTGTACGGGTGCGGCCTGCAGATACTGCTGCGGCATCACGAGGTCACAGCCAACCCACCACGCGGCGTACGGCATACCCCAGGCGTTGGCGTGGAACTGCGGCACGATGAGCAGGATGCGTTCGGCCTCAGTGACCTGCAACGCCTGCGACGAAGTCACCGCCATCGACTGAAGCCAGGTCGATCGGTGCGAGTAGCCGGCCGCTCGGCCGCCAGCAGTTCCTCGTAGTCGAGCGTGTCGCCCAGTCCCTCGATGGAGCTGGCGTCGCCGGGTTTGCGACACACGATGACGTGTTCCACCGATTCCAGCTGGTCATACACCCGAGCCTTGGCACCAACGAGGCGTCGATGATGATCACCTTGTCGGCCGCGTGGTTCACCACGTAGGCGAGCTGTTCGGGGAACAACCGAATGTTGAGCGTATGCAGCACCGCGCCCATCGACGGGATGGCGAGATACGCCTCCATGTGGCGGTGGTTGTTCCACATGAAGGTGCCCACACGGTCGCCCTCGGCGACGCCAAGCCGCGCCAGCGCAGCTGCCAGCTGGTCGGCGCGGTCCCCCAACTTCTGCGAAAGTGATGGAGTGGAGGTCGGCGGCCGGCCAGCAAGTTCGACCCACTCAAGTCTCGTTGAATTCGGCCCATCGTTCGGCGAGATCCCATTGCGCAATCCAGTGGTCAAGGTATACGTCGTCCAAGGACACCCCGGCTTCGAGAATGGATCGGATGTCATCCCGATCTCGCAGCCGCCACGCAATCAGCTTGTGAACAATCACGTCCTCAACGGTGAGGACGTGATCGACCGCACGAGCGAGCGCCTGGCGCTGGTACTCGACGACGGGCAACAGGATGTCCACTGCCTCGGCGCCGCGGTGGCACCGGATCAGGTGCGCCGGCTCGCCGGCGTCGGCGATAACAGCTACCTCGTAGCCCGCGGCCTCGAATCGGCCCGCAAGATCAGGATCGAATTCCACCATCGCGTCAACATCAGTGGTGAAACGCGGTGTCGAGCGGTAGCGATTCGCAGCGAGGGCCCCGACAAGTGTCCATTCGAGTTCAAGCGACTCGAAGATCTCAGCGATCGATGCGAGCCATGCCGAGGGATCTCGCTCGTTCATACAAACCTTCCTCCGGGGCACGGTCGACAAGCCCGGGCAGGCCGTGCTTTGCCCGGTCCACGTTGATGCGCTCGAGGATTGCATCGCGCTGCGCGGCGGTCCCGCGGTTGTGAGTTTCCGCGGTGGCGAGATCGCGTCCGATCCGTCGCATCTTCTCCTTGTCGCGCTCACTAACCATGAACTGAGGGTAATGGAACACTGCAGCTGCTGGATCCTCAGACCGATGTAACGGGTCGCCAGATGGGACGATCACACGAGACCGATCACGGCGTCAAAGATCGTGTTGAAACTGCTAAGCGTGAGAAGCTGGATTTCATGAACGAACATGGTGTATCTGTCCGGTTGTTGCCAACCGTCGGTGACATCCGAGAGGTTCCTTTGGGCATCGAGACCACCGTGGTGCACAACCAGCACGACGAGTACGACGTTTACATCGGCCGGGCCGTACCGGAGGCTGGGCTCGACGCCAGCAAATGGGGCAACCCGATTGTGCTCGCCGACGACAGCGACGAGGAGCGCGAACGCGTCATCGCCGAATACCGAGCGTGGATTGTTGAACAGTCCGGGCTGATGGCCTCGCTCGGCGAGCTTCGTGGCCTCCGCCTCGGGTGTTGGTGCGCACCCAAGCTTTGCCATGGCGACGTCCTCGCACAGCTTGCCGACCAGTTCGGGACGTAACCGCAGCCGGCCTTGTCGGCGGGAACGAGGACCAGCTACCGCTCCTGCCGCTCCCAGTCCTGGCGGAGGACGTACTTCTGAATCTTGCCGGAGCCGGTGAGGGGAAACTCGTCGACGGCGATCCAGTGCTTGGGTGTCTTGTGTGGGGCGAGCCGCTCCCGGACGTAGGCAAACAGGTCGGCTTCGTCGATGCTCGCGCCCGCGACGGGACCGATGAACGCGCCGACGAACTCGCCGTACTTGTCGTCGGGGAGACCCACACCTGACCCCAGGACTGGGCTCCGCTGATCCAGCGGCGCATGACGATCGCGTCGCCGCATGATATCGTTAGATATCAAAGGAGGTCGTCATGACTGACATTCTGATCCGAGACGTCCCCAACGAAGTGATCGCGGCAATCGATGCCAAGGCGAAGCGAGTCGGCCTCTCACGCACCGAGTACCTCCGCCGAGCGCTAGCGCGCGAACGCGTCGTCGACGCTGGCCCCGTCAGCCTCGATCAGCTCAGGAGGGTCGCAGCACTCGCCGAAGACCTCGACGACCCCGCCGTCATGTGCGGCGCGTGGTCGTGACGACCTGGCTCATCGACAAGTCCGCTATCGGGCGCCTCCACCTCGCAACGAACGCGACCGAGTGGGCCGAACGCATCGAGCGAGCCGTTGTGCGCATTTGCCCCGTAACGCGACTGGAAGTCGGCTACTCAGCACGTTCTCCAGCAGACCACCGCACCCTCGTTTCCCAACCACCAGTCGCATCCATGCCAGTGGAGTACCTCACTCCCAGAATCGAGGACCGTGCCCTCGAGATCCAGTCGGTACTCGCTGACCGCGGCCAACACCGGGCACCATCGATCCCCGACCTGCTGATCGCCGCAACAGCGGAGCTCGCCGAGCTCACTGTGCTCCACCTCGACAGGGACTTCGAACTGATCGCAGAGGTCACCCGCCAGCCAGTCGAGCGACTGAACCTCGACTGACCATTGCCATCTTTACTGGCACCGTCTCCCCCGCCTCAGCTTGTTTGACCCAGGTCGCTCGCGGGGATGTGCCGTCGGGCCTGCAATGGTTATCGACCCGGGGGAGTCGACGAAGGAATCGAGCAGACAGCGTCGCCACCTTCGACAACCTCGCTACCGTGCCGAAATCCGTACTCACACGACGGCTCGGCCAGCTCGGCCACCCGCGCGCACCACACACCGTGAGAGTTCGTCACGTTCTGTCGACCAAATGCGTCCGCGGACGTGTCGTCCGCAAGCCAGCGAAGCCGGCCGCGGGAGGGGCTCTAACGGCGACGTAGTACGTAGACCCGCGATCTTGTTCCCAGGCCTTCGATATGTGGACCTTCTTCATTGAACAGCTCGTCCGCAATACGTCGTTCGACGGCCTCGCTCACGGCGGCGGGAAACTCGGGGAGCTTCAGGGCGTGGTCGTTGAAACTGAAGACGAAGTATCCACCGGGACCGAGTGAGTCGAGTGCTTCAGAAAAGAGACCAACGGGTGCCGCGCCGACACCGATCACCCCAACCGCCGCCACCGCTTCATATTTGCCGGGTTCAAACGGGAACGGGTTGCTCACGTCGGTGAGCTGAACGTCGCTGTACACATTGGCGTGTCGAGCCAACGCCAACATCTCCTCGTTGACGTCCGCACCGGTGATGTTGCTGAAGCCCGCCGCAGCCAGCGCCTTGCCGGAGAGTCCGGTGCCACAACCAACATCGAGAATGGATGCGGTCGGTTCGACGAACTGGGCGAGCGCCATCGCACAGCGTTGGGGGGTTCGGTAGCCCTGCCCAATCAGTTCGTCGTCATAGCTGGCGGCCCACGCCGAATAGTACGCGTCCGTCTCTTCCTGAGTAGCGAGGTTGTACGCCCGGCGAAGAAAGTTCGACATGGACGCATCGTAGTCACCACTCTCTCGGGCGGCTGAGAGGACACTGGTCAACAATCACCGCGGCGACAGAGTCAGGACACGTCTGCCCGTCGACTACGTCTGGGTCGTGAACGGAAAAAGCTCGACGCCAAGCTGATCAAAGAGGTGGATCATGTCGACGAACACCCAGTTCTCGACATACTGGTCGCCGTCGCGCTTCCACCAGTCGAGGCCATTGAAGTCAACCGCGTTCCCGGTGGCGGCAACACCGAGATACTCCCCCGTGTGGGTGGCTTTCACCCCCGCCCAGCCGGGTGCCCCGCTGTACTTTCCTTCGGCGACGAGAGCGTCAAGGTCCTGCACCTGACGATCGGGGTAGGCAACCAGCCACGGGGCTTGATGCAGGTCTTCAAACTCGGAGAAGCTGACGCACGCACCAATGCCGCCCGGCCCGTACCAGCGCACCCCAGGATGGAACCAATCGGCCATTCCCATGCTGGTGAGATCGTCCTGGTCAAACGCGTTCAGCCCATCGAAGATGAACCGTCTGATGTGATCCAGAGAATGGGCACTCACTTCGGCCGTCTGCGGTCCGCGCAACACTCCGTCATCGGCGGCAGGCGGCGGGTACATGCCGGGTTTGCCCCGAGCGGGCGGCAAGACATCGACGCCGGCCTGTTCGAGCAGGTCCACCAGATCAATGAGGAAGAAGACCTCGGCCACCTGGCCGTTCTCCACACGGGTGAAGTCACCCCAACGAATCTGCACCTGTTGACCCGTCGCCGGGATGCCGAGGAAGTCTTCAGCAAAGGTGCCCACGAGGTTGCCCGTGCCGGTTACCCACTCCCGCCCATCGAGTGACACGTCGCCGTCGCGGCGGCCATTCGACTGGCCTCCGAAGAAGATGAAGGTGTCTCGCCGAAGGTCGGGGAACGACCGCTTCAGCGGCGCCAGATACTGAGTGATGTACTCGCTCACACCGTGCATGTCGCCGATTGGCGCGGGGCCGCGGAACACCACATCGTTGGTGCACGCGTCGGCGAGCAGGGTCGCTGCCTCGTCGCTCGTGCCCCGATCGAGGGCCTCCCACAACCTCCACACCTCGTCCTTGTTTGCCTGATTCGTTTCGAGGTCCATCCGGGGCTCCATTCAGCGACGTGACAGCTCAGGAGCTCTTCGACCATCTGCAACAGGTATCGGGGTCGATGTGTGATCGGTCACTTTTGTCAACTTTCCCGTTTAGTACCGTGGAAGATACTACTACCTCAACGGTACTGTCCTCTTTCGAAATCGACTTCGCCGCAAGAAGTCGCTCTCGTCTGAAGGAAGTTTTGATGAGAACACCGATCTCGCCCCAGCCTGAACAAGAGGCACCTACCGACCGTCGACACTGGCGATGAAACTCGCCGTGCAGAAGAAGACCGACTACGACGGCCATGTCTACCCCGAGGCCCATACCGGCTGCTTGAAGATCCTGATGATCTGCACCGAGGAGAAGGCCATGACCATGGCCAACGGGAAGAAATTCTCGACCGGCAACCATCCGGTCGAAATGCTGGTGCCGATGCTGCACCTGCGCAACGCCGGGTTCGAGATCGACATCGCCACCCCCACCGGTGCCCTCAAGCGGCGAACGCCTTCGGGCGACTCGCAGCCACGACCCTGCTCGAACACACCAACAAGAACTCATAGACAAGGAACCGCAATGACGAACAAGACCCTCAGCGACCACATGAACTGGCGCTACGCAACAAAGAAGATGGACCCCACCAAGGCCGTTCCAACAGAGAAGGTCGACGCAATCATCGAAGCCGCTCGCATGGCGCCGACTTCGAGCGGAACACAACCATTCGAGCTGTTTGTCATCACCAACCCTGAGGTGCGCGGCGAGATTCGCAAGGTCGCAATGGACCAGTCGCCCATCACCGACGGCTCACATCTGCTGGTCTTCGCCGCATGGGACAACTACACCACCGAACGCATCGACGAAGTTGCGCAGTTGAACAAAGATGCTCGTGGCGAACTCCCAGCGATCGACGACTACTACGACAATCTCAAAGCACTGTACGTACCTCGTGATGCCGAGGAGAACTATGCCCATGCCGCCCGCCAGGCCTACATCGCCCTGGGGTTTGCCATGCTCGCGGCGGCCGAACAAGAAGTCGACAGCACGCCAATGGAAGGTTTCGATCCAGCCTCGGTCGACAAGATTCTCGGGCTCGCTGAGCTTGGGCTGCGCTCGGTCGTGCTCCTGCCACTGGGATACCGCGATCCATCCGGCGACTGGCTACTGCCGATGCCAAAGGTGCGCAAGTCGCTCGACACTCTCGTCACCCGAGTCGACGGTCGGCTAGGTGGTGAGAGTCTGTCCGTGTGAGGTCGTCCAGGTGGCGATGTGTTCGAGGACGGGGATGAGGGTGTGGGCGGTGTCGGTGATGTCGTATTCAACGCGCGGCGGTATCTCGTTGTACTGCGTTCGAGTTACAAGACCATCGCGTTCAAGCTCGCGAAGCTGGCGGGTCAGCGTCGTTGGGGTCACCGGGCTCATCCGTTCGGCCAGCTCGTTGAAACGGGCCTTGCCATCGCAGCCAAGGCTGTACAAAATTCCGATCTTCCAGCGACCTCCCACCATTGCGGTGAACTGCGCGAGAGTGTCAACGGTTACCGCGGTAGATGTGTGATTCGCCACGTTTCTCAACTTCCCTTTAGTACCGTAGAAGATACTACTACCTCAACGATACCGACGCCTTCCATATCAAATCGCCTCCCGGCGTCGCTCACGTGAAGGACACTTTGATGCGCCCGCACCGACATCGCGTACTTCCTGCTCGAAGCCACCACCAATCCCCCCTGGGCCGGCCCGACCGGCGTCCATCCGCCGCCGTCGCGGCAACAAAAGCGCGCTGTCAGACACACCGTTACGTTGCACGTGCCCGAGTGCCACACTCACACATCCCCAAGGGGAACCGGTAGCGCCGTGGCGGCGCGGCCTCTCTCAGCGTGCGCTCGCCCACATCAGCAGGGCGGCAGCGCCAGTCGTCAGCCAGCAGGCGGTCCGATGCGCGCGCGTATGTAGCTGGTGAGCGACAACTTGATTTCGTCAATCATCGCCGCTCGGTCACGCTTGTTGAGTTCGCCAAGACCAGCGATAAGTGGCCATGTCCCGTCCACAATGACCGTGGTCATCCGTTGAATCAGACCAGCATCAAGATCGTACGGACTCGCCTCGAACAATGAGCTCACGAGAGCCCGCTCAGAGTCGTGAGCCGGCTGGCTCGCCAGCATGCCGTCCTCATGGCGCCACTGGCGAACCCGCTTATATCCCGTGAACTGCGTGTTGGCGTCAACACTTCGATCGACAAGGTCCGAGACGAGCTCTGCCAAATGCTCAATCGTTGGCTCTTCAGGTATCGGCGGTAGATTCGCCGCCAACGCGATCAGGTAGCGGTCGATGTATTCCGCCACGAGCGCTTCCTTGTTCGGGAAGAAACGGTAGAGCGATCCAATCGAGCAGCCAGCTTCCTTGGCGATCTCTGTGTTGGTGGCGCCGTCGACACCCCATGCCGCAAAGAGCGAGTCCGCCGCACTGATAATCGCGTCAAGGGTCTGTCGGGACCGTTCCTGGGTAGGCGGATTACGCATCGTTGCCACGACCCCGATCGTAAGCCTGCGGCGAGGCTATTGACGCGACCATCCCGGTCGGCTCGAAAATCGTCCTTACCCGTTCAATCCAATTCGCGCAGCCTGAAGTTAGAAGCCTCCGCCCGGTGGCCTGATGTCAACAGTGTCCTGAAACACCCCGGCGGCGGACCCATCAGGGCCAACAGCCGTTACCCGGACCGAGATCGGGAGCAGGTCAAATGCGCATGGCGCAGTGCCCGAGACCACCCAGGTGCCGCTGGCACTACCCGCAGAGACAGTCGTACCCGAGGGGCCCATTGTTACTGCAGCTTCCCACTGGCCGACGCCACCGAGCACGTCGTCGGGATCGCTGAGTGATGCGCTGAAGGTGCGGCTCCAGCTGACAGTGCTGCATGGCTGATTGGGTACGTGAGTGTGCGCGACGGCATCGAAGTTCACTTGCGGCTCGATGATGACCTCGGTGACGACAACGCCATCGGCTTCGATCACGTTGTTCACGCGGTCACAGTCCACCATTGCATCCACCGACAGCCAGGCTGCGGAGAGGCACTCGCCAATCGCCGCACTGCCCCTGCGGTTGGGATGAGCCGAGGTCTGGCAGTACTGGAACGCCCAGTAGAGGCACCGTTCATCAAACTGGTCCGCCGACCGGAGCCCGGCAGTTGTCGTCGCTGTCATCTCATGCAGCACGTCTGGCTGGCCAGACGGACCCATCATGGCGAATCGGACGGGAGCCACCAGCAACGTGGAAGGCGACGTGCCATCGCACAGTCGACCTCCGTCGAGCGCATCACGCACGTCCAGCCGAACCAGGTCCACCCCTTCGTTTTCGGGCGCCGCAGCGACCGTGCCAAACGCGAGGCTGATCATTTCCGAAAGGAGGTCAGCCTGTTCGGCTGCCCAAAAACCGGTGTCGCGGTGAAACGGACACCCAGCCGCGTACCGCTCTCGGACCAACCGCTTGAATCGGTGGCTGGCGTCGGTCTTTCCGTTCTCCCTCATCAACTCGTCCGTCACATCAGTAGTGATCGGGGATGTGTAGTCCTGCACAACTATCCGATAGCTGCCGTCCGGGTACTTCGGCTGACCGTCCACGTCGCTAATGGACGCCATCGTGTTGATGACCGCCTGCAACTCCCTGGCCACCCCATCAGCCTGCTGCAGTACCAGCGGGTCCGGAATACCGGTTTGGGGAATCCACATGATGTCCTGGAACTCTTCACGCGAGATGTACTCACCGCGAAACGATGGAGGGAAGAGCTGTTCGATCGGCCCGCTTGCGTACGGATTCCACCATGCGGTCAGCGCGTAATCGATCGGCTCAAGGTCGGCACCAAGGCGAGGATGCGATTCCCAAATGGTGCGTTGGCGCAGATACTCCCACTCGTGAAGCAACCGAAGCGCCCGCGTCTGCTCCGCATCTCCGATTCGCGTTGCTCGGGAGCCGTGGTTCAAGATCCAGGCGTTCATCGCATCCGCAACATCTTGCGGATACGGAAGACTTGCCATTGGAATATGGTCGGCCCGGGGCGCAAACCAGGCGCCCTGCAGATCGCTGCGGTAGTTGCGCAGTAGCGATTGCAGGTTGTTGTCGTCCGGATGGGTCCCGGCCGCCACCAGCCTCGACTCCAAAGCAGCAACCGCTTCAATCAGGTCCTCAATGGTTGCCATCTGTGCCCCTTCCGGCAATGTCGGGTACTTGCCCGAGGTGCACGGACCAAAGGTCTTTTCCGGGCCACCCGGGTTGATCGAATAGTCACCGAAGTCGGCGTTGGACGTCAACGACATGTTGTAGAGGTAGCCGTACCAATCGTCCAACGGGAAACCACTCGCCGCCCCGGTATGGGTGTAGCCGTCGAGCACGAACCCGCCGACGCATGCCGCCACAAGCTTGCCAAAGTAGAAGTCTTCGTTGTTGCCACCAATGGAGAATTGGATGAGCTCTACGCGCTTGCCCGGATCTGCTGCGATTTCGCGGAGCTGCGTTGTTTGCGGCGCCACCCCAAGGCGGGCCCCTGAGCGACCGCTGATCGCAGACGGCGTCGCCCCTGAACACGAAACATTGTGTGACTCATCGATCCCCGGAAGGTCGGCCACATGGATGGAGGCAAACGCAGACCGGTCACAGAATTTCTCATCCTCGACGGAGCCGTGCCAGGGATTGGCACTCGTGCTCCAGTCATAGGTCCCGTGGCCCTCACCGCTGATGAAGCTGTCCCCCATTGCCACCGCGACCGTTGCGACCGAAGCCGGTGGACTGTCAGGCAATTCGGTCACTGGCTCGTCCGTTGCGTCAAGCCGGACCGCGCGGATCTCGTAGTCGGCGCCTACCTGAACCTCAAGCGAATCAAAAGAAACGTCCCAGCTCCCCATGCCGCTGGCGGGCACCACCACCGCGTGGGTGAACAGGCCTTGGTTGGCGCAACCGTCGAAGGGCTGAAACACAACGGGTGGAGCCGTCGACTGCGGTGCCGTGATTCGCACCATCAGCCGCTCCTCGCACGCACTGGCGACGGTGCGGGCCCACATGGTCACTCGCCGGTTCGGCAACACCGAGCCAGGGTCATCGAGCGTCGCCGATGGATTCTGATCAAATCCCACGTTGTCAATGCGGCGATCGGCATCAGCCACGTCGAGGAACTCTTCCTGCAGCGGCACGTCGAGCGAATCGACCGGGGCGTCGGTTGCGTCTAGGCGGACGGCTGGAATGATGTAGTCGACGCCGGCCTGATCGGCTGCGGACTGGAACGCCACTTCCCATTGGCCCACCGCAGAGCCGGGCACCACAATCTTGCGGGTGTGCAAGCCCGGGCCCGTGCATCCCTCAAAAGGCGAAACGATCGATGACCGGCCAACCAAGCCCGGTGCCGTGACGCTGATGGTGATGTCGTCCTCGCAGGTGTCGCCCACGGTGCGAGCCCAGAGTGTCAGCTGCCTGTTCGGCAGCACAGAACCTGAGTCGACCAACGCTGCTGTTGGATTTTGGCCGAATGCGGCTTCGCTGACGGAGATATCCGCGTCGTAAACGTCAAGGAACTCGGTCTGATAGTCCGGACTGGGAGATGGGCCAATCAGGCTGGCGCCCGCCGGTGCAATCTGAGCCAGCTGTGCGAGCAGCACACCCAAAACTGCGATGGTCAGGGTTCGGGCAATATGTGAGAGTCGGCTCATATTTCCCACGATATATGAGGACCGACTCACTGTTCAAGGCAGACCTCCTGAATGGAATAGATCTGATGACCCAGGCGCCAGGTCAGCACTACTGGGCCCATGCCGAGGTCGCCGTTGTTCCGGTGTGACGCCCTTGCTCCCCGGCGGGTGGATGAACACTTTCGCGAAGAGGCCAAGGCTGCTCGAGCCCTGGGGTTGGACGTGTCGCTACTCGATCATCACGCGTTCGCGCTCATGGACAGAGTCCAGCCGTTCTTCGTCAGAAGGAGTACGAGGGCCCCGTCACCAGCTCGCGCATGCGAGCCAACACATCGACCCCGAGCTGGTGCCAAACGTGCAACAGATCAACCAGGACCCAGTTCTCGCGGATCAGACCATTTT
>Ga0209831_1001654_pt1 | contig 20129 bp, 11 predicted proteins | sample Maine_Asex4_meta_FD_187451 | JGI IMG/M metagenome (GOLD analysis project Ga0209831, IMG submission 187451) | Marine algal microbial communities from Maine, USA - Maine_Asex4_metaG (SPAdes) (version 2) | ecosystem: Host-associated > Algae > Red algae > Unclassified | place: Maine, USA | collected... | reverse complement strand
ACCTGATTTTAGAAAGAAATGTAGAAGATGCTAGTCCTCAAGCATTTAAATCTTGGTTGAGTCAAGTACGACAAGAAAAACTAGATTTTCTATCAAATTATACGGCTACACATCCATTAAGTGCTAGTTTCCTGCCGTATGCAGAGGCTGATATTAATTACTGGTATGCTTATAACTTAATGGATTATATCTATGTGCATCCAATGCTGAATGATAAACCGTACCCAATGGAAGTCTCTAAAAATTTCTTTGATTTTATGGATTTTATCCCCGTTAATAATGATGCAGCCCTACCTAATAAGTATTTCATAAAATATATTCAAGAATTCATCTCTTATCAAAATAGACAGGCAGACAATCAGCAAAAATCTAGACCAGAATTGGCGGATTCCTATTTAACAGGAGAAACAAAAGATTTATTTAAAGCCATTCTGCTCTTATTAAAAATACAAACACCCTCCGCACAGATAACGACTGAATTGAATGACTATGCACTCAGTACCTCTAACCAAGTATATGTAGAATTTCTTAGAAAAGCCTATCACGATATAAAAGGGCTTGAAGTGGGGATGAAAGCACCTGCCTTCCAATTATTAAATGAAAAAGGAGAAATTGTACAATTAGCAGATTATAAAGGAAAGGTCATCTTTTTGGATTTCTGGGCAACTTGGTGTCGACCTTGTATAGAATCCATGGAATTACATAAAATGATGCACGAACAATTTAAAGATAAAGACGTGGCTTTTGTATATGTCTCTATGGAAAATAATACTGCTGTTTGGAAAAACTATATTACTACCAGAGGTATCAAAGGAAATCACCTTAGTGCTGGCGAACAAATGGGGGTAAAATCTCCAATTTCTACAGACTATAAAGTAAAAAATATTCCTTATTCGCTTATTATCGATCCAAATGGTACGGTGGTTTGGAAACGTACTGGCGGTTTTAGTGTTACTATCGCTAGTAGGGAAATCGAAAGTTTATTGGCTAATAAACTGGACCCTTAATAGAAAAAAAGTCTATTGATACCCATATCCTTTTTGGTAGAAATAGTAAGGGCTTTAGTCCTGGCACCGTCTACAGGAATGCGGCTTTGGAGTTACATAAAGGAGCATCGCTCCGACACTATCTATCTTGAAGTGCCGGAGCGATGCTCCTTTGCGGTTTTTCGATGATATTTTTCCTATAGACGGGGTCAGAGCGATGCTCTTTTATCCAAAAAAAAGATGTGGGGTATCATCAATAGCTTTAAAAGCATTTAGGTTCTTTGTCAATTTTTGCATGTAGCGGCTACTTTAGTCGCCGAGTGCATAAGTCGGCGACTAAAGTAGCCGCTACATTGAATTACATTATCGTTTTGTTATAGATTCATTTAAATTTGTATTTTTGCTAAAAAAAATTCAATTTGCCTTCCGTAATTAAAAGCTTCCCCTACCCTATAAACTGTAATTTATTCTGATTTTTTGTGCATAATTTTTACATCGTCTTTAAAAGGGTCGGTTTTTGTCTGTTGCACACATATATTCGAATGAGATCTACATCTAAGCCTAGCTCTAAGTAACAACAAAAGAACAAGTTCCGTATCTGGGAGTACAATTAAAATACAAATTAAGGATAAGCTGACTATCAGCGATTTGCATTTTCATTTTAATTATTTTCTTTAGATGTCTTCTTTTGTCGTTTCTAATCTATAATAGTCACTTGAACATGAACGTCCGATTGCTCCCATATTACTTAATTTTTCTATTCAGCCCTTTCTTGCTTTTATCTCAAGAAGCTTATGATGCTGCTACCAATGATAATTTTCTAAGCAATTACCGCCAAGGAGAAGATGCCTTTAACGAAAAATCTTTTAAAAAAGCCGAAAAAGCCTTTCTCGAAGCTATCCAGTTAAAACCAGATTACGCTGCTACTTATAGGCGTTTAGGCGTGGTATATGAGGTGCAACATTTATATACAGAAGCAGCAGCATTATATGACCAGTGTATTGAATTAAGCCCCAATCTTTCTCGGACTATCTATTTCCAAAGCGGAGAAATGCACCTAAAAACAGGGAATTATAGTCAAGCTTATGAGCGTTTTAAGGCTTATGAATCTTATATTAACTTACCAGCATCCGCTTTTTCAGACGGCGAACGAGAATTAGATACAGATGCTTACTATCAAAGATTATTACCGAAATACCTACAAGATAGCCAGTTTTCCCTAGCTGCGACTGCATTCGATAGCGTTAATATTAGCAATCTAGGTCCAAGCATCAATTCAGAGGTAGATGATTGTTTTCCTTATGTAGCAAATGATGAAAGTTGGATGTTTTACACGAGAATGGGTCGCCGTCGCTCCGTAGATGAAAACCTACTGTATAGTGCGGCTACTAATGGAACTTGGACAAAAGGAAAGCAACTAGGAGAGGTGATAAATTCTAAGGTAAATGAAGGAATGGGCAAAGCCACTAGAGATGAGCGATTGATGTATTTCCCTGCTTGCAATAGAGAAGATATACTAGGGGTTTGTGATATTTTCATGGCTGCCATGGAGGAAGGAAAAATTTTAGATGTAGAAAGCCTAATTGGCGGGGTTAATTCAGATAAATGGGACTCTCAGCCTTCTATTAATTGTGATGGTCAAGCCCTTTATTTTGTGAGTGATCGCCCTGGCGGAATTGGCGGGACAGATATTTGGAGAAGCTTTAAATTAGATGATGGAACTTGGGGCAATGCTATCAATTTAGGACCGACCATCAATACACCTGATGACGAAGAAGCGCCTTTTATTTCAGATGATGGCGTTACCTTATATTTTGCTTCCAATGGGCATCCAGGTTATGGAGATCAAGATATTTTCTTTGCTCGTAGGCGAGCAGATGGTAGCTGGGGAAAGCCACAAAACCTAGGACAACCTATCAATTCTCCTAATAGAGAATTAAGTTTTTTTATGAATGCTAAAGGGAATAAGGGATTCATTGCTTCTAATCGAGAAGGAGGTTATGGAGGGCTTGATATTTATGAATTTCAATTGCCCAAAACAAAAGATTTTGAAGAAATAGCTTATGTAAGAGGAATCGTTAAGAATGCAGAGACAGGCGTTGGTATCGCAACGAAAGTAGCCATCAAAGGGAAAGGATATTACGAAACGGATGAAGAAGGTCGTTTTTTTATTTGCTATCCAACTTTAAGTAAACTCCCCGTATCTGTAGATGAGAAAACGTACTATCCTTATCGAAAAAATTTATCGCTAAAAGAATGGAATGAGGATGGCTATGTCGAAGTAGACATTCTATTACAACCCTTAAATGATGCAGCCTCGCTAGTTAGTAACACAAAAGCAATAAGCATAGAACCACCAAAAGAGAAAATAGACGTTGCCCCTACAGAGATTCAATTCGATGAACGAGAATCTAGGCAATTATACACTACTTCTGATATTTATTTTTATTTTGATCAGTATAAGTTAACCAAAGAAGCTCAATTTAATTTAGACCGTTTGATCCAAGATATTAATCCCGATCAACTAGCCTTAATTGTAGTAGAGGGCTATGCGGATAACATAGGGGCGGATGATTACAATCAAAAATTATCGGAAAAAAGAGCTGGGGAAGTCGCCACCTATTTTAGGTCTAAGGGATTATCCAAATTAAAAGTAACTTTTAAAGGCTATGGCGAAACTAGAACTTCCCTTATTAATTCTAAAAATAGACGAGTGGATATTGTGGTGTATTATAAGATGTGAAAGTCTAGTTTTTTTTATATAAAAAAGCAGGTAATCCCGAGTATTCGAGAGACATATAGGTTCTTTAGAGGGAGAGTATTTGATTTGTTTTTTATAAAAAACAAATCAAATACTCTCCCTCTAAAAAATCTATCCAATCTACTGCTTGCAATATTGTCCCAAAATCGACATTTTAGCGTAGATTCAATAAATAAGCAAGAAGTTTCCATTAAAAAATAAACTTTGATAAAAACGAAAGTACTTACATTAAATAAAAATTCATAGCAATCTAATTTACAATAAACTACACAAATATATCCTACTAAAAAACAGTATAATTGGCCCAAAATGACTTTCTAGAAAAGACTGACTAAGTAAACAAATAAACCCATTAAACAAATAAACAACCTTATACAACTTGCCTTGTACAACAATAAGTAATAACTTGCGATCTAATCCATTACCCATCTTTTCTTAAATCCTGTCAATTCGCTACCTCCCTTACAATACTTATAAGCAAGACAAATAACACCCTAACTACTGACTTTGCTGTCGCAATGCCGTCCCCCTTCCCCATCTTAAGAATATTTATTAGATAAAAACTAGAACTAATGAACAACTCACTTACACTTCCTATTGGTGTAGTCCTGTTTCTGTTGCTTTTTACATGTCCGCCACTACTTTTCTCCCAAATCCAAGTGACGCTTGATAAAAAAGAAGCTATTTATAGAACCGGAGAAACCGCCAACTTCCAAATTCGCTCTACCTCTAGAGGCAATGCGACCTATCAACTATTTTATGATGAACGGACAGAACCTATAGAGTCAGGTACGATTACGCTTAGCGCTAATCAAACTTATAGTATACCTTACACTACTACTAAACCGGGAGTAGTTTTATGCAAAATAGCTGGTCCTGGAGGTTCTGATTTAGCAGCTGCTACTTTTGCTCCTTTGGATATTGATCCTTTAGAGGACGCACCTTCCGACTTTAATCAATTCTGGAATGGACAAAAAGCGCAGGTTCGGAATTTATCTAGTACTGCTCAATTAGCACTACACCAAAATAATGCAAATTCTACAACTTATACCCTTTCTGTACCCAACTTAGATGGCAGAAGAACTTATGGCTATATCACCGTTCCTAAGGGCAATGGCCCCTTTCCGGCAGCTATCATTTTGCCTGCCTTTGGCAACGCAACGACAAGTGCTGGTCCAGAAGTAGAAGTGGCGGAAAGTGGTGGTTTAATTACGGTATCCTTAACGGTGCATAATGTACCTGTTGGCCAAGCAGATCCTAATGCTTACGAACCTAATAATCCTACTAACCGAGAACAGATATATTACCGTTATGCAATAACAGGTGCTATGAATGTTATTAATTATTTACAGACTCGTCCTGATTTTGATAAGCAGAATATTTGTGCAATGGGAGTAAGTCAAGGAGGAGGATTAGCGATGTTATTAGCAGGCGTTGATAATAGAGTGAATTTGTTAATTAATTCCAATCCTGCACTCGCTGAACATCAAGGGCATAAATATGGGCAAGCTAGTGGTTTCCCGTATTATTTGAATGACGCTTTAATTATTACTTCAGGACAGGCAGCTTATGATGCAACAGCTAGCGCTACTAAGTATTATGATGCTTTATACGCCAATAGAACATTTAAAGGAAGTTCCTATACCCTTGTTGGTTTGGAAGATTTAATTGTTCCATCAGCTGGTTCTATTGCTGGTTTTAATCAGTTGAGAGGAGAAAAAATATTAATGCTCTCTAGAGATGGCGGACATGGACATCCCGGTGAATACTGGAATGGACGTTATGACTTTTTAAGAAGGCATTTTCAACTAAGTCCTCCTAATCAATTTGCAGCAACTACCCAAGGTTATGCCATAGATGCGGGTAGCAATAAACAGGCAGCCCCTAATACTAGTGTTGCCCTTCGAGCCAGTGTACAATTAGAAGCACAAAATTTGACTAATTTATCGGCTCAGTGGAAAAAAGTAAGTGGCCCAGGTACAGTCAATTTTTCTAATGCTACTTCTTACTCTCCTACTGCTACTTTTTCTCAAAATGGAACTTATGTTTTACAGTTTACTGCACAGGATAATCGCAAACTAGATAGTGAAGGAAAGATGTTCTTTCTAGCAGACGATATTACGGTAACGGTAAGTGGCGCAGATACTACTTCTGGAGGCGGTACAGAGAACGGAGGTACAGAGAACGAAGGTACAGAGAACGGAGGCGGTACAGTCGATAATGGTACACTGAATATAAATTGCCCTGCCAATATTAATGTTACTGCTGCTGCTGGGCAAAATTCTAAAGTTGTCAGTTGGGATACACCAAGTGTACAATCAACCTGTTCACAAGGCACTGGTTGTTCTACCTCTTTAAATGGTTTCCGTTATATAGGGAACGCCAACGGCTCCAATTTTTTCCTTTCCGATCAAGAGTTTATGTGGAAAGAGGCAGAAGCGGATGCCCGTCAACAAGGCGGTACAATGGCCATCATTAATAGTCAAGCAGAAAACGATTTGATTCAAAAAAATGCAGGAATTGTTTACATCGGTTTAACAGATGAAGCAAGAGAAGGCACTTTTCGATGGGTAGATGGTAGTCGCCCTAGTTACACTAATTTTCAAGCAGATGCTAGTAACACAGAGAATTTAGATTATATGGCTATCAATCCTTGGGATGGTAGTTGGGCTTATTATGATGATATAGTTTCTAAAAATTATATTTTGGAAATTCCATGTAGTGGTGGCGATACAGGAACAAACCATAATATTGTTCAAACTGAAGGACCTACCAATGGCTCGGCCTTTCCTATTGGTACTTCTACGGTAAGCTACCGTGCAACGGATGAATGTGGTAATGTAGAAACTTGTTCTTTCTCCGTTACGGTACAAGAAACAGCAAGCAATTTAACAGGCCAATGTCCACAGAATCGAACCGTAAAATTGAACGCTGGTGTCAGTCAAGTGCAAGTAAACTGGCAAGAACCAACTAGTACTACAAATTGTTCTGGTACGGTCGACATTAATCAAATAGAGGGGCCCACTCCCAACAGTTTTTTAAAAGCAAATGATTATTTGATCAGATATAGACTCACTAATAATTGTGGCGATTCTAAGACTTGCTCTTTCCGTATTGTAGTACAAGAAACAGCTACCGATCTAAACTTGACTTGCTCTAGAGATTTAACTTTCCAATTAAGTTCAGGGCAGAGTCAAAGAACCGTAAGCTGGAATAATCCAAGTGTTGTTACTACTTGTACAGGCGATATTATACTCACTCAAACAGATGGACCTAGACCTGATAGTCAACTCTCAGCAGGTACTTATCAGATTGCTTATGAAGCAAGAGATAATTGTAGCAATGTAGCCACTTGTACTTTTAATATAACTATAGAAGCAGCGGATGTAGCACCTTCTTCAATAAATATTACTTGCCCAGCTCCTTTAAATATAGAAATAGCTGCCACAGAAACAGGTAAAATTGTTTCTTGGGCAAGTCCACAAGTAAGCAGCACTTGTACTAATGGTAATACTTCCAATTGTTCGAACCAAAGTATTAGTGGATTTACTTACGTTGGTCAATTTGGGCAAAACCATTACTATACCTCTAACAATAAAGATAATTGGGAGCTAGCCATAGAAAACACGGGTGGTACGCTACTTAAAATTGATTCCAAAGAAGAAAACGACTATCTTCAACAGCAACTAAAACAAGGATATTTCTTAATAGGTTTAACGGATGAACAACAAGAAGGAACCTTTGTTTGGACAGATGGCTCTGATGCTAGTTACCAAAATTTTGGCGAAAATGATGGTAATTCAAGCTTCAACAACTATGGGTTATTTAATGCGTGGGAAGGCACTTGGTCTCTTACAGGAAATTCTATTTATTTAAATTATATCATAGAAGTTCCTTGTAATGACAATGCTACACTGGAACAAGTTGGTGGTCTTTCTGCTGGCAGTTACTTTCCTATCGGAACAAGTATGATTGAATACCAAGCAACAGATGCTTGCGGCAATACGAGTACCTGTCGTTTTCCCATCACTATTACTAGAAGTACCACGACTAGTACTACGGACTGTTCTAATCAAAGGGAGAGTGGTACAATTGCTGTGACACAAAACTCTTGTACACCTTTCCAAGCTAGCGTAATGTCCGAATTATTTGTACCAATTGGACTGGGAGGTGACCAAGAATTTATATGGTTAAAATCTACTACAAGCTGCCCTAATTCTATCGATCAACGAATAGCTGGGGCAACTAAAGAATTTTATGATCCAGGTTTTATCGAACAAACCACCTATTTTACTAGATGGGTCCGTACGATAGGTTGTACTACTTGGCAAGCAAGTAATTGTGTTGTAAAAGAAGTAGAGACCTGTGAAAATCAAACTGATGCAAGCGATAATTGTTTGGTGCAACCCACAGCAGTTCGTTTATCTAATGGCTTGACGATAGGTGGAAATATAGAAGATATTTTTAATGGTAATGGATTATCCGATGATCAAAAGACAGCCGTTCATGAAAGTAATCGCTTATATGAAGGAGTCTGGTTAAATGATGGGATCACTCCTACCCTAGAATTTGATTTAGGGAACACACAAGTCATTGACGGAATGTTATTATGGAACTATTCTTATCATGAATGGATGGTCTTAAAAAGAAGAGGGGTTAAAGATTTCACTATTTCCACTTCTGTAGATGGGACCAATTTTGAGGCGGAAACTGCCTTTTCTGCAGCTCAAACAACAGCAGCAGGTATGCAGGAAGAAGGGCAATTCTTTAAATTAGAAAGACCTGTCAATGCTAGAATAGTTCGGGTGCGGATACTCAATGCACAAGATGATGCTAGCTATGTAGGCTTAGGAGAAATCCGTTTTACGAATGATTGTGGTCTACGTTCTTTGGAAGAAGATAATAGTACACGGGCTAAAATTATATCGACAAAACTTACTACCAAAGAGTTGGGAATGGAACTAAGAGTTTCCCCTAATCCTTCTACGGGGCGTTTCAATATTGACCTTCCATTTGCTGCCGAAGAAACGCTGCAAATCAGTGTTTATAACAATTTGGGGGAGACTATACAATCGCAACAATTTTCGCCACAGTCCACTTCTATCAATATAAACTTAGAAGCCTATCCCGTAGGGATGTACTTTGTTAAAGTAATGATAGATAATACTTCTTTTAAATTGAAAAAAGTGATTATACAGTAGGTTTTAGAAGTGAGAATAGAGAATAGAGAATAGAGAGTAGAGAAAATTCGTTAAATTGAAAAATATTTCCCTTCGATTGTCAACGAAAAACATCTCTGTTCTCTGTTCTCTATTCTCGCTTCTCTATTCTAAAAAGTATACAATAGAGAAACTTGAATTAAAAAAGCGGCTTGGAGTTTTCCAAGCCGCTTTTTTTGTTAAGAGCAATAGATAAAAGAATAAAAGAGAAAACGCACCGTTTATCCTACCGACCTATTTTTTTCATTTGTAATTACTTAGGAGTATTTATTTTTTCTAATTTTTTGTATAAAAAATCAGAAAAAATAAACATCCCCACCTTATACAGAGAGAGGGGGAATTCTTTTTTTCTTTTTATAATAAGTTTAAAAGGAGCGAACAACTCCTACACTGAAAGGAAACTAATATGATCAGTTTTCTAACGGAATTCACATCTCTAAAATTAAAATTTAAACGCATGAAAGTATCAAGTATTTTAACCATTCTTAGCCTTTTGTTTTTCCTATCTTGTGGAGATAGTAATAGCGACATTAATCCAGATAATTTATTAATTGGAGAATGGGAAGCGCAATCTTTTGAAGGAACTATTGACTCAACAGTAGAATTTGAGGGACAAAGTATAACTTCCACAATTACCATAGAAGGAAAAGATTTAGACTATGGTTTAACTTTTGACGAAAGAAACTATACTACTTCGGGTGATTATCGCATTGAAGGAAATGTAATGAGTGGCAGCGAAAATATCGCTATTGACCAAACCGTTTCTGACATCTCTGGTAATGGCACATATACCTATGTAGGCGATGTACTAACCTCTAATGGTGCTTTGTTCAATTTTGAGGTGAATGGAATGAGCATCTTGCAAGATCAAGAAGAAGTTTCTGCTCGGGTAGAATCCCTAACGGAAGAAGAATTGGTTCTTGTTCAGACTGGAATAGAATCAAGTAGTCAAACATTTAATGGCGTGACTACTAGTTCAACTAATAACATTGACTTTAGATCTGTTTGGAAAAGAAAATAACTCCGTGAAGTACAAGGTAGTAAGGCAAACTAAAATAATAAATTAGCCATTTTAGGCTGCCCTTTTTCCTTCTAAGAAATCCTAAAAAATGAACCGTAGCCCTGCTATGCTTATTTTTTTAGAATCTCTTAGAAGAAAAAATGACTAGCCTAAAATTGACTACTTTATTAATTTAGTTTGCCTAAGTTTTAAAACTGCTTTTAGTTTGCTGTTTCCTAAAACTACTTCGAAGCTAGATTACTTCATTGGGTCGCAAGATGTCGGACACTTTTTTATTTAAAAAAAAATACAATTTTATAGGTTTCCTGCTATTTTTTGAAAGGAAGTGTCCGACACCTTTTACTAGCGCTCAAATAAAATCATTTAGAGTCCCTACTTCTAAATAAGGTCTAAAGTTCAAGCAAAAAACCAGATAATATACTAACTTAAACAAAACCAAAATAGCCCATAAATCTAAACGAATTTTTTTTTTGCATTAATAGAACAAAAATCGTACCTTGTACGTTATACAAGCATATTCCACACCTATTATCGCACGCTATATAGCCTAAACAAAGTCATAACCTCTGAATATTTTAATAACTATACAATTACATTTTGGTACTAAAATTGTTACTCTTTATTAGATAACCTAACCTTCAATTATTAAAAATAGAATCAATGAATCATGACGATTTTGTTAAACTAAATGGTCTTTTAGCCAAATTAGATGTGGCTACAGAAAAAGCTGTTACTACCGATGGTACTTTCAAAAGATACCATACTAGTTCTGTTGAACTATTAAAACACCTCCCAGAACATCTAAGATCGCTCGAACAGGGCTTAACCACCGCTAAGATTATTAGACAGTAAGATCTCACAATTAAGACTAATTTACAGTAAACTAAGGGAAAAAGAAAAAGAATACCTGATGAAAGGCTAAAAATCCCTTCTTAAAAAAGAACTTATTTTTAGCCTTCTCTAAAAGAAAAAACGGTCCACTTCCAAAAGGAAGTGGACCGTTTTTTTGTGGTCCTGTAAAAGACAGCCTTCTAAACTGGTCTTTGGTACGCTTATGCTTGGGAGTAGGAATTAGCTAAGTATTTAGCTAATTCCTACTCCCAAGCATAAGCGTACCAAAGACTAAAGACCAATAGCTAAAGACCAGCTACATCCATCACTTCAACCGAAAATCCCCTTTGCCAGAAAGATAGCCCTTATTATACACTTCCACATTATAAATACCCCTTTCAAAAGAATTAGTAGGCTCCCAAGAAGTACAGAAATTACCCGCTTGATTATCATAGGTAATCATAGCTGTTTTCGTATATCGGATTTGCTCCTGAGTCGTTTTATCCGTCAATACACCTGAACCTAATTCCTCCACTGCTAAAGTCTCTCCAAGTGGGGATATAATTCTAATATAAAATTCCTCATCTCCAGCAGGCACGACGGCATTGTCTAAGGTAGCAAAACATAAATCTAAGCGTTCAATGTTTTTAGCATATTTCTTCTTTACCGCTTTACCGTTGTCTTTAATTTTCCAGCCTGTCACCGCTACCTCTGTTATTTTAATAGCAGAGGCAATATCTACTTTCTTACCCAATACGGCAGTTTTTCCCGTCAAATCATTTTTCTCTCCCTCCAAGATAGCTTTGTCTGATTCCAATTGCTGGTAGTCAGAAATTTTGGTATCTAAATCTTTTTTAAGTACTTTTTTATCTTGTTCTAGTTTTTTGGCTTTGTTTTCAAGTTGCGCATTCGCTTGCTTCAGCGTGTTTAATTCTGTTACATATTGAGAAAGCTGTAGACGCATACCTTCCATTTCTGATTTAGCCTTTGCTAAATCTCCTTTATTATTACTGAGAAGTCTAGAAATTTGTTTTTTCTTTTCTTTTAATTCATCCTTTTGCTTTTCTATTAAAGCATTTAGTTCTTCATTATTTCCACGCATTTCTTCCAACTCCGAAAGCGACTGATAATATTGTTTGTCTAATTCTAATTTCAGGTTCTCTAATTCCTTATTATTTACAATTTCTTTTTCTAATATCATTTTCAGATTGTTGTTCTTATACAACAAATACCCACTGAAACCTAATAAGCCAATAATGGCGGCGATAGCAATAGCTATAAAACTTGACCTTGAATTACTGCTGCTCATAATGATTAATTTAAAATAAATAGCTAGAAGGTTCTTTTCTGGGAAGAAAATTGAAAATTTTCTTCCCAGAAAGAACGCTCTGACCACCTACAAAATAGTGTTTTAAGTTTTTCTCAAAAAATCCACTCCTATACTGTACCTTTGGAGCTATTAAAATTTGTGTTCGATTTTTAAAAATAACTAATTCAGGAAAGATAATCTTCGATGGCAAAATTACTATTCTTAATGTAGTATTTCCTCGTATATTGTAAGCTTTCTATTAAAATAGTGTTAAAGAGCCTACTATACGGCATTTTAGTAGCTCCTCCGTTTTGAATAATTTATCTAAACTGGACTAAAGTCCAACTAAAATAATGGGTAAAAAGTATATTTGGCAGAAAGCTTCTTTAGAGGGAGTAAATTTGATTTATTTTTTTGCAAAAAAATAAATCAAATTTACTCCCTCTAAAAAAATCTATCTAATTTACTATTTACCTGATGCCAAAAACTGGCAAAAAATACTGCTTAAAAATATCTCTTAACACTCCTAATTCAAAATTACTAAGACCTCTATGAAAAGACAATCTTACCAACTTAAAGCAGGCAATATTGGTAATCTTAAACTAGTAAGTTCCGAACTACCAGAACCTAGTGCAGATGAAATGACCATAGAAGTAAAAGCCATTGGTCTTAATTTTGCGGATATTTTTGCCATGTTTGGGCTTTATAGTGCCACGCCTAAAGGCGTTTTTATACCGGGATTAGAATATGCAGGGGTTGTAATTAAAACAGGAAAAAATATCCGCGCTTTTAAAGTAGGCGATCGGGTAATGGGCGTAACTCGGTTTGGTGGCTATACGACGCATCTGAATATGGATGAAGGGCACATCTTGCCTTTAGCTGATGATTGGAGTTTTGAAGAAGGAGCCGCTTATTTAGTACAAGTTTTAACAGCCTACTATGGTTTGAGAAACTTAGGCGCAATACGAGAAAATTATACCGTTCTGGTTCACAGTGCTGCTGGTGGGGTCGGTATTTTAGCCAATCGAATTGCCAAAAAGTATAATGCTTATACGATTGGTACCGTCGGTAGTGACGCTAAAATTGATTTTGTAAAGAAGGAAGGATATGATCAAGTTATCGTTCGGAATAAAAGGAGTTTTAAGAAAGAACTAGAAACTGCTTTGGACCAACGGGAATTAAACATTGTTATGGAGTGTATCGGTGGGTCTTTTTTCAAAGATGCGTATGGTATTTTAGCTCCTGAGGGTCGAGTTATTTTTTATGGTGCTGCTCGATATGCTTCTCCTGGAAAGCGACCTAATTATTTCAAAGTATTGTATGAACATATTACTCGACCAAGAATAGACCCACAGGCGATGAGTGAGATCAACAAAGGGATTCTCGGTTTTAATTTAATTTATTTATACGAACGGGTGGAATTAATGCGTAGCTTAATCGCAGAGTTAAAGGACTTGGATATCGGAAAACCACATGTTGGGCATACTTTTGAATTTGAGAATCTCTTAGAGGCGATTCAGTTATTTCAGACTGGGAAGACGATTGGGAAGGTGGTAGTTAGGACGTGAGAAGGGTTTGTTTATTGTGTTATCCCTCTTGGAGATAGCATAATCATAATTTAAAGGAGTCTTTCTGGAAGATAACCCTATTTGAGATAGAAGAAGTGAAGTATAATGATTTAGAAATATTACCCTGTAGGTGCAATCATTATTGTAGGTGAAGGTGGTGTTGCAGGTTCTGTAGGTGGAGAACAAGCTGTAAAATATCTTCAAATGTTATTATATTTAGCAGAAAATAAACTGCCTAAAATAGAGAAAACATGGAATTTAAATTTGATAGTAAAGGTCATTTGACCCCTTACAAAAGAATAAATTTAAGAATTGAGGATTTTGAAGAATACTTTATAAATGAATTTCCCCTAGCATCAACAAGGAAGGCTATTTTTCAATCCTATTTGAAGTTTATTAATGATTTTGAGGAAGAAATCACTTCTGAATTTACACAATGGATTGATGGAAGTTTTGTAACTCAAAAGGAGAACCCAAGAGATATTGACTTTGTTACGTTAATTGATCATGAAATCTATAAGGATAAACGGAACCAAATTGATGATAGATTTAGACTTAGAAAAGCTAAAAAAATTTACCAAGTAGATGCCTATACTGTTGAAATTTATCCTGAAGGACATAGCAACTATAGCATTTCAAAAATAGATTTAGTATATTGGGATAATTGGTTTAGCAAAACTAAGAAGAACTGGGCTAAAAAGACTTTTCCCAAAGGATACATTGAAATAAATTTTGGGAAAGTACTGAATGATAAATGATGAATGAGAAATGATGAATCCCAGTAAGACGTAAACACTTACTAAATAGCGTATAAAAAATTCATTATTCATCATTTCTCATTCATCATTGAGTACTTACACAAGTTTAACATAAGTGTTTAATATTCAAATATTTAGATAAATGAGTAGTTCAAATATAGTAAATGATAAAATAGTAAGAGTTTCAGATATCCTTGAACAAATAGATGAACTCAATAAAATGATAAAAGCTCATGAAGACAACGCTGATTCTTCTATGTTTAAACAATATCAGTATATGAAAAATCAATTTCTAAATGAGTTAAATTCTATTCTCAACGATTTCCAAATTTCAATTAAGGCTGCTTAAAATATTCGGTGTACTATAAATATTATTATAATACTTGCCTTTTGTGTTTCAAAAAAAAACTCATTACACCTCAAAAAAAAAAGGGCAAGTATTTTTCAATACTTGCCCTCGAATTGGTTTCTTTTTTGAGACCTATAGCTATGTTAGATTATTAGACTTGTCCTCCTTTAAGAAACACCTATATGAAATGCTCTTTTTCTGCTATTTTCGGCTAAAAAATAACTCAATAAATAGATTATTTAGTGATTTTTTAAAGAAAACTAGCAAAAAAATAGCTATTTCATATAAGTATTTTTAAAGAAGGACAAGTCGAATATTTTCAGTGGCGTTTGCCAATAAGAAATAATCAATAATATGTGTAACTGTTCCGAACAGAGAGCAGAGAATCTACTATCTTGTCTCTAATCTCTGTTCTCACTTCTCTAATCTCACTTCTCTAATCTCACTTCCCAATCCCTAATCATCAAAAGGACAACCATTACAAGGATTTACTTCCACCCCTGAATTAGGTGCAGAAATTGTTTGATTCAAGTAATCACAAGAACTACAACCAATCACTTTAAACTCTGTACGACGATTCATTTGATGCTCTCGTTCACTACAAGGAATATTATTAGAACAGTTGTTAACATTGATGGTTTCTCCATATCCTGCTGCAACCAATCTATCCTGTGCGACCCCTCGGTCTACGAGCCATCTTACCACTGCTTCCGCTCTTCTTTGTGATAAGCGATTATTGTAGCGGTAAGAGCCACGAGAATCAGTATGAGAGCCAATTTCAATAATTAAACCTGGGTTATTGTTAAGCGTAGCTAATAATTTGTCTAATTCTGGTGCTGCATCATCTCGTATATAAGATTGATCGAAATCATAGTAGATATGTAGTAAGAAAGTAATGCCTCCTTCTAAAGTTGGCGTTAAACCCGGTGGATAAACCCCTGCCTCTGTGCCAGTAATATCTCCTTTATCATAAAATACGCCATTAATAGTTCCATCTGCTGGCTCGCCTGTTTGCGTATCTACCCAAAGCCCTGTTGCTGGGTCTTTTATCACTCTTGCATCGGCAGGATTACCTGTTCCATCTCCACCATTAGCTCCGCCATTTTGCCCGATAGCTCCACCGCCAGTACCTGTAGTATTCGTATACGGTTGTAGATTTAGATTTGTTTGTAAGGTAGTTGAACCATCCAGATCAGTTGTACACTGACCATCAACTGCATGAGCTAAATACAAATCTTTAGACCCTTTAACCGTATAACAGTGGTCGCTTTGTAATTCAAAAGAAAATTGCCCAGATGCATCTGTAGTGACCGTTTGAGGTGTGTTCTCATCTGTATCACTGGTTAACTCTACCATAGCGCCTTCCAATGGCAAACCTGTTTGCTGATCAAAAACAATTCCTTCAATATTAAATTTATCAGAACGTTTCATTGGAATTTCTACCCGTACATTATCGCCCAGCAAAATATCTTTTGTACAACCTTCCTTGCTATTAGGTAGATACCCATCTATTGAGGCATTGAAATCACAACATTCATTTAATTTCATATCCAAAAGAACCTTACCATTTGCATTGGTTACGTAAGTAACACCTGTGCAACTATCTGTTACGGTTGCCCCTTCAATAGGAACGTCTGTTGCTTCATCGTATACATAAATTTCTACAGGTGCAGCTGTTTTCGTAAAACTATACACATCATCACCGCCATTGCCACCATTTCTATCAGAAGAAAGGTAGCCACACATACCTGTATCATTAAAGATGATTCCAAAATCATCTGCAATTGTATTGATAGGAAAACCAAGATTATCTGGTTCACTCCATTCCCCTTCGTTTTTTTCTTCTGTAAAGAATAAATCTAAACCACCTAAACCAACTAAGCCGTCAGAAGCAAAATAAACTCGTCCATTTGGTCCTACATAAGGAAAAATTTCATGTCCTTCTGTATTAACAGTTGGTCCTAAATTACTAGGTGGCCCCCAACGATTGCCTTCTAAATCTGAGTAATACAAATCCATACCACCAAAACCACCTGGCATATCAGAGGTAAAGAACAAACGACTTCCATCCGCATTTAAAGTTGGATGGGCGACCGAGTATTCATCACTATTAAAAGGAAGACTTTCTATATCGGACCATTTTTCACCTCCTTTAGAAACAGCAGAATAAATCTTTAATTTTTTAGAACCATCATCTGCATTTCCATTATAATTATTCGCTGTAAAGAAAATCTCATTTTGATCGGGCGTAAAAGTTACCGCCGCTTCGTGAAATTTATGATTGACTTCAGAAGAAAACTTGGCAGGTCGACCATATTCAAAATTACATTCCTCTTCTCCTCCTCCTTTACCATTTTTTACATCTACATAAAAGAGTTCCAAAAAGGGATTACCCGTCCAGCTATGTTCTCTTTTTACAGAAGAGCCTTTATCTCGTTCAGAGGCAAAGACAAGCCCGCCTTGGTAAAAAGCAGGACTAAAATCATCTAAATTGGAATTAATGGTAAGGTGTTTAATCTCGAAGATGCTTGCATTTTTAGTTCTAAGCTCTTCTTCAAAATTACAGGCTTTCTCCAAGTACTGGCCCCGCATATCGTCAGGAACGGCTTCCACATATTGAACGTACCATTCTCTAGCGAGATCACATTTGCCATTACGTTGAAGCATCATGCCGTAATACAGTTTATGGATGGGTTGCGCTTCTGCAAGCCGAACGACTTGCCCATACCAATATTCAGCATTTTCGGTGTCGTTTATTTTTCTGTAAGAGTCCGCTAGATATATTTTAGCTTCTGCATCATCTTCTTTTTCTAAAATAAGATTATACAACTCAATGGCCTCCATGTAGGACAAGTTGTCGTAGTATTTTTTTGCTCGTTTCAGTTTCGAGCTTTGTGCCGACATTGCGGATATACTCAAAAAGATAATCAAAACGGCAAGGAGGGGTCTGTGTAGCATTTTGCAAGCTGTTTTGTTAAGTCTATACATGATAGTGTAGTTTTCTCTAGTAATATTAGTTTAGTCTGTTTATTTGTTTAAGTTGTTTATTTGTTTATAACACACTACTACGTAGTTGCACAAATAAATAGACTAAACAGTTAAACAATCAAACACTTTTTATAATAAATGATGTCGTCACAAAAATCTTACCGATAGTCGAGATTTTTTCAACTAAGTATATTTTTGTATAGTAATAGTCAAAAATAACTGGTTATTAAGGAGTTACAGGTTAAAGATAGTAGAGATTTACGACTTTTTAGTATCCTTTTCCCGTAGTCCATTAAAAATATCTTTTAGTAACTCTAGCTCTACGATAATTGAATTGATAGCCTACCATGACTTCAAAAGAATCAAAAGTTACAGTATTTTCGAAAGAAGCACCTAAACGCAAGCCGTTCTTTAACTGATAAGACATCCATATATCTGATGAATTAAAAGAACTACGCTCGTAAAAAGTCTCAATAGCAGAACGAAAAGATACGCCAATTTGAAGCCCTTGATTAAATAAAAGCGATAAATCTACATCGTATTCTGTTAATGCGCCTACATTTCTACTTACTTCAGAGAATAAACCAACATTTTTCACTAAAATGGAAGGTTTAAAAACAATGCGCTCCCCTTTAATCGGGATAGCCGCACCTGCCGCAAAGTAAGAACGGCGATACTCCTTGGCAAAAGGTAAGTTATTCATACTAGAGAATCTATATTCTTGTTCTACCACTTGAGGAGAAGATACCCCCACATAAAAGCTTTTATTATAGAATAAGATACCAGCTCCAAAATTTGGTGATACTCGAGTAGAATTTGTATTAGCTAAAGAAGTTCCTGCTAAGCTCAGCTTTTTCAAATCTGCACGCCAATAAGATAGTCCTCCTTGAATACCGATAGATAAGATATTTGTACCACCTAAAGGAATCCGATAAGAATAGCTAAGATTTGCTTTGGTCTGCCCTATTGGACCAATAGCATCATTCACTAAATTTAAGCCCATCGCTACTTTTGCACTCCTTAAAGGTGTGTGAATAGTAAGGGTCTGAGTAGTGGGTGCGCCATCTATACCTTGCCACATATCCTTATAGGATGTACCTACATACAAATGATCATAATAGCCTGCATAAGCTGGATTATAGGCTAAACTATTAAATATATATTTAGTGTACATTCCATTATTCTGGGCCTGCAAAGCAATTCCTCCCAGAATTAAAAAAAAGATAAACGTAGCATTTTTGTACATATCTATTATATTATCAGGTCCAATTTGGCTAACGCTACCTAATTCTAAAAATATCTTGGTGTAACTACTTTAGCCACATTATAATTAAATTGATAGCCAACCATGACCTCAAAAGAGCCAAAAGTGACCGTATTTAAATCATTCAAAGGATAATCAAAAGCCGCACCTAAACGCAAACCATTGTGGAGCAAATAAGACATCCAAATATCCGCTGAATCGTAAGAACTTCTGTCATCAAAAGCCTCGATAGCCGAACGGAAAGAGATACCAACTTGAAATTGCTCATAAAATAAGAGCGATAAATCGATGTCGAACTCTGTTGGCGCACCTATATTTTGGAACTCCTCATCTTTACTAAATTTAGATAATAAACCCACATTTTTTATTAAAATAGAAGGCTTAAAAATCATCTGGTCGCTTCCAAGTGGGAAAGCTGCACCTGCTGCAAAGTAATAATGACGATACTGTTTAGAAAAAGGTAAGGTATTGAGGCTAGAGGTTCTCAAATCATTCTCTATCAATTGAGGAGAAGATGCCCCTACATAGAAATTTTTGTTATAGAATAGAACACCTGCTCCAAAATTTGGTAATAGTTTTGCTGGATCCGGATCATTAAAAGCTTCATCAATCGGAGTCTGCAAATTCAACATCCCAAAATCTGCTCGCCAATAAGATAAGCCACCTTGGATACCTATAGACAAAGTATTCGTGCCACCTAATGGAATACGGTACGTATAACTGGCGTTTGCTCTAGTCTCATTAATAGGACCAATTGCGTCATTTACTAAATTTAGCCCCACCCCTACTCTTGCATTTTTTAACGGTGTATGCAACGTTAGCGTCTGAGTGGTAGGCGCACCGTCTATACCCTGCCACTGATTTCTATATAATACGCCTACATATAAATACTCATAATAACCAGCATAGGCTGGATTATATACTAAGCTATTAAACATGTATTTAGTAAACATGGCATCTTGCTGGGCTTGCAAAGAAATCCCTCCTAAAATTAAAAATAAAATAAGTGTAATATTTTTTCTCATATCTACTTTTTTAGTAGTTCCAGTTTGGTTAAAATTGTTCAAGTCTTTTT
>Ga0209831_1001653_pt1 | contig 20134 bp, 13 predicted proteins | sample Maine_Asex4_meta_FD_187451 | JGI IMG/M metagenome (GOLD analysis project Ga0209831, IMG submission 187451) | Marine algal microbial communities from Maine, USA - Maine_Asex4_metaG (SPAdes) (version 2) | ecosystem: Host-associated > Algae > Red algae > Unclassified | place: Maine, USA | collected... | reverse complement strand
GGATTGCGTCATTCGTTAATGCTCTATACCCGTCGAAGGGCGGCAGCTTTCGTTTCGTTTCGTTTCACTTACGGACAGCAATGGCCAAGTGGCACATCTCGCTCAAGACCGCCGCCGCGCTCGCCTTCGTGGCCGTCGCGGCGATTCCGGTATGGCTGGCATGGGCCTTGCCGCAGTCAGCCGTGATCGAGCTGGAGGAAACGCGGGCGGGCGAGGTCCATGCATCGTATACCAAAGCCGTGACGACGACGCTTCTGCGCTATCACCGGGACGTCGAGGCCAGTTTCAATTCGCTCGCGAGCGACCTGCTCGACGGCATGCCCCGTCGGGACAGGACGGGGATGCTCGATGCGATGCATTTCGTGCATGTCTGCGCCTTCGACGTGCGGACGGGCGCGCTGACCGGTGCGTCCGCGCGGTCGGGGCGGCCCTGCGTGGATATCGCATCGCCCGACTACCTGACGCGCATCCGCTCGCTCGCGGTCGAGGGACGGGTCCGGTACAGCGAGGTCGTTCAGGACGAGACGGGGCAGCCGGTCCTGCTGATGCTGCGCCGCCGGGGGGCGGCGATCGTGGTCGGCACGCTGGACACCGCGTATTTCAGGGAACTGGCCGGAGATATCGAATTCGGGAAGGACGGGCACGCCGTCATCGTCGATCACACGGGGCGGGTGATGGCGCATCCGAACCCGGAATGGGAAAATCCGCCCCGGGATATCACGGAGGATATCTCCCTCGTGCAGGAGTTGATCGCGGGGCGCAGCGGTAGCGGAACGTTCTTCTCACCCGACAAGAAGGCGACGATGATCAGCGCCTACAAATCGGTGCCGGGTCCGGGCTGGGGCATCCTCGTGAACCAGTCGGAACGCGAGATGCAGGCGGGCATCACCGAGGTCAAGCGCGGGACGTTCCAGGCGCTGGCCATCGCGCTGCTCATCGCCTCGGCCCTCGCTTTCATGGCGGCGCACATGCTGCTCGATCCGATCCAGCGCATCCGCATGGCGGCCGAGCGGCTGGGGCGGGGCGACGGCGACGCGCTGATCGCACCGGCAGGCGCGGGGTCGCGTCTGACGGAGATCAACGACCTGCGGGCGGCGTTCAACGCGATGGTGCTGCGCATCCGGCGGTCGCATCGTACGGAAATCGCCGCGCGCAAGGAAGCGCAGGAAGCGACACGGACGAAAAGCCGGTTTCTGGCGAACATGAGCCACGAACTGCGCACGCCCCTCAATGCGATCATCGGTTTCGCGGAGGTGACGCAGCGGCGGATGACCGGGCCGGAGCAGGAGCGGGACCGGGAGTATCTGGGCTATATCCACCAGAGCGGCATCCACCTGCTGTCCATCATCAACGACCTGCTCGATCTGTCGCGGATAGAGGCGGGAGCATGGTCGCTGGACGAGGAGGACGTGAACGTGAGCGAGGCCATCCGCGACTCGCGCACGATGCTGGGCACGATGCCCGAGGACAAGGACATCACGATCACCCTCAAGGGCGTCGACAAGTCTCCCATGCTGTGGGCCGACCGGCGCGCGGTGCGACAGATATTGCTGAACCTGACGACCAACGCCGTGCGCTATACCCAGGAAGGCGGGCGGGTGATGATCGGATGCTCGCTCGACAAGGGCGGGTCGATCAGCCTGGTCGTGGAGGATAACGGACCGGGGATCGCGCGGGGGGAACTGGAGAAGATCCGCGCGCCCTTCACGCGGGGACGGGCGCACGAGACGGCGGCGATACCGGGGACGGGCCTCGGCCTCTCCATCGTCGATGCGCTGGTGGACCTGCACGGTGCGCGGTTCGACCTGAACAGCGAGCCGGGACAGGGAACGCGGGCGCGGGTAGTGTTTCCGCCTAGCCGGACGCTGCTGACCCTGACGAAGGGGATCGAGAAGGCGGCGCAGTGACGCGACCGGCGTATCGCCGGGAAAACGAAGCGGCGTGAGAGAGAAGCTGTCTTGATGTTCCCTGTTTGTTTCATAGTAGCGCGCCGAAGTCAACGTCTTTTTTTTCTTTGCGCCCTACCCTGAATCCGGGAAGCGAACCGGCATGCGTATTGCAGGGTCTTCCTGCGGATCGGTGACAGGGATGGAACACGGTATGGACGAGACGTTGCCGGACGTGATGGTGGACGACCGTATTCACGTTTTATTCCTGACCGGATTCTCGATCACCCTGCTGACGATGGTCGCCGTACTCGCAGGGATTGCGATCGCCCGGCACCGCGCCCGCACAGCGGGCATATATCACAAGTATGCAGTCGCGAACGACGAGCCGAATCACCGCCGAATTCTCTCCCGGAACTGCCGCTGAGCCGCGGAAAACCGCCATGCCCGCCTATGTTCCGCATACAGACTTGTGCGGCGAAATATCCGTTTTTCCCAGCATAATCTTGTCGATTCGTTCTTCAACAGGTACTGTCCCCACAAGCGGTCTGGCGACCGCATTGGCGTACCTGTCGGGAGCGGACGAACGATGTCATCCTTTTACCAACGATTAGTGGACTGTAAAGCGCTTGTATGGGCGATACTTGGCGTCCTTCTCTTAGCTTTCGGTTCACTCGGGCTGACGACGTGCTCGGACGACTCCCACCGAATCGCGGAAGTGGAGCAACTGCGCCTCGCGACCGTGGAGCGGGACGCGGAACTGGAAACCCAGCGCACGGCCTTCGTGACGCTGGAAGGCGAGCGCGAAACCCTGATTGTCGAGCGGGATTCGCAGCGCGACGCGCTGGTCGCGGTCGGGACCGGACTGGCCGCGATCGGGATCGACGGCGTGACCGCCGAGACCGACCCGGTCGAAGCCGTCGACACGGTGGCGCTCGGCTTCGCCGACCTGTCCACCTCGCGCGCGGAACTCGAAGCCCAACTGGCGGAAGCCCGTACCGAGATCGATACGCTGCGCGCCGAGATGGAGACGACGCAGGCCGGTTTCGCGACGCGCGAACAGGACCTCACCGCCCAGATCGAAGAGAGCACGCTGGCCGCGACCGAGCAGGAACGCTCGATCGAGGAGATGCGCGTCACGCTCGAGGACACGATGTCCGAGGCGGAAGGCCTGCGCGTGGCCAGCGACGACCTGCGCGCCCAGCTCGACGCGGCAAAGGCGGAAGCCGACGAATACCGCATGACCGCGACGGCGGAAGCCGACACGATGCGCGAGACTCTCGCGCTGATCGAGAGCGAGCGCGCCCAGCTTCTGAGTGACAACATGGATTACTCCATGCGCCTGCTCGATGCCGAGGATAAGGCGGCCAGTGCCGATATCCGCATCGCCGAGCTGGAGAGCGAGAACGAGAACCTTCGCGGCGAGAATGCCGAGTACGGCGTTCGTCTCGACGAAGCCGACCAAGCGGCTGCCGAGGGACAGTCGACCCAGGCCATGGGCCTGCTGTCGCAGCCCGCACCGGCCGCGCCCCAAGGTAACGTTTCGGCAGAGATCGCCAGCCTGCGCGAAGCCTTCCAGCAGAACAACCAGTCCAGTCTTCTGGCCCTCAAGAGCGACTACGAGAACCAGATCCGCAGCCTCGAATCACAGCTCGAAGCGGCGAAGACGCTGGGCACCGCGAAAGCCGAAGAGACCAGCGCGCACCTGGCCGCTCTCTCCTCGCTGCGCGGCGCTCTGGAAGTTTCAGAGAAGAACGTCGAGGCCGGGCTGGCTACGGAGCAGGAACTCCTGACCGATATCGAGGCCCTGGAACGCCGCAAGGCGGAACTGGAAACCGAGATCGAAACCCTGACCTCGCGCAATGAAGCCCTGACGACGCAGACCGAGGAACTCGGCGGCGCGTCGCAGCAGATGAAGGTCGAACTTGCGGCTGGCGCGAAGAAGGCCGAGGCCCTGCAGCAGGAGATCGAGCGCCTCAACGGTGCGCTCGACGTCGCCAAGGCGAACGCGAGCGAGGCCAAGGCCGCCGCGGAGGAAGAGACGCAGCGCATGAGCCTGCTCTCCACCACCGCCAGCGAGACGGAAGCCGAAGTCGAGGCCCTGAACAAGGAAATCGCCGCGGCGGACCGGACCATCGGGACGCTGGAAGCCGAGCTGAAGGCGGCACGGGATGCCAACGAGGCGATCTCGGCCGAACTGGAGGCCGCTCAGACGGATTATGCCGCGATGGAAGCGCGGATCGCCACCGCGGACGAGGAAGCCGAACGCCTGCGCGGCGTCTCCGGCGACCTGACGACGTCGGTCGCGGCGCTCGAAGAAGAGCGCGACATGCTGACGGAATCGCTGATGGAGGCGCGCGCCGAACGCAGCACGCTGATGTCCCAGACGGAAGGCCTCGGCACGCTCGAAGAGCAGAATGCCGAACTGACCGGCCGGATCGAAGGGTACGAGCAGCAGATCGAGGCAGCCGATGCGGAGACGGAGCGCCTGAACGGCGTCATCGCCGAGATGGAAGCATCGACGGCGACGCTCGAAGAGGAGCGCGAGACGCTGACCGCGGAGCTTGAAGCCATCCGCGACGAGCGAGGTTCGCTGGTTTCGCAGACCGAGGAACTCGATGCACAGGTCGAGGAACTTCGCTTGCTGACGGGCCGGGTCGCCGAACTCGAAGCGCAGAACGAAGAGCTTTCCGCCGAAGTGACCGGCTATGAGGAGCAGGTCACTGCCGCGAACGAGGATGCGGATCGCCTGCGCGGTATCGTGGAGGAGATGGAAGCATCGGTCGCGACGCTCGAAGAGGAGCGCGAGACGCTGACGGGAACGCTGGAGACGGCGCGGACCGAACGCAGCTCGCTGCTGTCGCAGACCGAGGAACTCGGCGCCACCGTCGAGGAGATGGAGGCTCTCGAAGCGGAGAACGCCGAACTGACGGCGCGCATCGAAGGCTACGAACAGCAGATCGCGACCGTGACGGGCGATGCCGATGCTCTGCGCGGGACGGTCGATGACCTGAACGTCAGGATCGGGACGCTGAACGAGGAGCGCGATGCCGTCGCCGAACGGATGCAGGAAGCCGCAGTCCGGTCGGTGGAGATGGAAGAGCAGATCGCCGCGATGACCGGCGAACTGGAAGAGGCCCGTGGCGGGATTGAGGCGGCGGAAGCGGAAAGCGCCGCCATCGCCATCGAGCGCGACACCATCGCGCTGGAACTTGAAGATACCCGCGAAGCGATGATGTCGGTCGAAGCGACGGACAAGGCTCAGACGGCCAACTACCAGGCCGAGATCGCCGCCCTTCAGGCGACGGTGTCGGAGAGCGAGACCGCTCTCCGAACGGCGGCAGGCGCGATCGAGGGTGCCAGCACGACGCTCGACACGCTCACGGAAGAGCGCGATACCCTCGTCGAGGAACTGGCCGCGCTGCGCACCGAGCGCAATGCGGTACTCGCCGAGCTCGACGCCCGCGAGGAAGACGCCGCCGAGATGGCCGCGCGAATCGAGGCGCTGGACGGTGAACGCGAGACGTTGCAGACCCGACTGGCGGAATTGCAGGAAACCCAGGTCGAGCGGATGACGCTCCTCCAGGGCAACCTCGATACCGCACAGTCGGAAATGGCGGCCCTGACCGAGGCGAAGGATGCCGAGATCGGCGAACTGGAAGCCGAGATCGAAAACGTTCGCACCACGACGGCGGAAACCGTCGAGGCACGCGATGTCCGTATCGCCGCTCTCCAGGCGGAGATGGCGACGGTGCGTGAGGGCTTCGAGGGAACCGTCGAGGCGCGCGATGCTCGCATCGCCGAACTGCAGACCGAGATGACGGGGATGCAGGAGGCTCTCGCAGAAACCGTCGAGGAGCGTGACGCCCGTATCGTCACGCTTCAGGAAGAACTGGCGGCACTGCGCTCGAACCTCGGAGAGACCGTCGAGGCGCGCGAGGCGCGTATCGCCGAACTCGAAGCTGAAGTCGAAGCCGCGAACGTGCAGGCGGAAGAAGCCGCCGCCGCGATCCAGGCCGATCTGGCACGGGTTCAGGGAGACCTCGGCGAGGCGACCGCTCAGCTGAGCACGTCGCAGACGCTGGTGACGGAGCGCGACCAGGAACTGGCCGCCCTGCGTGCGGAAATGGAAACGGTGCAGGAAGACCTCGGCGCGCGGGATGCGGCGATGGAGGACCTCAACGATCGCCTGATCGCCGTGACCGCCGAGCTGACCTCGACCCGGGGCGAACTGGAGACGCTGCGCGAGGCAAGCGAAGCGCGGGCCACCACCCTCGCATCGCTGGAAAGCGAAACCGCGGCGACCGAGCAGGAACTGGCGAACGCGGCCCAGCGCGCCGACGACCTGCGCGCCCTTCTCGGCGAGCAGCGCGATCGCAATGCCGAACTGGAGCGTGAAGCGAGCACGATGCAGGAGCGGATCGACGCTCTGGAAGCGACGAGCGAGCAGCAGGCCACGGTTCTCCAGGATACGATCACGAACCTCGAAAGCGAGATGAGCGTCATGTCGCTGTCGAACGAGCAGCTCGAAGCGGATCTCTCCGCCCGGACAGCTCAGATCGCTACCCTGGAGGAAGAACTGGCAGCGGCGCCGCAGCCCGATGCCATCGCCACTTTCGAGCGGCAGATCGCGGCGGCGAACGAGACCATCGCCGCGCTCCAGATCGAACTGGAAGCCGCGCGCGAGGACGAGGCATCGCTCGAAGCGCGGGCGACCGAGATCGCCTCGCTTCAGAGCCTGCTCCAGGCTTCGCGCTCCGAAACGGCGCAGCTGACGCAGTCTCTCGAAGCCGCGAGAGCGGCCGAGGAAGCGTCGTCGGGCCAGGTCGTCGACCGGGCGCTGCGCGACGAACTGATCGCCGCGATCGGGCCGCAGGACATCAATGTCAACGATGACGGATCGTTCTCGCTCAGCTCGAACGCGACGTTCGCATCCGGTTCGGCCAACCTGTCGAACCAGGGTCGCGCGGTGCTCGACCGTGTCGCCATCGCGATGAACAACTTCCTCGTGACCCGCCCCGACGTGCAGGGCAAGATCGTGGTCGAAGGTCATACCGATGCCGACCCGATCGCGACGGCAACCTACCCGTCCAACTGGACGCTGTCCGCGGCGCGCGCGGCGAATGTCGTGACGTATCTGGAGCAGCTGGGCGTTCCGTCGGATCGTCTGGCGGCGATCGGCTTCGCCGAGACTCAGCCCGTCGATAGCGGGACGTCGCGCGAGGCCTTTGCCCGCAACCGACGCATCCAGTTCGACTTCCTGCCCGAATAACGGCGGGAATACCGAATGACGAAAAGGCCCCGCCATTACGGCGGGGCCTTTTTTTTGGATGGCTCTGTTCGGGCGACCGCTACAGGCGCGCGACCGCCGCCGCGAATGCCGCTCTCGCGTTACGCCATGCGGTGCCATCGGGATACGCGCGCAGGGTAGGAAGAAGTTGTGCCGAAAAATCCTCCGACGCCTCGCGCGGCAGCAGGGACGGCAGGTTGTCGATGGCGGTAAGCCACGGGCGGGTCGGGCCGCCCAGTTGCAGGAACGGGACCTCCCATGCGGTTGGCGCGTCGTAGACGGGGAGCGGGTTGAAATCCGACAGGGGGTCGCAGGCGACGTCGGATATCATACCGATCCGAAGGGCCGGGTCGCCCAGATCGGCGGGGGTCACGAGCGTCAGGCCGGGACCGCGCAGCAGGACGCAATTCACGAGGATGTCGTGGTCGAACAGGGCAGCACGGTCGAGAGCCTGCGTCTCCTCCTTGTCCCATCGCGTGACGGGGATATCGAGGGCATCGAACAGGTCGCCCGCACCCTGCCCCGAGCGGCCCTTTGCACCGATGACGAGGGCGCGGGGGGGCGTGGCGGGGATGCCGAGGGCGCGGATTTCGTCGAGGAAGGCCTTGCGGGATGGACGGGGCGCGACCGGCCTCGGCGTCTCGCCTCTTTCTCGCAGGAGCCAGCCGCGCATGCCGAGCGCCGCGCCGAGCCAGCCGGCCCAGTAGCCGAAAGCCGCGACCCGGATGCCGTTTTCATCGGTGAGGTATTCCAGATCGTGGAGCGTGCCGCCGCCCTTTGCGAAACGGGCGAGGTCGGACCGCCAGCCGCGCTGATCCTTGTAGAGATGGGCGAAATGGGCGTAGTGGCCGCCAAGCGTGTCGGGCTTCGCGGGGAGTTCCTTGACGCCGAGGGTGAGGGTATCGCGCGGGGCGGCCGGCCAGGTTCCGGGATCGACCAGCGTGCATCCGGCGCGCTCGTAGGCGGCATCGTCGAAGATGCGCCGCGCGCTGCGCTCGACCGTGATCCGGGCGCCGTCGGCGATCAGGGTGGCGGCATCGTCCGGCACCAGCGGCGTCCGGCGTTCGGTGTCGCGCGCTTCTTCGCGCAGCCAGATATTCACGGCGTGTCCTCCGGTGGATTGATCGCGGCGGGGGGCAGGGGGTGATTGCGCAAAGCGACGCGCTCCCCCTCCACCCGCGCGGCGCCCGAGGCGACGAGCGCGAGGGCGTGGGGATAGAGGCGGTGCTCTTCGGCCAGCACGCGATCGCCCAGCGAGGCAGGGGTGTCGTCGGCGGCGACGGGCACGATGGCCTGTGCCACGATGGGGCCTTCGTCCATGGCCGCGCGGACGAAATGGACGGTGCAGCCGTGCCAGCGCGCGCCCGATTCGAGGACGCGGGCATGGGTGTCGAGACCCTTGAACGCGGGCAGGAGCGAGGGGTGGATATTGATCATCCGGTCGCGCCAGCGCGTCACGAGCCACGGCGTCAGGAGGCGCATGTATCCGGCGAGGCAGACGAGGTCGATGCGCTCGCGGATGAGGACGGCATCGATGGCGCGTTCGTGAGCTTCGCGGTCCCCGGCATGGAGGCGATGAGGCATGGCTTCGGCCCGGATGCCGCGTTCGGCGGCGAGGGCGAGGCCGGGAGCGTCGGGCACGTTGGAGAGGACGAGCGAGAGCGTGGCAGGAAAGCCGGGCGCCGCGCAGGCATCGGCGAGGGCCAGCATGTTGGAGCCGCGCCCGGAAATGAAGGCGGCGACGCGCATGTCAGCGCGGGCCGTAGACGACCGCCGCATCGGCCCGGGGACGCAGGTCGCCGATCTCGAATACCGTCTCGCCTTCCTCTTCGAGCACCGCGCGCACGTCCGCCGCCGCGTCGGGCGCAACGACGGCGACGAGGCCGATGCCGAGGTTAAAGGCGCGGCGCATCTCCGCCTCCTCCACGCCGCCCGTCCGGGCCAGCCAGTCGAAGACGGGCAGGCGCGGCCACGCGTCGGGGTCGATATGCGCGGCGAGGGTGTCGGGCAGGACGCGGGGGACGTTCTCGGTCAGGCCGCCGCCGGTGATGTGCGAGAAGCCGCGCAGGCCGGGGTTCTTCGCCGCCGCCAATCCGGCGCGGACGTAGATGCGGGTCGGGACGATCAGGGCTTCGGCCACGGTGCCGCCGCCGAAGGGGGATGGGTCGTGCCAGCCGAGACCCGCGCGCTCCACGATCTTGCGGATCAGGGAATAGCCGTTGGAATGGGGACCGGTGGAGGCGAGACCGAGGAGGATGTCCCCTTCCCGTGCCGCGCGGGGAAGCAAGGCGCCGCGCTCCGCCGCGCCGACCGCGAAGCCCGCGAGGTCGTAATCGCCCGCCGCGTACAACCCCGGCATTTCCGCCGTCTCGCCCCCGATGAGGCCGCAGCCCGCCTGGCGGCACCCTTCGGCGATGCCCTCGACGATGCGCGCGCCCTGCTCGATATCGAGCGCGGAGGTGGCGTAGTAATCGAGGAAGAAGAGCGGCTGCGCGCCCTGAGCCAGCAGGTCGTTAACGCACATGGCGACGAGATCGACGCCGATGCCGTCATGCAGACCCGTCTCGATGGCGATCTTGAGTTTCGTACCGACGCCATCGGTCGCCGCGACCAGCACGGGGTCCGTGAAACCGGCGGCGCGCAGATCGAACAGGCCGCCGAAACCGCCGATGCCGCCCATCATGCCGGGCCGCGCGGTCGAACGCACGGCGGGCTTGATCGCCTCGACGAAGGCATTGCCCGCGTCCACGTCGACCCCCGCGTCGCGATAGGTGAGGCCGGTATCGTCTGGATGATCGGTCATGGCGCGCCCGCTGTTGCTATGCGGGGAGGGCTAGCGCATCCCGGGCGGTTTGAAAAGCGACGTCACGCCTCGCGCCGGGCGATCGCGGTCTCCATCAGGTCGAGGAAATCGGCTTCGTCCCGCACGGCGGCGATCTCGGCCATCGTCGCGGTATAGCCCCAGCGCGCAGCCATCGCCCGGTAGCGCGGCCCGCGCCAGGACAGGAGGCGGCGGTAGGCGCGGCGGATGAAGGCATCGGGGTCGACCGCATCGGGGGCCGCCCCGGTCTCGCGCAGGTAGTCGGTCCAGACGTCGCGCAGGAAATCCTCGTTGTAGTACATCGGCTTGGGGTCGCGATCGAAGCGGCGGGCCAGTTCTTCGGTGTGGCTCTCCTCCTCGCGGATGTAGAGGATGGCGGAATGCCGCGCGAGATCGATCATCACGGGGTCGGCGGCATCGTCCGGGTCGACCACCTCGCACAGGCTGCCGCTGGTGTCGCAGAGGAAATGGTCGTAGCCGTAGACGCGCTGCGCCCGCCCGATGAAATGTGCGGTGTCGTGCATCGCGGCAATCTCGGCCGTGCGGTGCTGGCGCTGTCGGCGGACGTATTCCTCGAAGGCGATGCCTCCCTGCGCGGGGTCCCCCGGCTTGCCCAGATAGGTCGAGAGAGGGGAGAGATTGTCGAAGGTGATGTTGGAGCCGATATAGATCGAATCGGTCATCAGCAGGTCGCGCAGCAGGGGCGACTTCATCGCCTCGGTCTTGAAATTGTCGACGATATGCTCGCCCATATACCGCGTGCCGATGCGGTAGTCGACGGAGTAGTGGAACCAGCGTTTCTCGCGCAGGATGCTGGCGATTCGCGTCTTGCCGACGCCCGACATGCCGAAGAGGACGACCGACCGCCGGGGCCGCTCCCGAAACGCCTGCGGGGTGTCGAACAGCATGGGGAGCGCTCCTTGGCGGATGGGTCTCGCACGACTGTTACCGATGACCGCCAAAAACGTCCATCCCGTTTGACGCGGGGCGGGGGCCGGGGTATAGCGACCGCCTTGCCGCCCGGTTACGGGGGGCTGTTCCATGCGTCCGTGGTCCGCGCAAGCGGAAGCCTGTCGTTCGGTGAAAGCCGGAAGGAGGAGGACGTGATTCGATTTTGAAGGACCGACATGACCAAGCGTACCCAATCCAAGTACAAGCTCGACCGCCGCATGGGCGAAAACATCTGGGGTCGTCCGAAATCCCCGGTGAACCGCCGCGAATACGGACCCGGCCAGCACGGCCAGCGCCGCAAGGGCAAGATGTCCGATTTCGGCATCCAGCTCCGCGCCAAGCAGAAGCTCAAGGGCCATTACGGCGACCTGACGGAAAAGCAGTTCCGCCGCATCTATGCCGAGGCCGAGCGCCTGCGCGGTGATACGGGCGAGACGCTGATCGGCCTGCTGGAGCGCCGCCTCGACGCGGTCGTCTACCGCTGCAAGTTCGTGCCGACGATCTTCTCAGCCCGTCAGATCGTCAACCACGGCCACGTCAAGGTCAACGGTCGCCGCGTCAACATCCCTTCCTACACCGTCAAGGAAGGCGACGTGATCGAGATGGGGTCCAAGGCCAAGGACATGGCGCTCGTCCTCGAAGCGGCCCAGTCGCCCGAGCGCGATACGCCCGAATACATTGACGTCGATCACCAGAAGATGACGGCGACGTTCGTGCGCACCCCGACGCTCTCCGACGTGCCCTTCGCGGTCCAGATGGAACCGAACCTCGTGGTCGAATTCTACGCCAAGAACTGACGCCGCCCGTCGGCGCCGCGCTACCCGACCCGCCGGATCTCCGGCGGGTTTTTTCGTGTCCGAACGCAGGCGGCGGGACCATTCCCCGCACGCGCAAAAACGCCCCGCGCAGGGTATGCGCGGGGCGTCCGTCGTCTCATCCGAGCGGGTCGGCGGGGCCGTCAGTGATGCTTGCGATAGTGGCGACGCTGCTGGCCGTGATGACGGCCACCGTGACGCTTGCGATAACCGTGACGCTTGCCGTGATGGCCGCGCATCATCCGCTTGCCGCCGCGATTGATGATGACCGTCTGGTTCGACACGCTGCCGCCGGCAAAGCCGCCACCGAAGAAGCCGCCGCTGAACGTGGGCACGGCGAGGGGCTGCTGGTAGATCGGCGCGGGCTGCTGGTAGATGACCTGCGGCGCGGGGGCCGGGGCGGGGATCACGTTGATCGTGACCGTGCTGGCCCGCTGGACGACGGGCGCGGGGACCGAAACGGTCTCGTAGACCGTCTTGGGCACCTGCTTGTAGGTCGTCGTCGGCACGCTCTCGTAGACCGTCTTCTCGCGGTTCTCGTAGACGGTCTTGTTGACGGTGTCGTAGACCGTCTCGTTCACGTTCTGGTAGCCGGTGCGCTCGACCGTCTCGTAGACGGTTTCGGGGACCACGTTCGTCACGACGCGCGGCACTTCCTTGGTGCGGGTACGACGGACCTGCTGATAGGTCGTGACGGGCACGGTCTCGTAGTACTCCTCCTCGACCTGGTCGATCACGGTTTCCTGCACCGTGCGCTCGACCGTGCGGGCGACCTCGTCGGTATAGGTGTACGGCACCTGCTTGCTGACGACGCGCGCGACCTGCTCGGTCTTCGTCACCGGCACCTGTTCGGTGACGGTCCGCGCGACCTGCTGATGGGTCGTGACGGGCACGTTTTCGTAGACCGTGCGCGCGACCTGGCGCGTGGTGGCGGCGGCGACCGGGGCGTGATGCGTCGCTCCGCCGCAGACCATGTAGACCGGCATGCCACATCCGCCCGCGAGCGCGGGGGCCGCCATGCCGCCGCCGACCACGAGTGTGAGTACCCCAAGAATCCCTGTACGCTTCATGTCCCTACCTCTGACACTGTTCTGACACAAATCACATGTCACTCTTGGTCATAATGGCACAATAAACGTCAGTTTGGGAAATAAATTTCCCATGCTGTTCAATTTCATCCTGAAATAGAACATACCGACCCCTGATCGCTTGCATTGGCGGCAAGGCGATTGCAACTCGCTTCGACGAAGGTCGTCCTACGCGACGACCTCCGAGCATCGGGCGCAGGTCTGCGGGGCGACGTGGTCGCCGACATCGGGCAGGATCTTCCAGCAGCGCGCGCATTTCCCGCCCTTCGCCGGGGCGAAGACCGCCGCGACACCGGGCACGTCGTCGAGGCGGAAGGCGTCAGCGGGTCCCTCCCCCGTCTCCACCACGATGCCCGATGTGATGCAGATATCCTCGAACGCGACGGAGCGTGCGGCATCGGCCATGGCGGTATCGGCGACGAAGACGGTCGGCGCGGCCTCCAGCGAGGCGCCGATGGTCTTGTCGCGGCGACGTTCTTCGAGTGCGCCGGTGACGACCCGGCGCACCTGGCGCACCGCGCGCCATTTCCGCGCCAGCGCCTCGTCGCGCCATGCGGCGGGGGTGTCGGGCATGGTCTGCAGGTGAACCGATTCGTCTGCGCCACCCGAACGGGTGAGCCATACCTCCTCCATCGTGAAGCACAGCATGGGGGCGAGCCAGATCGTCAGCCGCTCGAACAGGATATCAAGCACGGTGCGGCAGGCGCGGCGGCGGGCCGAATCGGGTGCGTCGCAGTAGAGCGCGTCTTTCCGGATATCGAAATAGAAGGCGCTCAGATCGACGGTCGCGAACTGGAACAGCGTCTGGAACGCCTTCTGGTACTCGAAATCGCGATAGCCCTTGCGCACGACCTCGTCCAGCTCCGACAGGCGGTGGAGCATTAGGCGCTCAAGCTCCGGCATATCCCCGACCGGCATCCGCTCGGCATCGTCGAAGCCGTCGAGCGCGCCGAGGAGGAAGCGGAAGGTATTGCGCAGGCGGCGGTAGCTGTCGGCGACGGATTTGAGGATATCGGGGCCGATTCGCTGATCTTCGGTGAAATCGACCTGCATGACCCACAGGCGCAGGATATCGGCGCCGTATTGCTTGATGACCTCCTGCGGGGCGATCACGTTGCCGATGGATTTCGACATCTTGATGCCGTTCTGGTCGAGCGTGAAACCGTGGGTGACGACGGTTTCGTAGGGCGCGCGGCCCATGGTGGCGCTCGCCTCCAGCAGCGAGGAATTGAACCAGCCGCGATGCTGGTCGGTCCCTTCGAGATAGACGGAAGCGGGCCACTTACCACCCCCTTCGCGCAGGACGTAGGCATGGGTACAGCCCGAGTCGAACCATACGTCGAGGATGTCCGTCACCTTGGTCCAGTCGGCGGCATCGGGGCGGTCGCCAAGGAAGCGGGCGGCGGCGTCTTCCTCGAACCATGCATCGGCCCCCTCCTCCCGAAAGGCGGCGAGGATGCGGGCGTCGACGGCAGGGTCGCGCAGGATCTCGATCTCGCCCGGTCCCGTCTCCTTCATGAAGCAGCAGAGCGGCACGCCCCACACACGCTGGCGCGAGAGCACCCAGTCGGGGCGATTCTCGACCATGTTGTAGAGGCGGTTGCGGCCCGCGAGGGGCACCCAGCGGACATCCCGGTCGATACTCTCGGTCGCGCGCTCGCGCAGGGTTTTTCCCGAATATTCGGTCGCGTCCTCGATGGGCTTGTCCATCGCCGCGAACCACTGGGGGGTATTGCGGAAGATGAGGGGGGCCTTGGAGCGCCAGGAATGGGGATAGGAGTGCTTCAGCTTGCCCCGGGCGGCCAGCTTGCCGACTTCCGCAAGCTTCTTGATGACGGCATCGTTCGCCTTGCCCTCCTTCCCCTTGCGGTCGAGGATGTGCAGCCCGCCGAAGAACGGCAGGTCGTCGCGGAACTCGCCCGCCGGGCCGACATTATGGGTCATCTTCAAGTTGTGTTTGACGCCGATCATGTAGTCATCCGCCCCGTGCGAAGGGGCGGTATGGACGAAGCCGGTGCCCGCCTCGTCGGTGACGTGGTCGCCGGGGATGAGGGGGACGGGGTAGTCCCATTCGCCATCCGAACCGTCCGCACCACAAAACGGGTGATTACACCAAGCAGGCTGAGGGCTATCATCTACAAAGTTGATCTCTCGAATCAGCCTGTATTTTTCAACTTTTGCGGCACTAAATACGTTTTCGGCAAGATCTTTTGCGATGATATATTTATCGCCTATTTTAGCCCAATTGCCATCAGGCGCTTCAGATACTTCATACAGACCGTATTTTATTGACTCGCTATAACAGATTGCTCTGTTTTGTGGGATCGTCCACGGAGTTGTAGTCCATATCAATACATAAGCATCGCGCAAATCCGATGTGTCTTCTCCCACATCCTTCAAGATACCATTTACCGGAAACTTCACCCAGATCATATGACTCTGGTGGTCGTGATACTCCACTTCCGCCTCGGCCAGCGCGGTCTTCTCGATGGGCGACCACATCACGGGCTTGGAGCCGCGATAGACCAGGCCGTTATCGACCATTCGCAAAAACTCTTCCGCGATAACGGCTTCGGCAGAGAAGCTCATGGTTTCGTAATGGCCTTCCCAGTCGCCGATGACGCCGAGTCGCTGGAATTCCTCCATCTGCAACCCGATCCACTCGCCCGCGAATTCACGGCATTCCTTGCGGAGCTGGTTGACCGGCACCTCGTCCTTGTTCCTGCCCTTCTTGCGATACTTCTCCTCGACCTTCCACTCGATGGGCAGGCCGTGGCAGTCCCAGCCGGGGACGTAGCGGCTGTCATAGCCCAGCATCTGATGAGATCTGACGACAACGTCCTTCAGTATCTTGTTGAGGGCATGGCCGATATGCAGGCCGCCATTGGCATAAGGGGGACCGTCGTGCAGCTCGAACGGCTCGCGTCCCTCGCCTGCCTTGCGCTGGGCATCGTACAGCCCGATTTTCGCCCAATGGGCCAGCCATTCCGGTTCGCGCTTGGGCAGGCCCGCGCGCATGGGGAAATCGGTCTTCGGCAGGAACAGCGTGTCCCGGTATTCGGGGGTCTCGGCCATGGCTCGGGTCTCTTGGTTCAGGGGCTGGGCGGGTTTTGTATGGCGCCCGACGGGGGCAAGGGCAAGTGCCGTCTGCCCGTGCCGACTCGCCGGTGCGATTCCGATCCGGCGCTTGCGACGAATCATCGCCGGGCCAAAACCGTTGCATTCGTGCACCAGTCAGGCATCGTGGCCGCCGTACGGAATCGGGAGAAGGCGTTGAACAATCTCGGAAAACATTTTCCTGAAGACGAAAAGCTGTTTTGTATTGCGTAGTTGAATATTTTTCTTAATGTGGAGACTTAGGCGAGGGGGCGATCAACGATCCCTTCGGCAACACGAGGATCGAGTAATGGACAAATTCACGAAAATGGCGTCGCCGCTCGCACTGGTTGCCGGGATGGCGGGTTTCGGCCTGTCTGGCACCGCGCTGGCATCCGGCCCCGGCGATTACGCGAACAACAACTGGATCACCCCGCCCATCGTGCAGAGCACGCAGGATGCGGTGCAGTGGGACGACCTGAGCGCGGGCGCTCCCGTCGAGACGGTGCAGCAGTACGAATACCTGCCGCCCGCCAACACCACCGCCGAAGCGGTCACGCCGCTGGCGACGCCCACCACCGAATATGCGGAAACGCCGGTGACGAGCGCGACGACCCAGAGCTACGTGCCGCCCGCACGTCGCCATCACACGCCTTCGCCCTGCGCCGCGAAGACGGTCATGGGTCCCTGCGGCGTCGCGCCGCATCCCCACCCGCACCAGCGCCCCTACGCCGCGCCGACGTTCTTCGCGCCGCAGGCACCGGTCTATCGGCAGCCCGCCGCACCGGTCTACTACCCGCCCGTGCCCCAGGTCCGTGACCGCATCGTCGAGAAGAAGGTCTTCGTCGACCGTCCGATCGAGCGCAAGGTCTACGTGAACCGCCCGATCTACATCGACCGTCCGGTCTACGTGCCCAAGCGCGTGAACGTGCCGACGCCGGTTGCCGTGCCCGTCGACCGTCCGGTCTACGTCGAGCGCCGCGTCGCGGTTCCGACCCCGGTCGCCGTACCCGTCGATCGCCCGGTCTATGTCGAGCGCCGCGTCGCGGTTCCCGTCGATCGCCCGATCCCGGTTCCCGTCGACCGCCCGGTCTACGTCGAGAAGCGCGTTGCGGTTCCGACCCCGGTGGCCGTGCCCGTCGATCGTCCCGTCTACATCGACCGTCCGGTGCAGACGCCCGTCTACGCGCCGACCCCGCAGGTCCCCAATTACGGCACCTGCGCTATCGCGCAGCCACAGCTTCCGACCGGTTGCTACGGCGGCTACGGCGCGTCCTCATATGGTACGTCCCCGTACGGCGCGTCCCCATACGGCGCGTCCCCTGCCCATGCAACGACGGGTGGCTTCGCCGCTCCGGCCCTCAATACCGGGTTCGGATACGGTAGCGGCGCGACGTCCTTCGGCGGCACGTTCGGCAACTCCCTCGGCGGCTTCGGCCATCAGGGCGGCACGGCATCCTTCGGCAGCGCCATCGGCGGACTGGGCGGCTTCGGCGCGGTCGGCGGCTTTGCGGCTCAGGATTGCTGCTCGGGCTTCACCGGCGGCGTCGCCCATCAGGGCGGCCATTCGGACCACGCGTTCCGCAGCATCTCGGACCGCATCGCGAAGATCTCCGCCCGCATCGCGGACGGCGAGAACGCCGGCATGATCACCGCCATCGAAGCGGCCAACCTGCGCAAGAAGATCCAGTCGGTCTCCAAGGACCTGACATCGGCTCGCAAGGACGGACGCTTCGAGGAGAAGGAGATCGAGGTCGTCGCGGCCAGCGTTCGCCAGCTCGCCGACCAGATGAAGGTCGCCAAGCAGAACGAGGAGATGGTCGAGCGGTTCGCCCAGGGCTATGGCCAGGGCTTCGGCGCCCAGCAGTTCGGCGCTCAGCCGTTCGGTGGCCAGGCGGCGTTCGGCGGATACGGCATGACCCCCGCCAGCTTCCGCCCGCAGTTCGGCGCGGCCGGTGCCTTCCTCCCCGGCGCCCAGTATCCCGGTCTGCAGCAGGCCCTGCCCTTCGCCTATGGCGGCTTCGGCGGCATGGCCCCCTCGCTCGGCCAGTACTGACGGCCTGTTCCCCCCGCCCGGGCGGGGGGACGCACTCGGTCCCTTACGGACGACACCGATGTTGACACCTTGACGGCGCAGGAAACTGCGCCGTTCTTTCGTTCCGGAACGGTTTTCGATATTTCTTCGACGGAACCTCCCGCCCCTTGCGTATCAGGATCGTAAACGGATCGCAGGGCACTCCCCGCTGTCGTTTCGCCGAAGACCACCGGAACGACGCAGGAGCCTGCGTTGCCGACGCAAGGAGATCGAAAGATGATGAAACTTGGCCTCGCGGCATGCGCCGCCTTCGCCCTCACCGCAACCGCCGCATCCGCCAACGGCTTCTGGCAGAACGGGACGTACTACACCTACGCCGCGCCCACGACGACCACGACGCAGACCTACACGGCGCCCTCGTACACCACGCCCTCGTACACTGCGCCGTCCTACACCGCACCTTCCTACACCGGCGTCGTCGGCTCGGTCGGTCCGGTCGAGACATCTCCCTACGTCGCGCCCGCCCCGACCTACGTCGTGCCCTCGAACACGCGTACCTACGTCGCGCCGACCACCACCTACGCACCCGTGACAACCTACGCCCCGGCGGCGCCCGTCTACAGCGTCCCGGCCTACGCCCCGGCGCCGCAATACGACGGTCGCGACAACGTGCGCCGGCGCATCCAGAACCAGCGCAGCCGCATCGAGCGTGCGCTGGAGCGCGGCGATCTGCGCCGGGGCGAGGAGCGCCGCCTGCGCGAGGGCCTGCGCGAGATTCGCCGGACCTTCCGCGACTATCGCGACAATGACGGCTATATCGGCCGTTACGAGGAAGCCGCGCTGATGCGGATGCTCGATCAGAACGGTCGCCGCATCCGTCGCCTCGCCAACAACGACCGCGTGGCCGGTGATCGCGGCGACTATCGCCGGGGCCGCTACGCCAACTGATCCGACGTACCCGGGCGGCACAATGTCGCCCGGGCAAGACCGCACCAGAAGGCCGGTCGCCTTTCCTGTGACAGATTTCGATGTATATCGAGTACCGGGGCTGGCTGGCAAAACACCAGAAGGAAACACGCAAATGACATTTTTCGGAAAAGCACTTCGGGCCGCCGCCGTCGTCCTCGCGGTCGCCGCCGGGTCGATGAACGCGAAACCCGCAAAGGCCGATGGCGGTGCCATCATCGCCGGGATCGCCGGGGGACTGATCCTCGGGACGGTCATCGGATCGACCGCGAACGCCAATAACGGCTACCACGCACCGGCGCCCACCTACTACGCGCCGCCGCGCCAGACGTACTACGTGCCCGCGCCGGTCTACGCGCCCGCGCCCGTCTACTACCCGCGCGCCTATTCCGGCCCGAGCGTCAGCTTCTCGTTCGGCACGTCCTACTACGGTGGCAAGCGCCACTACGGCGGCAAGCGCTATCGCGGTCATCGCGGCCACCGCGCGCGTCACTACCGTGGCCATCGCGGGCATCGCCACCACCGCCGCCATCACCGCCGTCATCACTGATCGAGGTCTTTCGGGCGGGCCTCGGCCCGTCGGAGAACCTCTCCCCGTCGTTTGACGACGGAAACGCCGTCCCGGTCCCCGGGGCGGCTTTTTTCTTGTCGTTTCAACCGGCTCACGTCCCCTCACGACTGCGTTGCCCCACTGGACGCGGCGGGCACGGCCCGCCATGTGAGAGGATAGAAACACCAACAGGAGTGCCTTTCCATGACCGTCACCCGCCGCGCCACCCTCCTCGGCCTCGCCGCCGCGACCGCCGCCCTCGCCACCGCCCCGGCCATCGCCGCGCCGTCCTCGTCGCTGATCGATGCGCACTGGCAGCAGGCCGGGGGAGCGGGCGACCTCGACAATTCCGCATGGGGCGCGTTCCTGTCGCGCTACGTCCGGGCCGATGCGAGCGGGGTCAACCTCGTCGACTACGGCGGCGTGACCCCCGGCGACAAGCAGGCGCTGAAAGGCTATATCGCCACGCTCGAAGCCGCCACGCCGACGGCCATGAACCGCGATGCGGCGATGGCCTACTGGGTCAACCTCTACAATGCGAAGACGGTCGACATCATTCTCGACAACTATCCCGTCAGTTCGATCCGCAAGATCGGCGGCGGCCTCTTCAGCTCCGGCCCTTGGGACGAGAAGGTC
>Ga0209831_1001651_pt1 | contig 20140 bp, 23 predicted proteins | sample Maine_Asex4_meta_FD_187451 | JGI IMG/M metagenome (GOLD analysis project Ga0209831, IMG submission 187451) | Marine algal microbial communities from Maine, USA - Maine_Asex4_metaG (SPAdes) (version 2) | ecosystem: Host-associated > Algae > Red algae > Unclassified | place: Maine, USA | collected... | reverse complement strand
AGGCGGAGAGCGCCAGGCCGGCGGCGCCCGCGTCGGCAACGAGGCGACACAGGGTGGCCGACAGGGCGGCCACAGCGTCTGCAACGCCGACGCCGGCGGCGGCCGCCCCCGTCCCGGGCGCCGCCACGGGCAAGTGGCAAACAGGAAGGGTTTTGTCCCGAGGACGCGGAGGCACCGCAAGCATAGGGGAGATGTGACTGCTGCGAGGGAATCAAGAACTCGCGACTAGCAATGGACTCAGGAATGCTAATGCAATGCACAAGCCATACGATCTGTCCACACTATTATATGGTGCTTTGCTATATTTTGCAATGTTAGGTCGACGGCATGTTTGCCCAAAGACGCATTGGACCACTAAGTCCTGAGTTCACCGCGTGAGTGAGGTGAGTGCGACAGCCAATGAAATTCGATAAATGGTGCGCTCGGGTGCAGCGGAGAGCCCCTCTCTCCCGCTCATCTGCAGCACTGCGCTGCTTTCTCCCGCTCTGCTGCAGCAGTGAAGCCTCTCACTCCCGCGTCAGGTGGATTGCGTGTTTGACGTGGAGCGCGGCGTTTGCCGCGCCGCCTTCAATGGCAACACGACGAGTAGCCTGGCAAGCGCCCTCCTCAATGCCGTAGATGACGACAGGCGCAATGGCGCCTGGGCCCGTGGTCGACCGCGCGGCGTCGACCGCCCGGCACGGCTGAGTGCTCTTCTCCCCTCCTCCCCCACGGTCTGAGACTTTGCCGCGTGACACGCGTCGCGCCCCCGGCGACTGCGACACGCTGGGGGTGGCCCCATGTTCGTCGATCTCCGTGTTGGCGGCCAGCCGACCTTCTGGTGCTTGGCGAGGAGCAGTCGCCCTTGCTGGGTCCCCCCCCCCTCCAGGACGTCCCTTTGGCACCTCACGGGTGTCTCCTGTGCAACGGCTTTGCCACTTTGCCGGGTTTGTAACCTCTGCCGCTGTCCTTGGTGATCTCTTACCGTCGCACCCGCTGCACACGCGGCGCCGCTGCCTCACGCCATCTGAGATATGTGACCGCATTGTTTGCGCCACTGTTGGGTCCCCTCCGCTCCACGACGTCCCTGTGGCGCCTCACGGGGGTCTCCTGTGCAGCGGCTTTGCGACCTTGCCGGGTTTGCAACCTCTGCCGCGGTTCTGGGTGATCTCTCACCGTCGCACCCGCGTCACACGCGGCGCTGCCGCCTCACGCCATCTGAGATCCGTGACGCCTTTTTTGCTCTGCATGGGGGGCACTCCGATTTGATCTTGGCGCCGGGGGGCCGTGGCTGTGCGGGTTTGGGCCAAAAGAACACCGCCGGGGTTGCCTGCGTGTTGTCGTTTTCCGGGTACCACGAGCCACGGCGGCAGTGACCCACCATCGTGTCGCTGGTCGCTGTGGGGGGAGCACGTCGGCGGCGACGGGTGGCGTGCCAGGCGGCGGTCCAGCTTTCGCACCGCCTTTGACGTTGCCGCGCCTTATGCGATGAGGTGCGGCATTTGTCACTTCGTTGCGCCAGTCGACGGGACGGGCCACACGGCTCGCACGTGCCCTCTGCGGCAGACGCTGTGCCGCCGCAGCCTCCCGCGCGACCACCCCTTTTCGGAGAAGGGGCAGTGCGGCAACGCTAAGTGCGTGCACCACAAGATTTGTGGCGTCTGCGGCCTCACCGGGCACCAGTATGGCACACAAACGTACGCGTTCGACCGGTGGAAGCTGACCGACGGGCGGCTGCTGCGCAAGAAGTCGAACCGGGCGCTGGACGAGACCGACTTTGTCTGCGTCCTCATGACGGGTGCGACGGTGCGCAACCTTGTAAACAACACGCAGAGTGTGTCTGCCGCCGCGGCACAGGTCGGCATCGAGCGGCGTCGCAACGTCTCCCGGCTGCGGGCCAACACGCGCGCCGAGGGAGTCGGTTTGGACGAGTCTGTGCGCCTGATGCAGTCACTTGGGAGCCCCACCGCGTTGCTGCAGGGGGACAACAAGGTCGCGTTCGACGCGCTCGTCGCCGCGCGCGACGAGGGAGCGGTAGCGGCCAACCGCCGCGCTGCCGACGCGGTGGAGAGCGACGTTGACGGCGACGATGGCCACGGGGCCCCGGAAGACGACGAGCTGGACTTCGACGTCGACGAGGACGCCGATGAGGACGGAGGTGTCAACGCGGCTGCGTTCGGGAGTCGCGGCAAGCGGGTAAAGTCCTTGCGGGGCCCCCCCGGCGGCCGCATGGGGCTCTATGCCGCTGCCATAAACAAGGGCAAGGCTCCGCGGGGAAAGGGGAAGGGCAAGGCATTGAAGGACACGAAGACCGAGGTGAAGCCGCTGCTCCCCGTTGCGGTTGACTTAGAGAGCCTCTGGCCGCCCGGCACGCGCCAGCCGTGGTCGGCCTGCATGCCCGACTTTTACGATTCGGACTTTGGGTCCCTGCCGCCGCTCAAGGTCGCACACCTGGTGATCGAGCAGATGTGCCGATGCCCCGTGGCCGACGCGGACCCAGAGCTGGCGTCTCTCTTGATTGCGGGGTCGATACAGTCGCACTTGCGCGGGTATACACTGATGTCTGGCACGCTGTCGGCCGCCCAAGTGGCCGATTGGCTCTGCTCAACAATGCCAGCCTCCATGAAGCCGGCGCTGTTGACAACAATTGCGGTGTCGGTCGACACCCTTGTCCGTCGTCGCGCGGGTCTGTTGGCGGAGTCATCTCGGGGCATCGGCAGCGGTGGCCCCTCCAACGCCGCATCTGCTGGCCGTACAGCGCCGTCGCCGCCGTTGGCGCGCCGGGGCCTGCCCGCTGGCAGTGCGCTGTCTGCGTCGCAGTCGGCTGCGGTGGTGGCGGCACCGCCGGACATGCCGGTTGTGTCGGCTCTGCCCGTCCTGGATGTGGACGGCATGCTCGTCGGGGACTCCAACTCCCCGGCCGGCGTCGAATTCGTTAGTGGCTTCAACACAACACTCGCCCGCGCTGGAAGGACGGGTGGTCCGGCAGGCATTGCCGACGAGGCCGGGCGTCGCGGCCGGGTCGGGGAGGTCGAGGAGGTGAATGGTGTTAACGGAGAGGCGCCCGAGGGCGCATCTGACGAGGCCTCTGGTATGCTTCTGGGGGGTGCTGCCAAGTGAGGGGCTCGTTTCTCTTTGGATGTCCGGGCAGCTGGCGATAGCCGGGGTCTGTCGAGTCTCCCTGGCGTCCTTTTGTGTGGTGTTGGACTGCGCTCAGTTGTGCGTGTGCTCGCGGTGTCGGTAGTAAACGTAGTATTGTCCTCGGCGTTCTTTCGAAAGGAATGATGCAGCTGTCGGAAGCGGCCGTGCCGGCCAAGTGCCTTGTCCCTTTGGCTGGGTTCCCGAAACCGTTCGTCACAGCGGCGATGACGGTGTCGGATGTGTCGGCGGGCGCCGAGTGGTTGAAGCTCAGGTGCTGCGGCACCGTCGTGCCTGTGTGGACGGCTGCGTTGTCGGGTGCGTTTCACATGAAGGTGCTGACTCAGACTAAGACACAGGGCATGTCGAGGCGGACGGACATCCCAGCACGTTCACGCTGCTGGACGCCGCGCTTCCTTCCAGGTCTCCCAAGGAGCCACCTTTGCTCTGCAATCTCTGTCGCAGTCCCACTGCAACAGTCTGATGATGAACGCAACAGGGTCATTTATTTTCCTGAGCGCTTCCACCCTACGCCCCGTTCGCATGCCGTCGACGCAACCCGCGGTCACTCAAAGTCAGACAAAGGGGACAAATGGATAGCGAGCCCCGGAGAGGTATCCTCTGCCTCCGCCGCAACGGTATCGGCTGCTTGAGCTGCTGCAGCGGCTGCAGCTGCATCTGCATCCGCGGCCGCCCCCGCAACGGCGGCCGCCGCGACGACAGCGGCCGCCTCCTTGTCGGCGGCCTGGAACGCGGCGAAAGCTTCATCAGCCGCAGCTACTGCGGTTTTAACGTGCGCAGACGGAACGCCGGGGACCGCCGCTGCCACCGCCATGGTCTCGGCCTGTTGAGCTTGCACACCGATCACACGAAACAGGTCCACGCGCGACAGTGCTTGTTTTGCTTTTGACGACAGTGTGGCTGCCGACGATACCGTCGAAGAGGTGTGGCTCGCTCGTGGTGGGGCGCGCAGACCACCGCTGTGGTCTGGCCTGGACGGGGTCCCTCCAGTTTCCCGCCATCTTCGCTTCAGCAGCGCGGCTACGACAGCCGAAGAGCCATCCAGCAATGGCCTGACCGGAATAACATGCCGCTGCAGCATGCCGAGGGACACAGGATCCCACGTCTCGTCGTACGTGAAGCGTACACCAGGTCGCCGTCGGCGCACGCGACCCCCTATTCGAGAAACGCCGCCATTGGCCGCGAGTTCGACCCGAGGCAGCAAGTGGGCTTTGGTGCTCGGCCGCCGCTCACGAGGAGAACGAGGAGGCAGTCCGCCTCGGCGGCACCCGCCAGCCGGAAGGAGAGCGCTCCACTGGGGGCTCATACGGGGTGGAAAGCGAGCGCGGCACTCTCTTGGAGAACGGTCAAATGGGGGGCAGGGGGAGAAAACGTGCGCGAGAGGAAGCAGACGCGTGGGCCGGCTTGAGTGCAGTCTCTGGAAAGATGTCCGCAGCCAGCAGCGCCACGCTGATGCGCAGTCAACTGGACGTGACGGGGACATGCGATACGGCAGATACGGAAGACCAAGCCCCCAAGGGGGAGGGGGGCGGAGGATGGGTGTTCGGCACCGGAGTGGGGAGCCGGGAGGAGGGAGCCGCGTGCAAGGCGGGCGAGCGGCAGGCGGACTGCAGTTGAGAAGCGTGCCGGGCAGAGTGGGTGCCAAGCACGCGCCTGTCATGTCCAACGAGGTCATGAGGCCGGTTCCGTGCTCAGTGCGGTCCCGGTCGGCTGGTCCCATGGATCGACTGCGGTCAACCAATCACATTTCGATTGGGCGGCGTGATCTCTGCCAGATTCGTGGTGGGCTGTGCCAGAGCGGTCGCCCTTCGCCACCTGCTTCAAACCTGATCTCTGTGGTTTGCCGGCCACGAATGACGAGTGGCCGAACGAGACGTGGAACGCTGCCCATCGCCTTGCGCGCCGCGTGTCTTTCCCGCTTCTGGGCTCCCTTGCACTGCCTGTCGCACGAGCTCCGTTGACTGCGACGTCGTGTTGTTGCTGTTGTCGAGACGACACGTGTGCCACCCTCGCGGAATCCATGAGCTCTCGCTCGTCAAGCGGGTACTGTGGCATGGCGTCTGCCTCCCCACCGCACGGTGAATCCGTCACGGTCAAGGCCAAACCAACACCTGCCGTGGCCATCAAAATGGAAGCCGCTGCCTCTGACGCAGCGCATCGGCGACGGGTTGCTGTCTCCATCCACCGTCAACTCCGATCCAGTCGGACATTGTCCCCAGCGGCCGGTGAAGCTGTGGAGCAGGACGCCGCGGATATTTTGGCGCGGCCTATGCAGCGCAACAACGTTGGACGGGCGGCAGCCGCTCGCGATGCTGCGGCGCCTTTGGCGTGCGTTTCTCGCGCCACCGGCATCCACCCTCTCTCTCCGGGCTCCACCGAGGGAGGATGCGCCTCCGCCCCGGCTATGGCGGCACCTGTGGCGCCGCTGCGGACGGCAGCGCCCACGGCCTTTGTCGGCGCCGTCGGCTCGGGCCATGATTGTGTTCCCGCTGTCGCAAACGCATCTGTGTGTCCTTCTGACGTGGCAGCGGTGTTGGCGTGCGGCGCTGCTGCTCCGGGTGCGGTGGGCCCGTCGGCTGCTCCCCCCAGTGCAGTGCCCGCTGCTGCCGTGAACACGGGCTGTGCACTTCAAGCCGTGCGCCCTCCAACCGCCACGGGCCAAGACCCGGAGGCGGATTTGACCATTGCCGGCATCCGCTCGTACACCCCTGCACAAGTGGCGGAGGCGGTGGCTGCCGTAGCCTGCATCCATCTGTCTGTCGAGAGGCAGGTGGATCTCACGCGGGCTATTTTCCTGGCTGCAGAGGAAGGGGTCATCGACGGCAACGTTGTGCTGTGCGCTCCCGAGGAGGATGTGGTTGCGTCGCTTCTTTCTCTCTCCCGTCGAACGTGCCGGGGAACGATTCCGTTTGGGACCCGTGTCCGTGTCTTGCGCTTTGTCCGGGCGCAGCGTTTGCATGCACCGGGGTCCTCTTCGTGATATGGTTTGGGACTGGGGCGGTATGCATCTGAGGTGGGCGGAACTAGTTTGCCAAGCCTTGTCGTCTTTGTGATGTCCCCAAGGGGTCCCGTGCAGAAGAGTAAAAACACGACAGCGCGTCAGTGGAGTTGTCACTGTTTTCATTGCATAAGCACTCTGTCGGAGGGTTCGTTTTACGTGCGGCGCGGATAACGCGGCGACGCACATCACCAGCGTGACGGTCGAGCCAGAACGAGCGATCGTGGCGGGCACCCCGAGGAAATCTGCCCCAGCGCTGCTCGCGCCGCCATCGCCTAGGCGGAGGTGCCTCGCCCGTCGAAGCCGGCGGTGGCGACCGCGGCGGTGGTGGCGACGGCAGCGGTGGCGGTGGCCGGAATGGCGCGGTGGCCGAAGAGGTGGCCACCGTGGGCCGCGGAGGTGGCGGCAGGGCGGCGAAGGGGACGGCCGCGGTGTGCTGCGGCCGCGCTGGCGGTCACGGCCGTGGGGAGAAAGTGGCGGCGGTGACGGAGGTCGCGGCAGCGGCCCTTGCCTCGGCAGCGGGGCGGCGGCGGTGCAGAAGAGGCTCCGGCGTGGGGGCGGCAACGGTTTTGGCCGCGGTGGCCGCTCCGGTGGCCGTGCCGCCGCCCACGGAATCGGCGGCGTCTGCGGGCCTTGCAGCAGGGCGGCTGGAATGGCAGCAGTGGTTGCGGTGGCGCTGCCGGCGGTGGCGCTGCTCCAAGGCGGAAATGCTGGCCGTGGCAGGGCCGCAGCGGGGCAGCAGCGTCGGTCACTGCGGTGGCCGCGCCGACGCTTGTGGAAACGGCGGCCGTGGCGACGGCGCGGCAGCAATAGGCTCTGTCGGTGGCCGTGCCGCCACCCACGGAATCAGCGGCGTCTGCAGGCCTTGTAGCAGGGCGGCGGGAATGGCGGCGGTGGTGGCGGTGGCGCTGCCGGCGGTGGCGCTGCACCAACGCGGCAATGCCGACCGTGGCAGGGCGGCAGCGGGGCAGCAGCGGCGGTCGCTGCGGTGGCCGCGCCGACGCTTGTGGCAACGGCGGCCGTGGCGACGGCGCGGCAACAATAGGCTTTCTCGGTGGCCCTGCCGCAACCCAATGCAGCGGTGCCGCCCGCGTCCCTTGCGGCAGGCCGCCATGAGTGACAGAGGTGGCGGTGGCAGCGGTGACGGTGACGGCGGCAGCGGCGGCGGAGGCGGCGGCTGCGTCTTCGGCGGCGGCGGAGGCGGCGGTGATGAAGGCGGTAGAAGCGGCGAGCCGAACACGCTTTTGGTAGCGAGGGGCAGCATTGACAAGAACAGAGCATTGGCAAGGATGGGGGTCGTCTCTTTGTGGGTCTTTTGGTAGCACGGGTGGCGGCTGCGCAGGGCTGTCCGGCCCGAGTCGCCACGGAACGGCGGCGGTGAGACAGCAGCCCCCAAGCGCTGTTGCTGTCGCCACCGCTGGCGCGGCGGCGGCGCAGCGGCGCGATGCGCGCGAGTTTGTGCTGGAAAGGATGCCGCCGGTGTCTAGGAGGGCGCGTCGAGGGCGCTGTTGGTCGCGGGGCCCGTTGGCCGCATCGGCGGAGCGAGCAGTCGGCGCTATTTGCGGCAGAGAGCGGCAGCGGCTACGGCTACGCGGAGATGGGTGTGTCAAGAAATAGAAAAACTAATACCAACATCTGTACGCAACGTGCAGGGACACACCCTTTCACAGAAGCAATGCTGCCACCTTGTCAGCGACGCGCTGGAACTGGCCCGCAATCTGGGCCATCGTCAGCCTTCCAACGGCCGCCGCCATCAGCTGCATGGGCTTGTCCAAGTACCGGCCGTTGGAGTAGACCAGGTCTCTTACGTGCTTTTTGAGCTCTGCGAAGACACCTTCCACAGGCTGCAGGTTCGGGGAGTAGGCCGGCAGGCGAATGTGGTGCATGCCGTTTGTCTGCATGTACTCGTCACCAGCCTCGTTGTGTATCCCGGCGTTGTCGTAGAGCACCACGCAAGCGTCAGGCTGCAGCTCCCATGCCAGGCCCGGCACGTACTTGTTCATTCGCATGTCCAGGCATTGGAGGAACAGCCGCCAGTCGTCTGCCGTCTGTGCAGTACCCAGGACAACCGTCTGCGACCAGACGACTCCCATGGTCATGGAGACGGCCATCATCGTGCTCGTCTTGGGCACCGTCCGCGGGTCGCGGTCCAGCAGCTCACATCGCTCCCCCTTCATCGTGCGCCCGTACTTACGGTACACGTCGCCGCCGTCAGTGTGAGTCTCGTCGACACTGACGAGGCAGCGCAGAGGCACGGCATTCAACATGAGCGCAAACGCACGCTGATCGTGCTCAGAGCGCTCGACGAAGAGCCGCTCGACGCGCTTGCGCGTGTACCCCAAGTGGCGCATGACGCGGTACACCGTAGACGCGCTGACGTACCGATGGTCCACGTCCGGGTAGTGCGTGGCCAAGGTAACCAGGAGGTCGACGTGGTCGCGCAGGAGGGCGGCCGGTTCCTCTTCCACCAGGAGCTTGACGGCACGCACCAGGTCGACGTTGCGCACCGCCGCGTATGCGTGCTTGTTGTGCAAGTCGGGGTTTGCCCAGACGGAGCCAGTCGCCAGAAGCGCTCGCTTCCATCGTTCAATTGAGTGCGTCGAGCAGCCCACGAAGAGGGCGACATCATCGATGGCGTAGCCCTCGTCCAGGAGACCGAGCGCGTGCAGACGTTGCTCCTCGGAGAACATTCCAGCGAACCAGCACACGTCGCACTCCTTCTCCCTGCAGGAGCCGTTCGCTGTAGCCGCACGGATGAAAGCCCGCTCGTTGTTGTCTGCGTCCTTTGCGCCGCCAGACGCGAGGGTGAGCAGGGTGGTGCCCGACGAGGTTGCCGTGCAGTCCTTGGTGGCCACCAGGTGGCTCGTGGCGTCGTGTCGCTGCACCGCAAAGTAGTTAACGGGGCCGCCCGCGTCGTGCTCCAGGCTGCGGATGGGCGCGTGGGTGATGTGAGGGGTGCTGATGATGAAAGATGTGGCGGCCAAGACCTCGGACGTCGTGTGGCTCCACACCGGCAGGTGCGTTTTCAGCCTCCCATTTCGCACTTCGCAGTCCTGATGTTGCAGTTTTCCTGTTCGCAAGGGTGGCCTCCCCGAGGGAGGTTCCTTGCGCATTGGCATGAAAAACAGCTGTCAGACTATCGCCGTTCCACGGACATTACTTCACAATCCAGAGTCCGAAGGGACCGTAGCGGCGAGTTCCGTCCCGTGGTATCAGCGAGCTCCTCCGAAGTCACGGACGGCTGCACTCCGCCACGTCTGCTCATGGCGATTCACCGAGTCAGACTCGGCATGCGCAATCCGTCGCTCGCCACCGTAGGAGTAGTGGGACACAGACGCAGCGGCTCCAAGTAAAGAAACGATAGTTCGCACCCTTCGTGCCATCCCGTGTCACTTCAGTCGTGATCGAGGACTTCGTGTGCGGACAAGTGTCTCGGTGCAGAGAGAAGCCCCGGACGACGGGGCCATATCTGCTCCATACGAGGATCCGAGGAAACGGCGATATCCCCAGGCCCCGTCAAGCAAGCTTGAATGCCTGTGCGCTTTGTTGACGCTTGGGCAGGCAGTAGATATCCCGTGCCTGTCGCGGAGCGGTGTCCCCCTGGCGTGCGTGAGCGCCGAGGCATGCTTTCGGTAATCATGCAGTGTAGAGACAGCTTCACGTTTTTTACTGCCGCCCGGGCTAGTCCCCGGTAGCCTTCTCAAACATGCGGCCTATCTCCAGTCTGGAACTTCCGCCGACCAACGCCGCGGCTCATTTCGTACTTGCTGCAGGTCCTGGCGCCCAGCCGGCTAGCGCGCCAGCCCGTCTGCCTCTGCGGTCGCCCGGGTCGCCGTCGGCTGGGCATCGCCCTTGTCCAGCAACAGGGCGCCCTGAACGCCTTGCTGACATCAACAACAGAGCTTTGTGTACGTCATCCGGCGTCTCACGCCCCCCTTTAAGCTGTATGCACTGGTGGCGAAACCCCGAGGGCTCTGGTTATGCGCAACGCCCGCCCGATGGCCTCCGTCTTTTCAAGCATGGTCCACCTTCATTGGACTTGTCCAAATCGGACCCAGTCGCGCTGAAAACGAACAGGCAGCGGTATTCCTCCTCAGGGATGCCTCTGCGCTCAACGACAGAGTGTGGATGCCATCTCAGGTATCCCCCTCAGGGATGCCGCTGCGCTCTCAGAGAAAAGACAAAGCGTGGATACCGTCTTGACGCCAGAGAAATACCAGCCGTCGAACCGCAGCAAGGCCGATTTGCTGGCACCTGGTCACAAAAGCTCTCAATTAAAAAGCATGGCCATTGCGATGCCGAATTCAGCGGACCCAACGACGTTCCCATCAACTGACATTCACGAGAGCCGACGTCAGGCAAGGGCTGTAAGCACTTCATGTGCATTTTGCAGGCGCGATCTCTCCGCTCCAGTGAAGAATCCGTGGTGGAGATGGAGATCCGCATTTTGGGCCACACGTTGGACAGTCTGAGGCAATCAGCAAATCTCGTGTCCTCGGCGTCGTCGCGCCGTAGTCGCCGACACCGCCATCGTCGGCGCCACCGCCGTCGTGGTCGGCGACACCGCCATCGTCGTCGCCACCGCCGCCGTGGTCGGCGACACCGCCATCGTCGGCACCACCGCGGTCGTGGTCGGCGACACCGCCATCGTCGGCGCCACCGCCGCCGTGGTCGGCGACACCGCCATCGTCGTCGCCACCGCCGCCGTGGTCGGCGACACCGCCATCGTCGTCGCCACCGCCGCCGTGGTCGGCGACACCGCCATTGTCGTCGCCACCGCCGCCGTGGTCGGCGACACCGCCATCGTCGTCGCCACCGCCGCCGTGGTTGGCGACACCGCCATCGTCGGCGCCACCGCCGCCGTGGTTGGCGACACCGCCATCGTCGGCGCCACCGCCGCCGTGGTCGGCGACACCGCCATCGTCGGCGCCACCGCCGCCGTGGTCGGCGACACCGCTATCGTCGGCGCCACCGCCGCCGTGGTTGGCGACACCGCCATCGTCGTCGCCACCGCCGCCGAGGTCGGCGACACCGCCATCGTCGACGCCACCGCCGTCGTGGTCGGCGACACCGCCATCGTCGGCGCCACCGCCGCCGTGGTCGGCGACACCGCCATCGTCGTCGCCACCGCCGCCGTATTCGGCGAAACCGCTATCGTCGGCGCCACCGCCGCCGTGGTTGGCGACACCGCCATCGTCGGCGCCACCGCCGCCGTGGTCGGCGACACCGCTATCGTCGGCGCCACCGCCGCCGTGGTCGGCGACACCGCCATCGTCGGCGCCACCGCCGCCGTGGTCGGCGACACCGCTATCGTCGGCGCCACCGCCGCCGTGGTTGGCGACACCGCCATCGTCGGCGCCACCGCCGCCGAGGTCGGCGACACCGCCATCGTCGGCGCCACCACCGTGGGCGGCGCCACCATCGTCGCCGACGACGACGACTCGCACGGTTCGGTGCCGCCCCCGCAGCCTCTCTCCACAGGCCGCGACATCAGTCGCCAAGGCCGTACTTTTCCGGTCGCTGTCCACTTTGATATCGGCGGCGCCGGCCGCAGTGTTTTCTTCGGGCGTGAAGTCGCGGCCGGCAGCGTTTAGGCGTGCTTCGACACGCGTGTGGCGGACTTCTGACCCATGTACCGTGGCGCCGCGAGCCGAGAACTTGGCCTCCTGAGCGTTGTAGAAAGACAATCCTCCCTGGTACTGGCAGGGGCAGGGGTTGTGAGGGGCCGTCAGTGTGAAGGTGGGAGGGGGTCCGTCCAACCGACAACTCCGCAAAGAACAGTGGGTCGTGGCGTGAACAAAGAAACAAAAGCAACCTGGCATACGGAGACAGGCCGACCCGCTACATCCCTCCCCCTCCGAGTTAAATGTCCTTGGTGGCGAACTCTTCACCCGGCCCCAACTCCCTCAGCCTGTTCATCAACGCCAGGAGGTTGCCTGTCATCACGCACGGTCTTGACGCACAGCAGCACCTTCGTGTCGCAAACACCGCGGCCGGGGGCGTCGAAGGAACGGCCGCCGCCCTCTTTCCAGTTGAGGGCGTTGGAAACTTGCACAAGACCACCGGGGGGGGGCGTGGGTGTCAAGCGGGCGGGCCCTCCGCGGCGTCCACAGCGGAGCGTCCAAAGAACAAGGACGCACGGAGCCCCACGAAGGGTGCGACGACGGCCGACATGGCGACCGCCATCGGCACACGACGAGTCGGTGCTTTCGATCGTTTCGGCGTGGTCCGACGGCGAGCAGGCAGGTGACAGAGATAACAAGTTCCGTGAAAGCGAGCGTGGAGCGCACCAACACAAACATTCAGATGGCTGATGGACGAGGGCATTCTGTTTCGTGTCGACGAGAGGTACACTTCTTTTCCGACGTTCTCCGTACGACGCGACTCGCCACAAGGCCTTCTCGCTCTCCGGCTCTCCCGCCGAATGAGCAAATGCAGCACGGTGCGACATGGAACCACTGTCGTGGACGGCGGAGATCGAGGCGCGACCTGCGGAGACTAATGCGGAGATTGCGGACATCGTCGTGGTTTATTGCTCCGGACCCGTTGCGGTTTTGTGGTAGGCAGGCACGCGCAGCGGCATGGAGGTGCAACCTATTCAAGCGCCGGGTGGAGCACAATGGCATGAAGGACCACTGGAAAGTGTCGAGACAAAAAGAGCCGAGAGCGAAACAGGATCAGCACCATCACAATGCGGAGAAGGAACTTCTCAGAGAGCGATGGACCGACCCCAACGAGCAAAAAAAGTCGAGCTGGTCGGACGCCAGCCGGGGGCGGGAAAAAGCGCGCAGAAGTACGCACGGCAAGAAAAAAGGGCACTCCAACATCGTCAGTCATGTATGCATCAGGGGGCTCGGTCCGCGGCGGCCATGCTATGAAGAGCTGAGTTGACCCAAAACAATGACGAGGTACCATGGTACCAGATACCCACTCATGACGGTCCAGCAGCCGTAAGCAGCGACGAGCGCAGTCGGGTCGTCCCGCGACGTACATTGTCCCCCTCCAGCACGGCATCTGCCGTTGCATTGGGAGTCCGCCGCTGAGAGGGCAACCGTCACCTCGGTCCGCGACATTGAACGCAGGCATGTTGGCCACCAGCCCTGTGGGAACTGGGATCGGCAAGGACTGGGGGTCACCACGGGAACCTGCGGCCGTCGTCGTCTCCGGGATTCGATTTGCCCCGTTTGGATCTCCCCGGAGGAGTGCTCCATGTGCATTTTGCACTCCCAGATGACATCGGTCCGCGTGCCGATCGCCAACCTCGGTTGGGAATGCCTGGATTGCCATGGGATTCTCCGTGGTGCTCCAGCAGGCGACATCACATTCGTTTCAGAGCACCTTCGGACACAGGAATTCTTTCCAACGGAAAGGTAGCCCACCTCAAGGCCATGAAGACCCCTTTGCCGCAGTGAGAAAAATACCAGAGCGTCGTTCTTCAGGAGCACCACGTGCGGCGAGAGTGTACCACACGGAACACCCGCTGTCACTCCATGACAAACGGCTCGCGTCACTCACACCAGCCTGAGACAGTGCAACGTCAAATCGAAGTGTCCTACGGTTCGGATTGGTACGCGGAGCACTCGAACGTCATGTCAACAAGCTCGAGGACCCAGTGTGCTGGCACACGCACGACACGATGTGCACACAGGGGTTTTGTGCTCTCGGAGATGGGGAATAAAACGAACAAGTCAGACGCCCTGTGAATCGAACCTGGGATCACGAGCAGTCCAGCTCACAGCATTGACGTTTCCGCCTTCAGCTGTGTTGTGATGCTGCCCGGGTCGACTTTGCACGACTTTCTCGTTCCATTTATGTGATGGAATTGCAGCAGCTCTTCCACACGGGGGCTACGCTCATCTGGGACAACAGAATGCGGATGTTGTGGGATTGGCCAATCATCAGTGCAAAATGACGACGCCGCCGATGTCGCGTGGTCGTGAGACACGTCGGTTTTTCGGCCATCCTTCTTCTTTTTTGTGGGCCGGCGGCTTTTATCTCTCCAAACGCACTCGCGGAGTACGAGACGCGCTCCGAATGATGTTGTCGAAGGGCGACATTGTCACTTCGTGAGCATTGAGTCGCACAGGGCAAGCAAACGGAGGGCATCGACACGCTGCATCGGTCTTCCAAAACTGCACTGAAGCCGCTCGGCAGTCGTCCATGTCCTCGCGTTGCAGGGAAGCCAGTTCATGGGAGCAAAAACGAGTAGGAGCACGCGCACGGGCGACTGCTGGTGGAAATTCCTCATGCCAAAAAAGCAGTGCAGCACAGACGAGTGTTCATGATGCCCTTTTCACGGCGACCGAGACATGCAAACGAAAGCAGAAAGATGGGGGAGCAGCACGGCGTTTGTGTCACACACAGCTTCCCCAAATGCGGCATACAAGGAAGACCTACATACAGCAGCACACATCTTCCCCAGATGCGGCATGAAACTCAGACCTACACACAGCAGCACGCACTACGGCCAGGGAACAGGGCGGAAACAGTCTAAAACGTATGAGCCAGGAGCAGCACACCACAGAACAAGACACGGTGGGGGACCGCAACGAGAAAGAGGCACAAACAACACGTTCTTCTCAGCGCCACACGCTCAACGCATGCGCCGCAGGAAGCGCAATACTCGGCACTCGGTGGCGTACGGAAGCTTCCCTCGGTGAGTGCGGTGACAAAACGTCATGATGGCGGCGGTGACGAGGCTGATATCCTCCTCTACTGCGACGATGCCTGCAATGTTTCCTTCGATGGCGCCCATCGTCAGCTCGTTCATCAGCTCGACTTGGCGTCCGGGCGACAGCTGCACCCCGGCAAAAGAGGCAATTGAGGCCCCGACCTCGTACGGGGTGAAGAGCCGGAAATCACCTGCGGAGGGAGCGCCAGCAAAGTCGTCAGCCGCCGAAGACGAACGAGGAGGACGAACAGCACGTAAGAGCGGCCGGCCGGCCGAGGCACCATGCCCCGGTCGAGGGGGACCAGGCACAGACTCGTGGGGACCCGCGATGCCCCCACGGCACGCCGCCGGCGTCGCTTGCTGACCACCGTCCGACAACGGAGGAGACGCAGAACAAACACCTGGCCACGCCAGCCCCAGCGGCCGGCCGGCATCAGGACACGGGGCACGGTGAGCCCGTGCGCGGGAAGGAGGCAGCCTCCCGGCTACCGCCAGCGGCAGAGGCGCCCTAGTTTCCGGCGTCATCAATGAAGACGAGCGGGGAAACGCAGTGTACGTGGATGAAGCCGGAAAGAGTCGACCAGACATGGCCGCGCGCCTTGTTAAGGCAATCACTGCCGCCGCACGGTCAGCAAAAGACGCGACCCCAGTGCTTGCGTCCGGACGAAGCGTAGACCGCGCCACGGCAGAGCCATGCGCTGGTGTCGTTGCCGCGGGCGCCAGTCTGACCGCCGCCAATGTCCCGGTGTCGGGCGCTCCTCCAGCACCCACAGACGCCGCCGATGCCCCATCCGAGCCACGACCTGCCAGTGCCTTGGCCACATCCTTCGATGCGCCCTCCTGTGGCAGCGCGGCACTTGGTCCCCGCTGTAGATTTGTTGATGGGGACGCCGGCGCAGGCACCGCGGCGACGTCGTCGCGACGCACAGCCGGGCAGGTTGCGGAGCCCGGGGTCCCTCCCGTCGCGAGTGATGTCGCCGCCACAGCGGATGGCGAGGTCGCGGCCGCTGGTGATGCCGTGGCCGCTGTCGGCCTGGCCGTGTGCGGGGACCCCGACGATGCGCCGCTCGCGGTTGTATCCGACGGTGGAGGCTTGCACGTTTGGAAGACGGAGCGTGCCGCAACCGGCTGCCGGGATGAGGCGGTTGACTGCGGCGAGTTGTCATTATTGCGCACTTGTCCGACCCGACCGACTCGGCCGGGGGACCGACGGCCCCCGCCGCCATGTCGTCCGGATCGGCGTATCCCCGACCGTGTTGCCGACACATGCAGCCCATCCACACCGCCACTGCGGTCGGCAATGCGCCTCCGCAAACCGCACGCGTTGCACAGAGTTTGACCTTGTGACCCTGACCGCCACTGCGGTGTGGCGGAAACCTGGCATAAAGAGCACACGCGTCCCATGTTGCGAGCGGGTGCGCAAAGACGGAAGGCCGTACGCGCCGACCGACAGCGCAAAAGAGGCACAAGTGAGGGGGTCGAGAGGAAGGTGAGGGCACAGGGCGCAGACAGTGGATCGCCGCGACGGCGTGACGGCGACAAAAGCCCAACCCGCGTCAGATTCTGAATGGTGGTGCTGTTGCGGGAGGGGCCGACGGTTGCGCAGCACAAATAGGACGGGTGCGCAACCCAGACAGGCACCCCGCCTCTGCGCAACCGCGCGTGCGACACACGCCGCGCGCGTCGAGCAGCCGCGGCCTCCATCTCCAATCACCTCGATGCACCCTCCCCCTGCTCTCCCCGGAACCCCACATGGGGCAGCCGGTCTCGCCGAGTCCCAATGTTGCTCACGCAGCAGCCGGCTTCCTTACCGTTGCGGTACCCCGGGAAGGCGAAACAGGAGGGGTGCGGCCTTCCTTGCGGCGGCCGATGTGCGCGAGGAGGACGCACGTCGACGGCGCGCCGGGGGGTGTGGCGCCAGTACTTGCCTGCTCGAGTGTATTTGCAGCCGCCCACATGGACGACCTCAGAATCGCGAAATGCAAGGCCTCGCAGACCACGTGGTCAGACAGTGTCAAGGCAAGTAGAGCGAGTCAATTGCTTCTCAGACAGCGTTCTCGCTGACCGCTGAGTCCACACCGTGCGAATGGATGGCCCTGGGGATGGAGCAATCTCCTGCCAGTCCCCATGGTTGGATTTGTAATATAATTCCAGAATGTACAATGGCGATTCCAAGTGATTGGTCAGGGGCGCGCCACGTGCTTTTAACGGAGGCACGACGTGACACCCCGCCGTCACCATCCCGTTCACCACCTCGTCCCCAACCCACCTACCAGTGGCGCGCATTGTCCTCTCCGTAACACGCCCACTTACCGCCCCAGCGATCTCTCGCTGTGCCCCAGACACCCCGCTACATCACGAGGACCGGCTCTGCCGTGCCGAGCGCTTTCCAGACAACGACAGCCGGCGGCTGGCTCTACCATTGCCCGGCGACGGCGTCGACCGACTATTCGGCACCAACGACACACGGTGGACACCGACGGGCGCGATGACGTGGAGGTGACGGGAGCGCTCGCCGACTCCTCGTTATCGTCGGCAGGGCAGGTTGCCGTGCCGGTGGCGGAAGTCAACGGCTCGACGCGTCGTTGATTCCGGCGGGACAGGGGGCCGCTGACGCCGCCGCTGCTGCAGTCGCAGCAGTCGCCAGCACGCAGGTGGCTGCGGCGGACGCCGCCTGGGTGGCGACAGCCGTCGACCAGCTGGTGGCTGTGGTGGACGCGGCGACGACGGCGGCGACGCGGAGAGTTGCCAGGTGGCCGGCGCTGCGGCCGCCGACTCGGTGGCAATTGTGGTCAACACGACGGTGGCTGCGGCGGACGCGGCGACGACGGCGGCGATGGAGGCGCGGGTGGCCGACAGCGACCGCCACGTGTTGGATGTGGCGCCAACGGCGGTAGCGGCGCAGCGAGCAGTTGCCAGGTAACCGCCACGGCCGCCGCCGCCTGGATGGCGACAGCCGCCGACCAGCTAGTGGCTGTGGTGGACGCGGCGACGACGGCGGCGACGCGGAGAGTTACCAGGTGGCCGCCGCTGCGGCCGCCGACTCGGTGGCAATTGTGGTCAACACGACGGTGGCTGCGGCGGACGCGGCGACGACGGCGGCGACGGACGCGCGGGTGGCCGACGGTGACGGCCTTGTATCGAATGTGGCGCCGGCGGTGCGGCGGCGGCGGGAGGTGCGCTGCGGCACGTTCGAACCGACCATCGAGACGCCTGCCATTTATGGCGTCTTCGCCACCAGCGGTGCGGACTGCTGTACACTCTTATTGTTCGGAGCTGTCGTGCACGGCGGAGGCCGAGACCGAGTTTGATGCGTTTCGCCGCTTGGCCGCCCGTTGCCCGGGCTGTAGCAGAAGGACTAGAGTGTGGACCGCATTGCACCTACGGGACGCCGACGCTTTGACGCGATGCGGCGCGTCGCCGCTGGTCGCCGGGGAGGCGAACGACGAAGGAGGGGGTGTGGCAGATTTCACGAGCCGGCCGCCGCAGAATTGCGGACCGAGTAGCCAGAGTGTCCGCCGCTCCCAAGCTGAAGTGCCACCGGCGGTGGGCGACGTTTTCCGCACTGGGAACAAGTTCCTCTTGCACACCTCTTCTCAACTCGCGCTTCAAAGTCGCCCTTCAAACAGGATGCCCTCGCCCAGTCTCTCGCCCGTACCCTAGCACACGCGTTCGCATGCCATCTATCCTTCAGGTCTCTTTCTGCCCCCAGCAACCCCCCATCAGTTCAACGGTCTTCGGCCGCATCTCCTTCACACTTGTGGTCGTCCATTGCGTCCGCCAGGTCCTCCCCCTCGTCGTCTTCCTCTCTCTCCACTCTCTCCTCTCCCTCCTCATCGCCCTCTCCCTCCTCTCCTTCCTCATCGTCGTCTGTCCCATCCTCCTCTTTCTCCACATCATCCAGCGCGGACGGCTCGACAGAGAGATTGCCTTTGTCCGCGTGGTCACCGACGATAGAGGCGTGCCGGCTGCACCAGGCCGCGTAGGACGCCTGGACAAAGGCACACCTCCCGCGCTGGAGGCAAAGGAAGTGGAAGACCTTTGAACAGGAGCTCACCTGGCAGCCAACAGTTGCTCCCAGAGAGCCGCACGAAGAGCAACGCATGTGACGTCCGCGGCGGTAAGCCTGCAGGACATTGCGCAGGGTGCCTCCGTTCTCGTCGCAGTACACCTCGGGAGCCCACAGCGCGCATATTTCATGGATGAAGATGAGACGAGTGGTCGAGGGAAGCCGGTACGGCCCCATGAGCGGGGAAGGTAGGATGCCGCCCGTGCGGGTGATCTGCGGGCACAGACCACAGCGGGTGTTCGGGCGACGTGGCCCGGTCATGGCTCTGCCGGCGCCTGTGTACACCCCCCGAGCAGAAGGAAAGTACACCGTCGTACGGGAAAAGAGAGAAGCAGTACAGCTCGATGCCTCGCAACGAGGAAGAGAGAGCATGCACCCAGCCGGTTTTCTCCAACGTCCACTCTGCAGAACACCTGCTGCGAAGCTCATTCTGCTGAACGCGTGACTGGTAAAGACTAGCGGAGCCAGCAACATCGCTTTTGGTCGCTGTGGAACGGCCTCTGACTGACTGCATTGCACGGACATGCCGGAGAACAAAGGTGCTGTTGTCGATGAAGGGAACACGACGAATTTGTGCACTCTGTCGACAAAGCCAGCAGTGCTTTCAGTGGGCCAAGTGTCTTGACCTGTTTCTCATCTGAACTGATAGCCAATGACGAGCGAGGAAAAACGTCCTGCTGACAGCCACGCCGGCCGTACAGACAAAACCGGCACTGTCAGGCGAGCGCGTTTGCATGCCCATTTCGAGCGTGGCGGCACGTTCCGCAAAACACGATCCTCTCATTAGGGAGCCACCAGCCGGAGAGGGGCTCCTGGAGGGGTGCTAGTAAGAATTGGTGGTTTCGCGAATGTGGCCTGAGGCGGGTTTCCTCTCCCACTTCGCCCGGGCCATTGGAACAGTACAACCGGTCCTCAGGAGCATGGTGTGGCAGTGCCCCCACTGGTCAAACCGCGAACACTGTTGTAGATCTATCTCGATCGGGTCATTTTCGAACTGCAGACAAGCACGAAAGCCTCGAGTGGGATTTCGTCATCGCGTTTCCAGGCCACTGGAGGGGGGGTGCCGAATGCACAAACCTGCTCGGGCAAACATGCCGTCGACCTAACATTGCAAAATATAGCAAAGCACCATAGGGTTGCTCAGAACGCCCGGGGCGTCGTTAAGGGCGTCGTTAAGGGCGTCACCAGGGCGTCATTTGGGCGTCGTGCGCCCCTAACGCCCCAACTCAAAAGGGCGTCAACAAGGCGTCGCGAAGAGGAAGTT
>Ga0209831_1001649_pt1 | contig 20161 bp, 24 predicted proteins | sample Maine_Asex4_meta_FD_187451 | JGI IMG/M metagenome (GOLD analysis project Ga0209831, IMG submission 187451) | Marine algal microbial communities from Maine, USA - Maine_Asex4_metaG (SPAdes) (version 2) | ecosystem: Host-associated > Algae > Red algae > Unclassified | place: Maine, USA | collected... | reverse complement strand
AGGCAATCTGACATGTAGGATTTTCGCTGATCCACGGAACTGTTGTGCACATGATCCTCCGAATCATGCTGAGGCCATCTCACAGGAGCTTTGCATGGCTATCTCAAAACATTCTTTCGCGTCTACTCGTTATAGATTTACAAGCCGGCCAATTTAGAACTATCCCGGCGATGAAATACCGACCCGCAGTGTAGTTTAGTCGTGGCTTGTTGAACAGGCGACCCGACTTACTTTCTACGCTGTGTCGTCGTTTCTGCCATTTTGCTTTCTGTAAGCGCCATTTTTTACTGTTAGCAATGTGTGAGAGCATTTTGACAATAATTGAGAGGGTCCTTCCACTTTGAGGATTCTTGGATGCGACAAAATGTGGGAGACAGGGCGCTATTGCCGATCCCGCAAGTTTGAGTGACGCGCAGAGCGGGGATAGTTTCATGATGAGCAACTGCAAGAGAGTGTGAAGGAAAGTGACGATAAAATTGGCTCCCCGGTGTATGAAGAGTGCGCGTTAAAGAATTTTGCATCCACCCACGGACCTCATCAGACGGCTGTCTGCTTTTGACATATCGCGAAGTAGCTGCTCATGAAAAATAGTGCGGGTCCCACCCTCAGAGAGTTGGCGGAGCGGGGACACGATCCGTCTTTTTGGACATTCTTCACGTACTGGGCAGAATCTATGGCGCGTCGCCAAAGAATGATCGGATCTGAGAAACGCTCACAGCAAGTCACACCAGTTCACAGCAGCTCACAGCACAGAATTTAAAATTGCTGTGATCGTCCTTGCCTCCCACAGGGCCATCCAGGAGCCCTCAGCATGCAATTTTATTTCAAAGCACAGTCACAGCACGGTCACAGCATGCTGCAACTTGCTGTGGAACTTGCTCGGATCCGATCATTCTTTGGCGACGCGCCATATGAGGACTCTCACGGCAAGACTGCTCCACAACTGCACGCCATGTGCCATGGATGTCAAACATCTGAGGCGCGTCACTACGCTGGCCAATCACAAGAGAGAGGGATGTATCGGCAGCGCGCCAGTCTGCTTTGTGTCTCAGAAGCCATACCCCACAGAGCGCCTGGCGAACGAGACTTACGCTGAAGAAATGGAATTATATGAGAATCGCAGGACGGCAGTGGCAAATCTGTGGCTAGGCCAGGCCTAACCCGTCCATCTCGTGATTCACCCGTCCGTTCACCCCGCTTCAAACCCCCTCCTGCCGCAGAACCCACATCCGCCTTGTCATGACGTGGCGGTCTCTTTGATGTGGTCGGGTGGACTGGCCTTCCTCCATTCCCATCACTTTCTCTCCAGAAGAGCCACGAGGCAGCCAGCTCATGCATCTCCTGCTGTGGGGACCGTTTGAGAATGGGGCGTCATCGACCAAGTCAGAGGGTTTTGACTTGGCCGTCAATCGCAATCGATCCGATGACACATCGTGGTGTGGCACAAGTCGATTTATGCGACTCAGCCGAAAAACGACTGCTCTGCCGTCGCCAAATGTACAAAAAGTGCGCTGCGCTACTGCCAGACGCAGAGATCCACGACAGCAGCTACTCGCCGTCCAGAAGTGCATTTCCGTCGTTTCGCTGTCATTCAAGTTCTTCAGACTGTTATCTTCCATTTCCCCTGCAGCGAATTGGCTTCTGAAGAGTCTGTGAAAGAGATGCTCGAAGAAAAAAAAAAAAAATATCACCAAGGGTCCATTGGCACTGGGGCACCGTTGAGCAGCCCTTCTTACGGAGCTCCAGGCCCGGTTCACTATGGCACCACGGCCATCATATGGTCGCGACACGTAGTGAAATACGCACGGCAATCTTGGGGAAGCACAGACAAACACGCCATGTGCAAAGCAAACCTGATCTCCGCCTCCAGGTCACGCGAAAAAGGAGTAGGGATCAACACACAAATCAAAACAGAACATCTTCATCCACGAGACGATAGCATGTAGGCCTTCGCGGTAGGAAGCGTCAGTACAGCCGGTGCTGGGAGAAGAGCAAAGATAAAAAGCGTCACAGCAGGGAGAAGGCAAGGATCAGTAGGCCACAGGTGCACGGGGTAAGGCGGTCAGAGCGACGCACATACCGGCAGGATGGATTTGCGAGGCGTGTCGGCGATGGGGGCGAGGGCGGGGAGCAACGAAAACTGTGGCGACGGGGCGAGAGCGACGGGGTGGAGGTGACGATGATAATACGTTAAGAAGGGGGGGGGGAAAGGGGGGGGGGGGGGTAGGGACCGCGGTTGGGGTGAGGACGACGAGGGCGACGACGACGGACGGTGGTCGTGGTGTGTGCCCGGGTGGTTTCCGAGAAAGGATCAGCTGGAATCGTTCACCGCTGTGTTGTGGCTCATGAGTTCCTCCACGGACTGACCGGTCATAAGTGTGCAGGGCGATCGCTCCTACACGAATTCTTCATCTTGCTCATGTGAATCGAAGAAACTGCGGAAGGAGCCAGAACAGTCGATAACAGACAAGTCACTGCAGACTTCTGTGGCGACTCTCCTGGAGACCGATCAGAAATATCTTCTCGGACAAGCTGATCTGTAGTCCCCGCCTTTCTATCAAATGCGGCATCGGCAATAGCCGGCCCACGCGCACCAGTAGACTTTAAAACCACTGTCTGCTTGTATTTCTAGTCCCCGAATTTGTCCCGCCGGCCTGGGACTAGGACTGACTCTTAGTTGGAGATGAAGAAGTTTCCTATAGCTGATCCCACGATTTTGAGAGTCGCAGCAGCGGAGGACCTTCTCCGAGAACTGCTTCTGCGACAAGTATGACCAAGACCGCAAGAAACTGTCACAGCCTTGTCTGAAGAGTGTGGGAGAAGTCCGGTTCTAATGAATTGACAGCCACCTATCGACCTTCTTGAAGTGGTCCGCTTACCTGTCACATCCGCCGTCTCTATCAGTTTCGGCTGCGCTCCATGAGCAAACGTCATTCCGGGACAAACGGTGTTTCCTAGTACTTGGCGTGAGAATTTTCGGCCAAGAGGGTCGACCGACCCGGCGAGACTGACCCAGAACTGCCTTCTGACACCAACTGCTCAGTGGTCTGAGTGAACTTGTCATCAACTGGGCCAATCACAGCACGCGATCCATGAATGACAGCGGAGCAGTCTTCGTGTGATGCCAAGAAACAGGGCCACAAGTGCTGCACCTTCTGGCACGAGTGGCTGATGCAAAAGAATGACGATGGAATGCTCACGTAGCTGTAAGCCTATTCAGTCTGGTCAAGCTCCGGATCTGCTGACAGCTCGACACGATGCGTCTCCTATTCACGAGACGGGGCGTTGCACAGCGTGCCCATCTTAGAAGCGCCTGTTCACTCCAAGCCTGCGTCAAGCCACGCAACGCAGACTGCCTCCGGTGGTCACCAGAGGTGTGCCCATGAGGGAACACGGCCTTCGTGCTAGGTTTGTTTGGTCTCCCGGAGCGGCCCACGGCATAGTCTCTACCCCGACTTGGTCGGAAAACGCTGTGACTGGCGTGGTCGACAGAGGTGGCTGGTGGCTTAAAGACAAAGTCCGCAGTTTACACGGCCTGCCGCGTACTTGTGGTCACAGTTAAGGAGCATGAGGCGCCGAGCTCATGGCCACATTTGTTCTCCACACCGTCCACGGCGCTACCATCGTCGTTGACGTGTGGTCTGTCGCTGTCGCCATCCAGCGCGCGGCCGTTGGGAATTGGGATCATGTTTGTCATCGAGGCTGCCGAGCATGGGGGGTGTTCCTTCTGGATATGGATCCTCGGCCCGCGCTCATGCCACCGGGGCGGCCCAGACGTCATGTACGCTGTTGACATTTGCTTTGGAGTGCGTGCGGCTGGGGGCAGCTCGCAGCGGCTATAACTTCTGAGTTGCGTTAGCATAGACCTCGATCAAATTTCTAACACCGCTGTTCTGCGTGCCACGAACTACTCTTCACCGATCTTTCCCCCGTTTTGGACTTCGAGCATCAGTTCGTGTCAGACGATGCAGCGCAAGCAGGATGCAGGGTCACACGGTTTCGACCTGTCCACTGGTTCAAGACCTTTCTTATCAATGTGTCACGCGTTGTGGGCAGACGACGTGCACGGTGTGCCCAGTGGCATGTATGACATGCGAGATCCCGGGCCACGCAGAGGACATGCAGTCATGCGTGATTCCCAAGGGGCATGAGGCCACGTTCGTGTGCGAAATGCACGATATTGCTGCGATACATGCCCGGCTCCAAGTGATCATCGATTCCCGGGAGCTGACGCCTCGCCAATTGAAAGAGAAGCGGGCTCGCGCCAAGAAGTATCTAATCGCAACGGCTGGTGATTCTGGGTGGGAGTCGCACGTGGCGTCCCACGTCGCCAGATCGACGATAGTCGACGACGCGGGATCGGGCGGAGCGGCAGCTCAGCCGCGGATCCGCGATGCAGATGCTGCGGGCGCGGCCGCGCCGGACACCGAGGCGAATCCCGGGGCTTCCCGGCTCGCTGGCGCCCTTGCAGCGGACCGCGTGCGCCACGGAGATCGCGCTGTACCGGAGCCCCCGGTTGTTCCGGCATTTGGCAGGGCTCACACAGTCGAGGAGGCGCGAGCGGCGGCCCTTGGCACTCTTGACCGAACGTTTTGGTCATTGCAACAGCCGAAGTACACCCCGGCTGAGCGTAAGAGCTTGAGCGACGTCTTTCGGACTGTTGGGGTGCAAGCGAGGCGTGCCGGTGCGAACGTTGAGATCTACGGGTCAGAGAACCCCTAATCTATTCGCTCTGGTGCTCAGCTTCGCACTGCTGGGCTGACGTTGGTGCATATATCGGACATTGAGCTCGCGTCTCAAGTGAGGGACACCTTGAACGCGTTTTTATGTGCCCCTAATCGCTTCTACGGTCAAGCTCCATCCGCTTAGTCACTTGAGACCCCTGATCTTGTGGCCACCCTGATGAAGTGCGCCGACAGCGCCGGCCTCAAGACTGTTTCAAACCGAGCGGCGCTGACGCAGTTTGTCACTGAGATCCTCCTCGGGAGCGAAAGCCTCCAGACGCTGTTGAATGTACGTTTTCTGTCACACCGAAGACCAGCACGATAAGTCCATGACATCCGCCGTGCCTATAAAGAAACGTACACGCAACGTATACTCACTCTGCCTCTGACACAATATCGACCGATGACGTCTTTGGTGAAGCATCTGGAACTTCGCAATGACGCTCACATGTGCGCTGCAATGGTCCCCAGCTCGCGCGATTACCTGAGCGGCGCTCTTTCGAGCCGCACCCCCACTGACGGATGCCATTCTGCGGTCGCCTCATCTCAGGAGTAGCCACAAGCGACCAGCTTTCAAAGCTCATGCACTAACTGCCCAGAAACGCGAACCGGTCATTCCTGTGTCTTCTTGTCTGGTATTCGTGCTTCTGATGGCACCACTGAACTCGGCAGGGGCGAAAACGCCAGGCTCCGCCGCTAGCGCTCGCCGCCGCTCAGCCCGCGACAGGATGTTGCATGCGGGCCGGCGGCGGGATCCTTGCACGACGGCCGGCGTGATTGGGCCGGCCGCGGTGGCGGTTTGGCGGTCGGAGGGGCGGTGTCAGGGGTTGTCTGTGCGGTGCGGGACGCCAGAGGGATGCGACAGTGGCGTCATTACGGCCGTGATGGCGGTGGCGAACGCAGTGTGAGGGTGTGTGCCTGCATCCTTAGGCACGTCAGAGAGCCTGGGGATGGCGCCAGTGGCTCAGTGTCCGGTTGTGAGCGCACCGAGGAATTGAGGAGGACGTTGCGCATCCCGTTCAGTGGTCGCCGGAGCCGGTGGTACGCGGGGAATGCGTGAAACGCAGACACTAACACACCTTGGATACAAAACCCCGCTTTTATGTGCCTTCCTGTATGATTATTGTGTTTCTGATGGCACCACTGAACTCGGCAGGGGCGAAAACGCCAGGCACCGCCGCGAGCGCTCGCCGCCGCGCCGCCCGCAACGGGATGTTGCATGCGGGCCGGCGGCGGGGGCCTGGCACGACGGCCGGCGTGATTGGGCTTGTGGGTGCGGTGCGGGACACCAGAGGGATGCGACAGTGGCTTCATTACGGCCGTGGTGGCATTGGCGAACGCAGTGTGAGGTCAAACCGCTCAGTCTCTTCCTCCAAGATTGCGAGCATCAGTCGGGACGTGTCCACAAATGACGACGAGTGGCGGCACGATCCCGACGACGGTGCGTCAGCACTGTCACCAATTGATGGTGAAAAAGCGCCTACGGCGCCGGTGGGGTCGCGGGGGGTGCAACCGGGTGGGGCGTCGGAGCGAGGAGGCGTGCACACATCGGTGGCGTTGAATCGAGGGGAGTTGGCGAGGTCCACAGAGTCACTGCGAGCGACGACCGCGCCGAGCGCTAGGGGGGCTGTTGATGGAGGTGTGGCCGCTTGAGGGGGCATCAGGGCATCTCCAAGAAATCCGATTGGTGGGACCGTCTTACGGCAACCGCCAGCTGCAGAGAGCCCTGCCGCAACGTCGATCGTCACGCCGACAGGATGAGCCACAACAGCTTGGTAGTCGGCCAGCTCCCCGCGCTACTTCTGGGCCTCTTCGGGTACGTAGGCCATGGCCTCCAGCATCCGTGCCCCCTTCACTGTGCTCGATGACACAGCAAAGCGGAGCAGGCTTGTCTTGAGCGACTGCAGGGAGTCGTTCGCGCCGGCATGGATGGTTCTCTCCGCACACAGCGCCACCAGCGTTGCCCCATCCGTCGAAGCACTGATCAACAGCTGTGGCGGCACGGGAGAGAGGCACACCTCAGAGGGAGTGTCCCCGTTGGCTCGAACGCTGCTCGCTCCGCCCTGCGTCCCCGACTTCACGCCAGCATGAAGGTCCGTCTCAAGTGTGCCGACGCCACGGGTGACACGGCGAGATGCCTTGGCCGCCGCTCGTCTTGCCGCCGCCAACCGACCAGCAGCCCTGGCTGCGACAGCGGCCGTAACCAGACCAGTGATAGCGACCAAGGCGGCGAGGCAGGCGGCCTCGGCGGGCTGCTCCCGTCAGGTGTCGGGGGAGGTAGACAGCTGCAGTGGACGAGCCCGCGAAGCCGCCGGGGACGCGGCGTCCCTATCACTCGGATGGATGGGCGGGGCCTGGTGCGCGCCAACCGAACTAATGGCGACATCATCACGCGGAGCATCACAATGACGAGTTCCAGGGGCGCCAGTGGGGTGTACCGGGGTGCCGGGGGGGTGGGGATGAGTTGGGGTGGGCAACCACTGCGTTGGAAAATCCGCGACGTGGTCGACCGCCGCTGGGTACATGGTCAGGGGAGGGTGTGAAGTGGGCACACCAGTTTGACTGCCAGAGAGTCTCCAAAGATCGGCACGTGTCGGACGGCGATTAAGATAGTTGATCGCTGCGCCCTGTAAAGCAAGCGGTCCTGTACCACCCGTCGGCACGGCTTGCCGTGATGGGTGACCAATGTAGGTCGTGCGGTGCGGCTGAGCTGGCCGCCTCTGCCCTGTTGCGCCCCTTCTGGGGGACGCCTGCTGAGTGCGCGGTGCGGCTGGCCATCTCGGTTGGCGTGCCGATTGCACCCGCGGCTGACCCGCTGGTCCCTGCGGGTGCGACCACTGTGGGCAAGGTGCGACCAAGTCTCACAGACTGGAGTCTGGCGTGCTGGGTCCCGTCCCCCCCTTGCCGCCGTGCCTCGCCACCAACCTCCCAGACACACGCCTAGTTAAGCCGGCACTTCTGGGTCTGAGCTTTACACCAGCGCCCGAAAAGCTCAGCTGTGACATGCTACAATTCTAGTGGTCGAGAAGCAATTGAGCCGCGTCCCCTTTTTTTTCGCGCGTCCCCTTTTTTTCCCCTTCTCGATGGCCTCTCCGGGAGGGTTGACAGACCCCCTAGAATGGTCTGTGATCCAAACATGGTCGGGGCCGGCGAATCACAATTTGCTCACGCCTCGTCATTACTGGAGCATGCAGGCGCATGACCACCGTTCCCTTGAAAGTGCTGTTCTTCGTCTCGGAGACTGCGGGCTTGCCGCAGTGCGGCGCAAAAAAGCGGACGCCAGTGAAGTTGGGATGTATGCCAGTAAATGATGCCGCTGAACAGTGGATGCTGATTGGAGGGGAGTGGGAAAGTGAGGGGGGGGGAGGGATCAAGCGCTTGGGACATGGAAAAACCTTGGCAGAAGAGGGGCACTCACCCTTCCCCCCACCCCTGTTCGGTCATGTTGGTCGGCCCTCCGATGGTCCAACCTTCAAATCGAAGCCACGTTCAGGTCCTGCATCCTCTTGTACCCCCGGCAATAAGTACGGGGGGGGAGGTGCGGACCATGCGGAGCACCTACATGAAAGCTCCCGCTCTACTTCCGCAGACACAGTCGGTGTGGTGAGCCAGAGTGTGCGAAGTGGTTCTGACGACTTTGGCTCTGATGTGTCCCTTTCGAAAAACAGCAACGAGGTCCATAACTCATGTCGTCCAGTGTTTCCAGTTTGTTTGGGGCTGCGCTCGGGTTTCTCTCTCGTGTAAATGGCATCTAGTGCTGCTTGAGAGAAGACGACACGCGACAACTGAGCGACAACATGCTCACTGGGGTCGCCCTAATGGATACACAGTGTTCATGGCAAGACTGTAGTCATGCCGTGAACAGACCGAGGAACGACGACACAGCCCGACCACCCGAGCTGGGATGGTGGGGATTCGGGTGAGGTGGTCCAGATAAGGTGGTTCTACCCCAGCTGGGATTGTCGTGATGCGACTTCGTTCCTCGCTGACATTCCTGGGAGCCATTCAAATGTTCATTGCTGCACCTATCCTTAAAGGCCAGTGAGAGGTCATGTCGCTCTCCACGTTTCATGACTGCTGGAAACATTGGCGCCCACTCTGAAAGATGACGGCTTAGGCTGACAGAACATTGAGCGACCGATGAGCTATTGTACTTGAGGAGTATATTTTATTGGTTGTATTTGAGCAACCCGAGCGGGAGCCACAGGTCTGTTCAAAACCCAGAAGAGCCGATGCACCCACTGCTAACTAGGCGTGGACAGGCGGCGCAGCGAGCTTGGGCGGTTCAGTGGTGCAGGCACGGGTATGCGAGAATCGCCACGCATCCACTGCTGGTGAAACGCGCGCAGGCGACGCCCTGCCACCCTCTTGCTGACTGATGGTGGCTGGTCCGGCGCCACCCACCAATGCCCCGCATTCTGTGTCTGCAGCTGGTGCAAGTACCGCTGCGGATGCAACACCGCCAATTATTTGCGCTGCCGACCGTCGCCCGCGCTGTGCCACTCCGCGCGCACTCTTGGGGCCAGATATCGCGGATGGCACGGGTGTTTTTAGGTCGTTCATTCACCACATGTTGGAGAAGGCAGCGGCGGTTGGAGGGTCGGTTGCCACTCCCGTTGCACCACGTCTCTCTCCGTCTGACACTGTCAGTCAATTTTTTGGGGTGCCTAGCTGCAGCGCAAGCGCCCGCAGATATTGCAGCTCTGGTTTTAACACAGATGGTTGCAGCCATCTTGGCCAGAACCTTTCCAGCTGCAGTGTCTGTGCGGCATCCCAACGGATGAAATAGCGTTTACACCAGTAGCTCCGCGACTGTGCTAAAACAGCATGTGCGTTAGGGCCAGCGAAACAAACGTTTTGCGGCGGATGGGCGTCGCCACCGGGAGGGTGCGTGGCTCCGACGCACCTGGAGATGCACGCTAAGGCCAAGTGCTGAAGAGAAGGTTCGGTTGCTGACGTCGCTCGGACAAGCGACACTAAGTTGAACCGGGTCAGGGTGCTTTTTGGTGAGGCGCTGAGACCGATGGCCAGCCTGCATGCTTTGCGGCAGGCAAGAGCCGTCCTGGTGACAATGCCTAATAACTATGTCTCTTTATTAAACACTGGCGCTCACCTGGCCCACCTCTCGAAAGCAGTGGAAGGGCGGGTGTCCGACCTGTGGTCCGCAGGGCTGTTCATTGAACGGCATTCGCTCGGAGGCTATCCCTCAGATTCTCGATCACTAGCTTCCCAGCGATGGGAGGCCCTCGTACTGCGGCTTCTGCCCTTCGGCCGATATGCGAGATAAGCACTCTCATTTGGCTTGGACCGAGGAGGTGACCGATCCTTGGTGAAGGTCGTACTTGGGTTTTCAACACAGAAATCCCAAACAGGCCGGTAAATACGCTTCTTGTGGCACCGTGCCCTGAGTCCATGGATAAGTACCATGATGAGCCAGCCATACTGGCTCCCCACGTGGCACAGCTTCTACGTTTCTCCTTCACTAGACTGGTCATATGAGGCTGTATACGGGCAGTATCCCTGTTTATCATCAGCGACTGGCCGGCTATATCCAAAACTTTTGGCCACAAGAGCCACAGTGCATCCATGCTTTGCCCTGTGTGCCTCGGCAGAGAGTGTCCCACCATGGCCCATTGCGACCTGCATGAGGCATATGGGACGCTGCAGGAATTGACCTGTACGTATCTCCCGAGAACGGCGGCGCACTTGCCGGGAATGCAGGAAGGCTACGGGATTTGGGTCCAGGTTCCGGGAGACCTTGGGTTGGCAACCCATTTCTCCGCGGAGCGGTCTCCAGTGTAGGTCGTGCCGCCGACCAAAATGGTTCCACTTCCATTCCACCTGACACTTGGTGGTAACGATGGGCTGCTGCAGCGTGCAATCGAATCTGTTACCGAAAGGCCCGGACCTGTGGTGGTGCAAGCATGCTGTGCACCGGTTCGCGGCTACTTGAAGCGTCAGCATTGGCATTGAGCCAGTGTCGTACCATGGAGGAGACTTCATTGGACGGCACTGCCACACTATCCTTGAAAGGAGGGCCGAGATTGTGGCTGCTCTTCGTCCATGGGTGTGCGCCTCCCGGCTAGCAGCCTACCAGCGCGCCTGGAGGCTCTGGCGGAGAGTTCTGTTAACACTTAATCGAGTGGCAACTATCCCCACGGCCGAGCAAGCCCGTTTTAAGGCCGGTGCTTGGGCATCTGGCAGACTCATTTCAGGTTCTTTCCCTTGGTTAAGCACTTCGCCAAAGCTTCATATGCTGTTCGCCCATTCGTGGGAGTTTCTGGGCAGGTGGGGGAGTATGGAGCTCTACGAAGAGCAGGCCATTGAGTCATGGTACGGGTTCAATAACAAGCAGGCGCCCCGGTTGACAGCCGGGGCTGCTTTACTCTCGTGCCGGAAGCTGTTGCAGACGATGGCGCTGAGTGGTGTCGCGTCGGACGCCCTGAGGCTTTCCAAGGCCCTAATTTGTAAGCGCAGGGTGGCACGCAGCCGTGCCATGCGGTCGGAGAACAGGAGATTGCGGCAGAACACGCGGCAGAAGTGCCATGCGACGTTGCAGAAGCGGATGGATGATGGGGCCAAGTTGTCCGAGGACCAGTTCGTCGTAGCTATTCGAGTAGTGGAGACGTACACAAAGAATTAGATTTTTCCTGCCCCGACGTGCTTCGTGCGCTGCTGTACCGGTGCGGGGGTCCGGGAGCGGGCTCTTTCACCACTCGGACTGGATGAATGTCGGGCGTTCCGTCTGTAAAGCAGGCAGCTCAGAAGTGACTTTGCACACTTCCATGAGAATGATGCAGTGTTAACTCGCTTACTCGTCGAACGCCTCTTCCATCTCAAAGTTTGAGCACGTGCTGGCAGGAAGTGTCGCGTGTGAACTTGGCCGATAGTCACATTGGCTGCCAATAGGATGCACAAATTGTTAGACCAAACCAATCGGGTGGCTTTTTCGGCCTTGAATTCCTAAAGAGCCGCTTCAGGTGCTCTTGACTGGGCGTGTGATCACGACTCAGCGGTCTTTGTCCCGGCTGCCGCCAAATTTTGGAGGTCAGCTTTATGTGATCGAGGTCCGGAATGCTCTGATTACCTTTATCGATATCCGCTGCCCGCATGCAGGTTCACTTGACAGGAATATTTGCCAATCAACCTCATATTGTTCTTCCTTTAAAGGTTTGTACTATTTTTTTGTTCGCGGCTTCAACTGTGTGCCGTGCCGGATCTTGAAACATTCGCGCACATTGCACCACTGCGCCAGCGTCTTGTTGTCGCTTAGCTGCGGCCTTGATACGTCTTCCCTACTGCACGTGTCTGGCTCAGCAACCAGGATATAATGGATATCTACGCTGTCCTGGTCAAGTACGAGGAGATGTGTGAGGAAGCGACGGCGTGGCACCCGTGTGGCGAGGAGCAGACCAAGGTCTACTGTGAACTGTGTGCCACCATTCGACCTCACGTCTGCCACCAAACTCGAGACCACTACTCCAGCGAAGAGCTGAAGTCGCTCGTGATCGGAACACATAGAGGTGTCCAAGGTGTGCCGCGTGGAGAACGGCGAGGACGACTCTGTGTGTGAGGAGCAGGCAGCTCACCGGAGAAGTGTGGACGCGCTGACGCGGTCGCTCCAGGTGGACGGGTGCACGGCGAGCAAGTAAACATACGAAAATCTACGCACCAACACCCGGGCAGGAAAGAAGAAGCACCAGTCAGCGCAGGGAAAGAATCAGGACCAGTGCATTGAGCGCAAGACAAACGCAGCGACCCCGCAAAAAGACGCTCCGTCGCCAGGTTTTCTCGGACCAGCAAACGCAGCAGGGCCAGTAGACCGCCATGGCGTCGGCACAGCTCGGCCCATATGCGACCGGGCTTTCTTGCCGATTCAATCGGCACGCCACAGGCGGAAGTAAATGCCATGAAGGCGTCTATGACCAAGGTGGACGATGCTGACCCCACTCCCCCGCCGTCGGCGTTCGTGCAGATACCAGACGGGAGCAGCGACTAGTTGAGCTCTTCGTCGAGTGCCAGTGGCGCGGGCGGTGCGCGGCGCGGGGAACGCGATGGGGCCACGCCCAGTTAAGACGGGGCTTCCTGTCCGATCTGGGTTCCACAGCAAATTATCGCATCTGGTTGGCCCCCTGGAACAATTCTGAACGTCGATTGGCTCCAGCTCTCCATGTCAGAATCATTGCGAAATCTTGGAGTCATTCATCGCCCAGGCTTGAAGAACGCGAGAACCCGGCCCCAGGTAGCAGCGAAGGGGGTGATCATTGAGTCGTGGCAGCGAGAAACATCGAAACAAGCTTTGAAAACATAAATGGCGGATTCTGTTCTCGTGATCGCGAGGTGGATGACGCCTAGCTGCGTAGAGATGAGTCCCAGACTGAAGTCACAACGGAAAGGATAAAGGACACATTCGTTACAGTCGGCATGGTCTTGAGAGCAAAGCTATCTTTGTCATTACCGCCCCATCACCAACCGTGCCAAGAATGTCGCAAACGTCCGATCACCCTCGGAAAATATCGACTGCGCCCACTGCCGGCCTTCCTGAATGGCCAACTCACGCGGAGCCCGACACTCGTCTGCACAACCCCTATTCACTCTTAGTCTCCGATCGGTAGCCTTGCGTGCCCGTCTGGCCCCGTCTTTCGCCGGACGTCTCGTGGTTCTCATGAGACTGGCGTCGCTCGCCTCTCGGGCAATCGGCATCGCCCGAACCAGATTTGCGCACCCATCCGCCTCAGTCGCAGCCGAGAACTTAGCCGCATTTTGGTTGTAGAATCCATGCCAAGCCTCAATGGACTGCTCGCCCTAGATGCCAATACTGCCAAACCGGGACAGGAAATCAGCAGCGTGCCGAAACAGGATGTGCAACTTCGGGGAAATAGACACCCAGGGAAAGCACAGCTTCAGGTGGCGAACAAACAGGTCGGCGCAGCTGCGGAAGTCCCTCACCTCCACGGGGCTCACGTCCACAGCCCTGTTCAAGGTCCGCAGCAGTTTTCGCCAAAGAGCCCACAACCGCTTATACGCGACGTGGTCTCTTTCTGGTACAAGACCGGGCGGGGTGCGTAAGACAGCGTCACCGCCTTCGGCGATGGCGTGACAGGCGCGCCCTATGAACACCCCCTCGTGGTAAGGCGCAGGAGAGACGCGCACAGACGTTCGTAGCGTCTCAGCAAGCTCATACGCGTAAGGTAGCCCCACAGCGCGCCCACGACAGGATATGATCAGCTCCACAGCCAACCGCAAAAGGCGGGTCGTCACTCCCATTGTGATGTGAAGAGGAATCGGAACGACTTGCCGAGGATCTAAGGACAGCAGCGGCGCCCTAGCGATAGACCGGTGAGCGTCCTGAGAGAGCCTCGAGGTAGTCGCGTTAAGTAGGGCCGCGGGAGCGAAGGTGTCAGCCATGGTGCACAAGTGCTCAGCCTTTCGTAGATTGGTAGCGGCGGGCAACTCCAGGTCTTGCAGGGTCCCGAACCGCTCGTCTAACTCGGCGTGCAACGCGCAGGCAGTCTTAGTACTGTAGCACATGAGGCATGGCATTGTTGCACTTGCCCCTTTGTGCCCATGACAAGTACACAGGGCCTCGTAGTCACCCGTTAAAAACAATCTCACAGCGCGCCGCTCGCCATTCACGACGACGCCGTCGCGCACATGGTCCCGTACGTGCTGCAGATGCTCCTTCTGCATCTCGGATACCTCATCGTAGGAATCCTTCTCCGCCGGGCAGACAGCGACGAGGATGGTATTACTGAGCCGGTGGGGGTGCTTCTGGTTTGCCAGCACCAGAACGACTTTCACTGAGCTAGGAGAGCCCCCTTTATCAAATCCCAACGCGAGGTGAACATCCTTCATGTTAGGCGGGGTTGACGCCTCCAGAGGGCAGCTGCCACTACCCACCGACGATGGTGAGTAGGCCTCCGTTTGAGGAATTGGCACCGAGTCGGCGCCACGAATGAGACGCTCCACGAATCCATTGGAAACGCTCAGAGCAATCAGCTTCTCAGCGACCGCTTCCTTAAGGTTGACCAGATGAGCTCCTGTACTTGTCACGGTGACGCGTTTTGCCGGTAGATCAGCCAATCGGTCACGTGCAGCTCTCAAAACCGGTTGGCTCGCGAGACCCGCACGCGACCCACCAAGCCCACGCCGGATGCCATTAAAGGCTGTCAGGCTCACTCCGTAGGTCTCGATAAGTCCAAGGTGCTGCTCTGGGGTCAGTGGGAGTGGTTGAGCGGCCTTGCTACGTCGCCTCTGAGCCACGGTCGCGCGACCGCTCGCGACCGCTCCCAGCGCTACGGATTGCACATTAGAAGCCACGTCAGCATCCTCCTGGGACCCGACCACCTTAGGCAGTAGGCTAGAGCCAATCGCACTTCGATGATAGCGCTGACTGCGCTTCACACGTGCCTTATGTGGCGACATCCGCTGAACGTACACGCTTTCGCGACCGTTCGCCCGCTTAACGCGAAACTCAGGTGGACAGTCGTGTAGCAAGATGGCCGCCGCAATCTGCTGCAGTGTCGGACCGTCGCGGTCTTTCCAAAACGCGCCACTGCGGAGAAGCACGAAAAAATCCGAGCAGCTAGGCGAATGAGGTGGAGGGGCACGGGCTGACGCAATCGCTGATTGGGCCGCCTTCAGCTGCTCGTTCAGGCGGACGACACACCGCCTCTAAAGATCAGATTGGTTCAGCGCCTCTGCACGCTCGCGTATCAATGTGCACACGCGTGCGGCAAGGTGGGAGAGTCTTGGTCCTGCCGAAACGTGAGTGGTCGCCAATGAGCTGGCCAGTGACGAGCCACCGACGGGAGCACTGCCAGACGCCGCGCTGGAGTGACCACGGCAATTCTCACACGAGATTGGGGCCACAAAAGTCGGCGTGGCCGAAGGTGGCACAGGGCCATCGACGACATTCGTCTCTGCGGGAGCCTTGCGTAGCCGTGCCCGCTTACTCCGACAGTAACAGCGGTCGCAAGTACCGTGCGGAATACCAAAATCTTCGGTGGCTCGTAGGGACTTGCAGGGGATGGCACGCAGCGTACGCACGCATGCGAGCAGCACCTCGTCCAGCTCGGGAAAAGCTCGGTTTTTCCAGGCTCGCAGTCCATTACTGGGCCGTAGAAAGGCGTCTGAGCATCCCGTGCAGCGATACGCCAAGACAGCTCCAGGGAACTCGCTCCTGATAGCAGCATCGGACAGACTGCAGGTGGAACGCAAAGTACATGAGAGAAAGAAGAGCAACAGAGCGCTTTGTAATAGTGTGAGCATACGGACAGCGTATGTGGATTGACACCTGTCTCTCGCAAAATCTGTGGCGCCTCTGCAACAGGCAGGCCCTGCCGATGTCCTTTCTCGCGCCATTCCTTTCGCGTCCTCGCTTGCTTGCCATGTTTTCCGGCGAAGAACTCCGAGTATTTTCAGGAGTTATTTCCTGTTGCACCATATTACGCGGAAGTAGAGACGTTGAGGAGTACCATTCAGTCATTAAGCGGAAGAAAAGATGCTCGTGCACGGATAATGTCAGTAAGGCCATCACGCGATTGCCATTAGCGACATCGTTCGAGTTTACAATCTGCCTTCGTTTGGGTGTCAGCGGCGCACTTACTCTCGTACGGTCCTGGAAGACGGAGCGGTCGGACGCGAATCGAGAAGGGGGAGGAGGGGGGGGGGGGAAGAGGCACGGATGGTGCGTGGCACGTGGATCTGCTGCGTCCCATGCCTGGACACACGAGACGGATTGGACGCGGTCGTCACCACGCTGCTCCAGTGGTCGGTTAATTTGACCCTCTGCGTTGGGTCAACAGGGGTGGGGTCGCACCCCTCTGACAAGCCGTGAGACGGTCCAGTTCTAGGGTCGCGGGTCGCGACCCTTCGCTCCATTCACATTTCTCCACGTAGTCAAGTCATTTTCATACACGCCTGTAAGCTTGAAAGCCAGATCGGACACCTTAACTGGGCGTGGGGCGGGGGTGGGCGCAGGCGGAGGCGCGGCAGCAGATACAACTCGGGGGTGCACGCTGCTTATTCGTGGGGCCGCCTCAGGTGCTGGCATGGGCACCTGCTACAAATCCGATGAGCTCATCTGACTTTGCTGAGACTAAAAACTCTGCACGAAAAGCGCGAGGAAAACAAGTACACCTAACAAAGAGCATATATTTCCAAAAAGGATCGACGAGAGACAACGCAAGATAGTTACACACAAGAACTGCGCGCGCTCACAGACAACCTGGAATCAGTCGCGCACGAAAACAAATGCGAGACGACTGGGCTACGACTCCCCGCCCTCGCACGGAGGGGGCAGCAAGCTGTTTGGCTTCTGGCTGGCTGGTGCGTCTTCCCCGCGCCGCCGTCGCCCCACCACTGCCGTGGAGGCGGTCTGGTGGCTGCGGCCGTGGACGGCCAGCGGCTGTCGGCGCGCGTTCTGTGGCGTTGTGGGGAGTTTTCTGGTGGTTCTGGGCGTGTTGTGGGGGTTGGGGGAGTTACACATCGACGGCCAGTGATGCAGTTACGTACCACACGTGATAAGCGCTCTGGATCAGGTGATGCATTGTGATAAATGATGGTGTGGAGTGCTGTACAGCCGTTCTGTGGTGGGGGGCCGGCGCGCTCCGGGGCGGACGGTTCGGGCGCGCGCGCCTGCCAGTGGACGCCCGCAGGGACATGAAAAAATGAAAACCAATGCAGTGCATGAAACATATAGCCACGTGCCAAGTGAAGCTCGACGCGGCATGTTTCGAGCCCAAACGACGCTTCGAAACTTACACAAACAGATGGTGATCGATCACAGCACAACTCCAGGCCAGGGTGTTTTCGCGGACGCTCTTTCAGTACAGTTCTCAGCCAATTTCGCTCTCATGAGGATAAGTGCGCACGAGCGGACACCTGTGCCGCGTCTATCAGACGATTCGATCGATCTCATGAGAATGTCCAATTGTCTGACAATCGCCGGCCTGCGGCCAGGCACTGGTCGCCATGGCGTCCGGTGCGACACCCTGACGTCAACCCGAACCCGTCGTGCTCGCGGCGTTCATCGTCCTCCCTCCGACATCCCGTCTGCACTACCATTTCTCACCTTTCCCCCAACCCCCCCCGTCACCATGGCGTCCAAGCTGCCGACGGCGACCATCCGCGAGGCCGTCGAGGAGGTCCTCAAGGCCGCCGGCGACAAGAAGCGCAACTTTGTCGAGACCATTGAGCTGCAGATTGGGCTCAAGGGCATTGATCCCAAGAAGGATAAGCGGTTTGCCGGAACTGTCAAGCTGCCCGCTGTCCCCCGTCCCAACATGAAGGTCGCCATCCTCGGCGATGCCGTCCACATGACCGAGGCGCAGAAGCTTGGTCTCGACGCATTTGACGTGGAGGCGCTCAAGAAGTTCAACAAGCAAAAGAAGCCGGTCAAAAAGTTTGCGAAGAAGTACGATGCCTTCCTGGCCTCCGACTCGATCATCAAGACCATCCCCCGTATTCTCGGCCCAGGCCTCAACAAGGCCGGCCGATTCCCGTCGCTGCTCACGCACGCCGACTCGATGGAGGACAAGGTAACGGAGCTCCGCTCGACTGTCAAGTTTCAGCTGAAGAAGGTGCTATGCATTGCCGTGGCGGTCGGCCACGTCAACCTCGATGAGGGGGAGATTGTCAACAACATTGTGTTGTCGGTCAACTTCCTTGTGTCGCTGCTCAAGAAGCACTGGCAGAACGTCAAGTCGCTCCACATTAAGTCGACGATGGGCCCTGTCAAGCGGCTGTATTAGGGCGGGTGCGCGCGGTGGCCTAGTGAGGTGAGCGTGTGGCTCGACGTGGGTCGAGCCGCGGAGAAAGGGACTGGCCGCTGTCACCAATCTTGCTTGTGGCACCACCTGTAACGGTGGTGCCACTGGGCTGTAGAAAGAGATTGGGAGGTTGGTGCATCTTTTCTACTTTTGTGCATGTGTGCGATGCGATGGGCTTTCCCGACGGCCTCGGCTTGATGGTAGCTTGACCTATCCCAGATGTCCAATTGCCAGAGAAGCTGGCGAACTTCATGTCCTATCAGCCTCAGCAGGAGGTGTCGACGCCGCGGCCTTGCCACCCTCGGCCACCCGCCGGAGGCGCTCCTTGGCAAACGTCTGCGCGACGAGCAGCGGGAAAACGAGCGTCGCCTCCCCGTGCACCTTGACGGGCGCCGCCGACGACTTGATTTTGCCCCACGACACGGCCTCATCCGGCGACGCGCCGCTGTCGCTGCCGTCAAACTCCATCCCCGTGTTGACGTACACCGCGTAATCCGCGCCGTTGCGCATGAGGTTGGCGTTGCACACGTGGTGTTTGACGACGCCCCCGCCGAGGACAATGGCGCCCGAGGCGGCGGCCTTGATCGCCGACGAGTTGATGCCCCGAATGTCCTCCACGAGGTCAATGACCAGGCCCGGCTCTTTGTACGAGTGGAAAAAGATCATGTCCCCGAGGCTCCCATCCGTCAAGGCGGGGCAGTAGATGGGGATGTCATTCTTGGCCGCCCAGTAGCAGATGGATGACTCGTCGCGCGTCTCGGCGCCGAGCCGCGCAATGACCTTGGAGGGCGTCCACGTGGCGCCCGCCGCCTGCTCGGCGCACATCGCCGACAGGTGCGGGAAGACCCAGTCCTCAAACTTGCAGTAGTTGTCGTTGGGCACGAGCAAGTTGCCGATGCGGTTGAGGCCCTTGGCGCGCAGGGCCGCGCCGTCGAGGCGAAAGTCCCCGACAACCGTCGGCGCGAGGCACTTGATAAGGTCCTCCTCGACGCCGCCGGCGGTCGTGACGAGGACGTCGACGAGCTTGTTTTGGACGAGGAAGCGGATGACCTCACGCACGCCCGACGAGACGAGGTTGGACGTGAAGCCGAGGAAGATGGTGCACCGCGCGTCGGGGGGGACCGAGCCAGACGCCACCGCCTCCGCGCTGGGGCGCCACTTGAGCTGTGGGCGGGTCGAAGGGTGTGGCCAAGCCCGGGGAATGAGGCCAGCGAAAGCAGGGTACGGAGCGAGACGCAGGAGACGCAAGCCGAGTGACTAGACAGAAAAGGCGTGGGGCAAAGAGCCGTCAGCACCAGGGACAGTGAACGAAGCGGCAACGACAGTCTACCCCACACATGCAATGTCCAGCCGAGAAAAAACCAAGCCTGTGCACCCATCGACCTCTCAGGCGCCAGCCACGCACCCCGCGCTGACACCCCCACGCCCGCCTACCATGTCATTGATGCGGTCGACCGCGCGGCCAAAGTGCGTCGCTTGGAAGCCAGACGTTGCATACGACCGCAGCAGCGCGTCATAGTCCACCGCCCCCGCCGACACGTCCGCGTTAAAGTCATGGCCGACGACGCGGGGGGCGTCGGCGGGAGGGGGCTCCGACGCGCCAAGCACCGCCGCGGTGGCGCCGGCGAGGGGGGTGCCGCCGGCCTTGTCGGCCGAGGGGGGGGG
>Ga0209831_1001648_pt1 | contig 20181 bp, 19 predicted proteins | sample Maine_Asex4_meta_FD_187451 | JGI IMG/M metagenome (GOLD analysis project Ga0209831, IMG submission 187451) | Marine algal microbial communities from Maine, USA - Maine_Asex4_metaG (SPAdes) (version 2) | ecosystem: Host-associated > Algae > Red algae > Unclassified | place: Maine, USA | collected... | reverse complement strand
GAATACCGGGGGAAGGAGGGGGGGGGCAGCGACCGAGGGGGGGGCAGCGACTGGTGATGCGGAATAGGTGGCGGGCTCAAGAGGGGGATCGTCGGCAAGCTGCTGGGTGACACATGCGGGGGGGATGGTGGGCAGGTGGGGGACAGGGGGCGAGGGGGACACAAAGAGGGGAACGGAGCGGTTTGGGTGGTCACGCAGCGACCACGGATGGGTGGACGGCTGTGAGCTAGGCAGATGAGAGTGTGTATGGTCGCGCCGACCCGGTGGGATCCCAAAACGGGGGAGAAACCCAGTCAGCGACGACTGGGGGGGTGCGGGAGAGAGGCTCCGTAGCACGTGCGGGGGTGGTGGTGGTTGGTCGATGGGCGGTTGCCGTGGCGGGGGGGTGGAGTGGGCTCAGCAGATCTGCTCTGCTCAGCAGATCTGCCCACTCCACCCCCCAGCTACGCCAACCGCCGGCGCCCGCGAGGGCGCCCGACAGACCATCGTCTTGACGCCAGTCACGTGGCGGGCGTGACAAAGATCTGTCAGACGAGCCTTCCTCGGATTGCCGATCCAGCAATCTGACCAGAGCCTGTCCACTAGAGATCGTTTGTCATTGGCACCTGCGTAGTCTGAAACAAGGCCTGACAAGATCTGAACCAGAGGCCATACAAGCTATTTTGGCCTCTGCTCCCAGAAATATCTTGTATCGGCTCTTTTTCCCGGAATTTGAACTGCTGTGCGATGGAGGCGCGGCGGGTGGGGCGACCGCGGACGAAGGGGGCTTGGGCGCGCCCGCCGCCTGGCGGACGGCGCAGCATCGGCGGCGGCCGGTCGGGACGGTGCCACCGCCGCCACTGGCCGGCGGCGGCTGCGGCTCCTCGTCGGCGTGTGCCCGCAGCAGCGCGCCGGCGGCGGCGCCCGCGCCGCGCTGTGGGTTTCGCCCGCCGCCCACAGGTCAGCGGGGACAGCGCCCAGCGCGTTGCGGCCGGCTGGGTGTCGTTGCTCTAGTCGCGAGTCTCCCGTGCGTTGCGCTCAGACGCGCTTGCGATTTGGTGCTGCCGCGTGTATGGCTGACGCGCTTGCCCGCCCGCCGCGCGCTGCTCTGCTCCAGTCTTGCCCGCCAGTGAGGTCCGCACGTGGGACGCGCGCCCACCGTTTGAAGTACACGGTAAAACACTCCAAACCCCGACGCTGTTTCCAAGGCCTAGAGGCACCCCGACACTTTGGGTCCCCCCCCCACATGACCATTCTGGGGGCCTGTCGGGGTTAGGCGACCCCGACACTTTGGCATGCCGTGGGGGCCTGTGAGGGCCTATCTCGCGACTAGATCGATCTGGCACGTGGTGCGCTATGAGCCAATCATTTGACCTCCTCAGGTTGCCTCATCTGGGTGCCTGCCCAATCCATTATATTGAATGTTCCGCCGTCTGCCGCAATTTGAGAACAATGCTCCGCGATCTGGCCGCTCGCGGCCGCTCCAGGCCATCCACGAGCGCCCCACAATCGCGCTTTATTCCACTGCCGAGGGGGGGGGGATCCCGATCCGACCCGCCACCACCGCGCCACGACGCCACCACGCCACCGTGCCCTACCCCGCCACGGTCGCGCACCCCGCTGTTGCCCCTCCCCGCACTGCCGCGCCGCCGCCGTCGCCGTCGTCGCCGCCGCCGCCGCCGGCATCGGCGTGACTCTACCTCCCCACCCCTTGGGTTTCCCTTCGGCGCTGCTGCTGGGGCTGGTGGCCGTCCCTCGTGGACACGACGCCGCCCGCTGGGGGCGCTTCCCCCCCCACCGTCGCGGCGGCGCCGTCGCCGTCGGCGGGGGCGTCGCCGTGGGCATCGTTGCTACACCACCCCGCCTCGCTTCTGGCGCCCCGTCGGCGTCGCGGCAGCCGTCCCCCGTAAGCGCGACGCCGCTCGCTGGGGGCGCCTACTCCAGCGCCGTTGCGGCTGCTCCGCGCCGTCGCCCCCGCCGTCGGTATCGGGGCGCCTCTTCCCCCCCTCGTTGTTGGCGCCGCGTCGGTGCCGCTTCTGCGTCTGGCGGCCGTCCCCCGCGACCGTGACGCCGCTTGCGGGGGGTGTCTCTCCCCGCGCCGTTGCGGCGGCGGCGTCGGCGTCGGCGCCGGCGAGACCATCCACGTCGGTGCCTCTCCTTCTCCCCTCCCTCTTGGTTCCCGGTCGGTGCTGTTACTGGGGCTAGGGGCCATAGCACGACGCCACCTCGCCGCGTGTTGGCGGAGCCCCTCCCTCCTTCACCGCGGTCACTGCGGTCGTTGTGGCACCTGGCGCCCTTGAGGGCGTCCCCCCCACGCGGACGCGTGTCATGGTGCGCTACCCGTCGACGCTGAGCGCTGTCAGCGCCGTGACTACAAGCTGGTGCGCAGGGTGGTCCCTGTGGCTAGCGTTCTTTTTTGTGGCTGTTTTCTCCGCCGCTGGTTCCGTGGCCGCCGCCGGCGGTAGCTCGCCCCCCCCCCCGTTTACTGCGCGGCATGGCGGCGGCACGCGTGACGTCGAGGTTTAAACTGGCGTGTGGTTTGAGTACTCGTCGGCGTCATCCCTGTTCCCGGAACTGGGAGGCCCACCACCGCTGGCGGCATCCTCAGGGGCGTCACGGACGGCGAGAACAAGGACGCGTCGAGTCGACGGCGCCACAATTGACCACTCAAACGCCAACGCCATCCTGTCGGGCACTGCCGAAGTGGCCATGCCGGGGAGCGGGTTCAACCCGGCGACCGTCAAGAACGACGGCCGCGGCTGGCCGAGCGAGGGGCCTGGACGGGTGGAGGGCTCGGGGCTGAAGCTGCGCAAGTCGCTGGAAAACGTGCTCGTCGTGATGTTTGCGAGCGCGGCCCATCAAAGCCTCCAGGAGCGGTTTGACTCGAGCGCCGACACCTTTCGGTCGATGGCGGCGCTGCGGAAGCTGCGCCGCGAGCTTGACTGCATCACCTACAAGGACTTGCGCGGCCGCGCGTGGGATTTGGCTCCGAGTGGCGCCGTCGGTGTTGTTCTGCGTTTTGGAGGCCTCGGGGCGCGGGACGGCAAGGGGCAGCACGAGCTGCTGGTGTCCACGGCGTCGCTCGTGCGGCAGGAGCTGGTGATTTCCTGCAGCGCTGATGAGCGATGCCTCGGCGACGGTGGCTGCTCAATGCGCACGTCGATGGTCAACTCGCTTGAGAAGGTGCGGTCGGCGATGGGAGTGAGCATGGCCGACCTCTTCCTCGTGCTCAGCGCGCCTCTAAAGATCTCCCGCCTCGCGGCAGGCCGAGGCGTGCTCTACGGCGAGAAAACGTGCGTCGTGCGGAATGGCAACACGAGCTGGCCGTTCTCTGCTGTGCGCCGCACACGCGGCGGCTCGTGGATTTGCTTGTCCTGCCGGACAAGCGACGGCACGTGCGGCCACGCCGCCGCCGCCGTGGAGGCCGCCAAGGCGGAAGCGGAGGGGCTGGATGACAGCTCCGACTCTGACGTGGACAAGGAAGAGGGCGACGAGGAGCAGCTGCTGGAGTTTGCGGGTTTGAATGCCATTGACGACCAAGAGGCGACCGGCGCCATGAAGCTGCCGCCGCACCTTCCCGGCGCCACCAAGCCGCTCGTGGCGGTGAACCGCTTTAAGTGGTCGCCCAGGTCGGCCGCCCTTCGTCATTTCGTACCCCCTCTCGTCGCCCAACAGGAGCGCGCTCTCCATATGCGCGCGCTGCGCGACCCGAGCCACCACGTGCAGTACGCGGCCGGCGCGATGTGCCCATACTGCCTCGTCGGGCGCTCGGCTATCAAGCCGATCGACTACAAGAAGGGCAAGGTTGAGTTTGAGGATGGGGTGGTGCCGGCTACGGTGGAGACGTGGCGCTGCCACCAATGTCTCTTTCGCGTGCTGCTGGACGGCAAGGCGCGTGATGTGGTCTTCCACTCGTGCTACACGATCTACTCGGAGGCGTTTTTGTTTGAGATGGCAGTCAACCTCTCCCGCAACGGCAGCTCACTACACTCGGCGTCCTACTTGCGGGAGGCCTTCAAGGAGCTCCACACGGGGAGCAAGTACCCGCTCGCTCAAAAGGAGATGCGGTCGGTGACCGTGTTGCGCAAGGCGATGCTGCTCTACCTCGCGTTGGTCATCAAAGGCCTGCCGCATGACACCGTCTCGTGCGCGACGTGCCGACGCCCTGACGGCAGCTACGCGATTGTGTCATTCGACGGCCTGCAGCTGGGGTACCGAGTGAAGTACAAGATTGCCTTCAACCGGACGGACATCAAGATCCACGCCGTCCCGCACGCGTCGCTCGCGCCCTGTCTGATCACCGACGACGCCTTGTCAAAGGCCATCGGCTCGACGCTGTCGACCAAAAAGGAGGTCGTTGCCACCAAGTCGGCCAACGCGAACATCACCGTCACTTCCATGCGCGGCCATGTGATGGCCTTGGCGCTGCTGTTGGGCAACGTCGTCGTCGACGGCGTCGAGAAGTCGTTTGCGGGTGACTAGCCGCACATGAAGGGCAGGTCAGGGGAGCGGGGATGGTACCCGATGGTGGACGGGGGAGCGTCGGAGGAGCTGGTGGCATTTTTCCGGGGGGCGTTCGACGTGCAGACGGCGGCAAGGAAAATCGCCTTGACGATTGAGGCAGCAGCGGCCGATCTCCGACGCCGTGTGCCGGCCGCCCTCATGCGGCGGGTGCACAAGATTGTCGTCGACGTGGCGCGGCAGCCGGCCGCATCCTCTTCCGCGGCGGTGGTCTCTCAAGGTGGCGACGGCTCGACGCCGCACGACGCAAAGCTGCAAGCGCCAGACAAGAAGCGCGGGAAGAAGCGCGCGCGCCAGGTGGTCGAGCGCTTGTCGGGGAATGCGTCGTCCTCTTCAAGCGAGCACTCCACGGGCTCCGACGTCTTGGACAGTGAGGATGACAATGGCTTTGACTTGCCGCGGCCAATCCCCAAGCCCGCCAATGGTGTTTAGGAGCGCGATGCGCCGCTCCTCAACTACGGGGAGGCACTGGAGGAGCCGGCTCTGGCGTCGACGGGCGGCGCCATGGGCGCGGAGCGGCTGCTTAACTTGAGCCTGCCGCTGCTGCCGTACATCCCAAGCACAGCGGCGTCCGCGCTGAAGGTGATGGAGTTTGTGCGCGCCATTGTGGTCGACCCCGCCGTTGTGTGGGCGCCGCAAGGGTCGTGGGTTGCGGTTGATGAGCTGGTCGCCGTGTTGCGATCAGAGAGCTTTTCAGTGCCCGCCCTCGCCACCGTCTTGTGGATGACCGCCGTCGCCGAGCAGCGCCTGCTCCGTGGCGCCGTTGCGTGCTTGGGCCCCGGCCTTGACGCTCACCCTCACCTGCGTGTGCTTCTGGCGGACGTGTTGTGCGGTCTGAAGAGGCGGATCGCCGAGTACGACTAGTGGGTCTGCGACGCGGACGGCGCGGAAGCCCTCAAGGACGAGGAGTTACGCGCGTTGAGGGGGCACATGGCATCGGTGCACCCTTTCCACACCTTCTCGCACAGGGAGTACACCAGAGCGTGGCTGCTGCCTCCAGCGTCTGTGGTGGCCTACCGGTCCGTGTACGGCGAGTACAAGGACCAGCGGGACGACAACCTGCGGACTGGCGTTTGGGCGCCTGGCCTACCCGTCCTGCGGCCGATGCCGTGCTTTTCGGGCGCGTCGACGGCAAACACGGGCCTGCCGTCGTGCAAGCACGAAATGGGCCAGGTAAAGACGCACACGGGCGGCACCGTCGGCGTCTTCTGTAGCTGTGCGCACCCCAAGTGCGTCGGCGTCATGGTGTTGACGGGGTCCGAGAGCCAGCGGATGCCGCTGGAGCTTGTTGCGCAGCGGTTTGTAGAGCAGCCGTCGACGATCATCAACGACTTCGCGTGCGCAACGCTCCAGTCGGCGCTGGTGCGGCTGCCCTACCTTGCGCGGCGCATCTCCCTCAAGTGCGACCGGTTTCACTGGCGCGAAAACCACACCGACTGCTCGTGCGCCATGAACCCGGACTCCTACGTGTCGCTCGACGGCGTCAACACGTCGGCGTGCGAGGAGCGCAACGCCCTTTCCCGCCGCCAGCAGCACCACCTCCGGCAGATGAAGCAGAACCAGTTCATCACGTTCACCGTGTACCAGCAGGCGTTGGCAAACGCTGTGGCGATGCACCGGGAAAACAAAACTATGGGGCGAGCGTTCAAGTGGCCGGAGTGGTATCGTCGTGCGCACGTAGATGTGTCCCCTTCCACGAGCGAGTGACACATAGCATAGCTTTTCTTTCGCATGACTTGGTCGCTATACCGGAGCCTCAGCTGTACTCAAAATGGCCGCCGGCTTTGCGTACATTGGGGCGGCGTGCACCCTTACCCCGCCATTAGCTTCCCTCCGCAGTCTGTTCGCAACCACTCGGCTCTCTCCCACCCCCGCTCAGTGCGTACCGTGCCAGTCCGTCCCCCAACCCCCAGCAACCCCCCGTGCAGTCGGCGCCCAAACACCCAGCTGGTTTCCACCGAGTATGCACCCATACCCCCAGCCCACTTCGAAGAGAGATGCAAGTTTGTTCCAATACCGCATGTGTGCTGTGGGACGCGGCAACGGTGTTCGCCGGCGCTGTCCGGCAGCCGTTAGTCATGGCAGCTCGGACGGTAGCGTCAAAGGAGGGAGGAGACGATCGCATGGGGCAGGCCGCGAGCGGGTCAGGCTGCATCGCGATGCTCATGAGGCGGGTGGTCTGCGTGATACATGTGCGGAGACAGGGTCGGTCAGAAGTGCTGTGCACGGCGACGGCGCCGGCGGCCATCGTCACGGCGGTGTCTAAAGCGATGGTGGGAGCGGTGACCGTGACAAAGAGTACCGATGCGGCCGCGCAGGCCGCTGTCGGGGCGACCGCCGAATCCAGAGAACACGACCGCGTTTAGGCAGGTGTGGGAAATACGAAGGGGCGGGGGGCCTTCTGTCAGGGCAGGTTTGCCACCGAGCTGGCAATGGTGCGTAGTGCGGGTCTGAAGGACATTGTCGGCAGCGGCGACGCGGCCGCCGTCGCCGCTGCCGGCGCCTTTGGCCACCCGTATCACCAGCCAGCCCGTGCCGGGCAACCCGAAAAAAATGGGAGCGTCATGGAATAGATGGGCCGACAAGCAACAACAGCCGACCCAACGGTGACGCCGGCGCCACCCTGGCACACCGATGCCACACGCCCAATAAAACTTCTGGTGCCACCGTCGAGGTAGCCACGGACCGCGCAGCCGTTGCCTACCCGCACGGTGGACCCCCGCGTTATCCCGGGGCTGACACGTCAGACGCCGGCTTGCTCGACGCGCTGGGAGGGGCCGGAACGTCGGACGCGGAAGGCGCGTCGACTAACAATGCGGCGGCACCAGAGCAACCGCGGCAGGCAGAGGGCAAAAAGGGTGCCTGCACCCCCAGGCAGCTGACCAACCCCCCACAAACGCAGTGGAAGAACCCGCCTCTCAGATTGCCCTGGGGGGGGTGAAAATCGCCCTCCTAGACCCCCCAGACGCCGTTGCATTGGCCCCCCTTCTAGAGAGCAATGCGACCGCCCCCCCCCCCGCAGAAAGCGTTTCAAGAGGTCCCGCGCGAACCCGGTCACCAACGTCGAGTCGACTACCGATCGACACTCTTCTCAATAAATTGCCTGCTCACAATATCTGTGGGGTGGACACATGGGGTCGAAGACCACTTCTCCACTGGGTGCACAGTGACTCGAATGAAAACCCTTTCCCGTGGACGTGGCGATGTGGCGCGAGGGCCAAGGAAGCAGAGGTCAGAAAACATTTCAAGGTGAAAACTCTCTGTAGAAGTTCAGCACATCTGTTCCGAACCTTCCCATTCAGTATGTATGCATTATTGCTCATGAAAATCTGCTTCTCCTGAGGTTGACAACCACGCTGGACGCCGGGATCAGAGGGGGTAAGTGATGTCGGCGGAAACGGTTTATGCTTTTGGAAGGGAAAATGATTTCAACTACGTTTCAGAGGATATTCGAGAGCATGTGATCGAACACTCTTCTTGGGGGCCCAGAAATTGCCGCGTGAGCGGGCAAGCTCAGGTTCGCAGATGTTTAGTCAGGCTTTTCAGGCGCGGGAGAGGGCAAGAGAGGGCTGTGGTCATGTAGCACCCCTTTACATCCCCGCAACTCTTGCGTTTCGAATTCGCACCCTTTCGCTCTGGCCCCACCCGTAAACCAATTCGGCCCCACACCAACGCAGATCCTTCATTATTTCTCCTCAAGGGTCGTTCGGGTCCGACCAACATTTAATAATTGAGATTGCGCGTCCGATCGCAGGGCCGATTGGAACCGGCGGGGTGGAAGCGACCGCTCCTCACCCACCGCGTGTGAATAACTCGGGCAGGTGCCAACATGAGCAGACGGGTGCGACCGCTCCCCAGCGATGCCGGGGAGGCGCCAGCGCTGCGCACAGAGCGTGGCGGTGCGTGCTGACGCGGTCCAGACGCCGCGACGGTCGCGATGTGTGCAAGAGCGCGGGCGGTGGCATGGCACGCAAGGGCACACTGGCGGTTGGCGGTGCCGGGAAGACGTTTGGGGAGGTCCGCAAGTGCGGAGTGGGGGTCGAGCGCCTCCGAGAGGACAGAGAGGGACGCGGGGAGAATACTAGCACGGAGGGAGAAGGGGAAGATCCATCGACGAGCGCTGACGACAAACACTGGCGCCGTCGGCGTGGACATACTCGGCGGCACCACGTACCGCGCGCCACGACTATGGGCAGCGCTGCGTGTGCTGCGCCGGGCCCGACGGGCAGCACGCCTCCCTGCCCTCGCTACATGGAGCTAGGGGGTCGAGCGCCTGCTTGGGGCTTGCACGATGTTCTTGGCGCCCCTTACTGGGGCTGCCTCGAACAACGAGCGCCTCTTTATGGGCTTGCACGATGCACTAGGCGCCTCGTCTAGAGGCAGCCAAACATCGAGCGCCTATGGTTCTCACGGAGCAGCCTGGTTCGCGCCTACAAACACCTGATGCTCCCTTGGCGGAAGGCCTTTGAGTTCTTTCAACCAGTACGTCTCCCACTTCTTTTCTCTGTGCGGTTCATGGGTCTTGCGTGTGAGATGTGGTCAAAATTGGGATTGCCCAACACCCCCCACCCCCCATGCATGCCGGAATCGGGACCTTGTGGACCACTCGCAACGACGGCGGGAGCAGGCGCTCGGACCCACCCACGCGAGCGAGCCTCAAAGTGGAGCACTGGTGGCGGATCGCAACACGGCGTCGGAGATCACCCACGCAAGCCGTTGCAAGCGCCGGCCACAGAGACCCCCAATCCACTCCCACGCCACCCCCAACCCCACCCCGATTTTCTGGCCCGGCCGAGTGCGCGCAAATAGCACGTCGGCCTGAGCTGCATCTACGGGGTCGTGCGTGAGTGGTGGCTTGGGCGGTGTGCCCTTGCGCGCGCGGAGGCGCGTCGCCTGTGATGGTGAGAAGGGGGTGGGGGACGCGCCCCCAACCCCACTCAATGCGTGCCCGAGAGCAGGCCTTTCGCGTGCGGTTGTTGCCCGCCTTTTCTCCTCCCGCCGCACCCCGGCGAGCCACCAAGGCATCAGCCTCTCCCGCCCCCCGCTGACCTGCGCCACCATCGCCCGCCTTTTTCCGTCCCGCCACCGCAAGGTAAGCCACCACGCCACTGCCTCGCCCCAGCCTGTGTGCGTTCTTTTAGGCCGCTTGGTTGCCCCGGCACGACTGCCGTCCGCGTCTGCAGCTCGACGGAGTACTTCGTCGCGCTTCCTCGTTCTGTAGCCACCGAGTATGTGCTGACCAACCTCCGCGACGTCCTCACATCCGATACCCACCCACGTTCCACTATTTCTTTCCATCTGTCATGGCCTCCGACTCTGTTTTTTTGGCAACGCGCAACTCCTCCATCCCGGCGGCATGTCGAACCTTCGCGCTGACTGGCGACGCGAAGGTGTCCGCCAACGCGGTGCGCTCCCACCTCCTACGGTCGTGGGAACTCGTCGTCCGCGTCTTCAATGATGCCGATACGGCGGAGCTGTGGGCGACCGCCATGGTCGTCCGTGGGGCTGCCTCTTTATCCTCCTTCCACTCCCAGCGCGCCGACACCCCCGCGGTAACCCTTCCCGGATCCCTCCTCCTCCCATCCTTCCCCGCCATTGACGGGACGCTGCTGACGGTCTACACGGCGGGCGACCAGTCGGTCATTGACCTGGCTGACCCTGTAAGTGCCGCGGCCTTCTTCATGTCTCTCGGCCGGCCGGCGTGCGGTCGGGAGGTCGTCGTGCGTGGGCTTTCCCTGCCGCCGCGCCCTGTCACTCTCTGTCAGGACGTTGGTGCCCCCGCCACGTCCAAGCGGCGGCGGCTGGCAACCTCGGTGGCCTCTGCCGGTGTATCCTCCCCGCTCCCCGCCACCGACCACTACGACCTTCCTCTGCGGGTGCCGCCCACAGATTCATCGCTCCGCGGACCCATCCCCCATCCAGTGGCAGCAGACCTCCGCTATGCCCTTCGACGCGGTAACGGCGGGCACCGCAAGCGCGTGGCTTGGGCGTACGGCGGTGGCGGCGGAGGTCGCGCTGGCCGCTCCGTACAGGCAGACCGCGCTGCGCGCCTGCCTGTGGCCACCATGTCGCAAGCGGCACAGCTGCCATCCCGTGTTGACGGAGACACCCTACGTCTTTGTCGTCTGTTGCTGCGCCGCCAAGACGTCTTTTTGACGGGACCGCCGGGCTGCGGGAAGACGTACCTAGTGAACCAGGTGGTGTCGGCACTGCGGGACGCGGGCGTCGCCGTCACCGCCAGCGGGAGCTCGGGTGTCGCGGCCGCGCTCGTCTGCGGCACGACGGTGCACAGCTGGGCGGGATTTTGCAATGGTGACGCCGACGTGTTGTCCCCCCTCGACACGGTGGTCAACGACGTCATTCCGTACGCGGCCAAGGTGCGGATGTGCTCCGCCATGGTGCTCGTCATGGACGAGGTAGGCACCTTATCGGCGGCGTTTATGACGCGACTGGATCTCGTGCTGCGTGCCGTCCGCCGGCGGTCGGTACCCTTTGGCGGTCTGACCCTCCTCGTCGCCGGTGACTTCCTGCAGCTGGCCCCTCCCTTTGGGAGCTACGCCTTTTTGGCTGACGTTTGGGGCCTCGTATTTGGCAACAGGGCTGTCATCCTCAAGACAAACTGGCGGCAGATGCGCGACCCGCAGATGCTGGGGCTCCTGCTGCGGCTGCGGACGGGGCAACATACGGACGCGGACATGGCGTTGCTGGCAAGCCGCCGCACGGGAGTCCCTCCTCCCAACGTTGTATGCCTCTTTTGCCACACACAAGACGCCATTGACAAGAACGAGGAGGAGCTGCGGCTGCTACCAGGGCCCTCTGTGGTCTTTGAAGCTGTGGACAAGGTCCAAGACGCACCCTACCTCACCCTGGCGCGCGCCTCGGCTCTGCTGGACGGGGCCCTCAAGCTCCCGCGCGTCGTCTCCCTCCGGGTCGGTGCCGTGGTGGCCGTACCCACTTCATGCCTCGCATCGCAGGGTGTGCCCTGCGGGACGCGCGGCATCATCGTTTGTTTTCGGGTTGTCGGGCGTCGGCGCTACCCGCGTGTTCGGTTTGCGCTTCCCGCAGGGACAAGCAAGGTGCTGGACGTGACGCCGATTATGGGCCATGTCGTCGCCCTCGACGGGGTCAAGAGGGCAGCAACAAGGATGCAGGTGCCGCTCGTGCTGGCATGGGCGTCGACAATTCACTCAGCTCAGGGGTGGACGTTGGAGGAGGCGGCGGTTGACCTGACCAACGCATTCGCTGCTGGACAAGCTTTGTCCGGCCTTTCTCGAACATCGACCCTGGGCGGCCTGTATCTGATGGGCTTTGATGAGGACAGGATCATCGTCGACGACGCGGCACTTGCTTTCCATGAGTCCCTTGTTTCCATGTAATAAACAATGCCTTGGCGTGCTCTTGTACCATTTCGTCCCTGGTACCGTGCAAGAAAGCTCAAGCCCGTCTGGCTGCATCGTGCAACCAGGCCGCGAGTCGCGCTTCGAGGCGAGTTGTCGAGGTAATGGGACACGTCCTTCCGCTTCCATTGCTATTCGGGGCCATGCAGTCCAAAATCAGCACCATCCAGTCGCAAACATCCGGAGTTGACGAAAATCACATGACGGAAATCCGCGATTGCTGATTTTTGGATTGCTGGATATTGTTGGAGGATCAATCAAGATCGCAACCGATGCGGCCCCTGCTGTCGTGAGCTCGCAGGCCGCGCTTTCTCCGATCACGCGCCCGAACGGCTCACGAAAGACCCACACCCGCTGTAACCGCTGCTGTGCGCCGCCCACGCGCCAGCCCCAATCGCTGCTCCACGCGCTCGTCTCTACATGCCGCCCATCGTCCGTCCGCACGTGCGCCCGTCCGTTATCGGTACTTGGCGGCTGAGTCCCATTGCCTTCTCCTCTGTGTCCCCCTCCTCCCAATTCTTACTCCTCCCGCTCGGTACCCCTCCCATTGCCTACCACCTGCTTTCCGTTCCAATTTTCTGCCATTCCGTACCCCCTCCTTTGTGTCCTGGCACGCGTGGCGCCCTCCTCATTGAGTGCACGGGTGACCGGGCTCCGCTTCCACCTCCCCCATCACCCAGCCCGCCAATTTGGCGGGGTCGGGGTTCGGGAAGATGCCTTTCAAGGTGGCTGGCGCGGCCATGGCGGACGTGTGGTCCATTCCCTTTCCTGGGATCGAGCCGACGCCACCGCCGTCGCTCGCGCCCACTCCCCCGGCGTCGGTGAAAGAGGAAGACGCAGACGCAGTGAAGCCTGTGCCCACACCGTCCCATACGATCAAGGACGCGGCGGTCGAGGCAACCGTGGCAGCCGCTGCTCCGCCGGTGCCACCGGCGACGACAAATGGCTTCTCCGAGGGCTTCTTCGTGGCATACAACGAGAAAGTGACCGAGGCGCGGGACATTGGTATCGAGGCCGCCAAGCAGGCGGGATACTTCACGGCGCAGGCGGCAGCGTACCGGGCGGGGAAGCTGGGGGACGTGGATGCTGAGTCTGAGCGCGACGCAGCCGTTGCGGACTCCACGGCTGACATATATGCAGACCTGGCGGCCACCGCCGCTCTTTCCGCCTGTGTGACGCGCGCATCTCCCATCGCGGGCGCCTACACCACGACCGTGACGTACCAGTACGACCAGGTTGCTGACAAGGTCAAGCGCAACATTCAAGATGAGCACGACGAGGCGGCTGCCTTGCGCGCCGAGTTCCTGTCTGACTTCCCTCTTCCGCCTAAGTTCTGATTCCTTTCTCTTTGAAGCGCATGTGTTGATTCTCGTGTCAATAAAGCAGTTGTGCTGGCCAGTACCATGTGAAGGTAATACCTTCTACACAATAGGCAAGTCCTGCTTCGCAGCTTTCACGGTCTGCGTCGCCACAAAATGACGATGGCCTGGTCAAGACACACTTGAGAAACGTGTGCAATCCATGAGACAATCGCTGCCAAGCCAAGCACACATACTTCGCGCTCAGAAAGGCTTCATGGCCCCTTCTCTCTCTTCTACCCCACCCGTAACACATGCACCCTGCTGCAGGCACATACTACAACGGTCACACACCCCGTTCGTCCAGTCCCCATCCCCGACTGACAGCATATTGTCTTGTGGGTGGTGGCGTCGCCGCGTGCACACGATGCCGCCACCGACCTTTTCCACTCATCGTCGTGCTGGCGGCGGCGGCGACGCGCACCACCAGCGCCGCCGCTGCTCCTTGGTCTCGACGGTGGTGCCAGCCGCAGCGGCACCCTCCGCGCGCCACCAGCGCGGCCCCCGATACTTGTCGCCGATGGTTGCGGCCGCGGCGGCGGCGACGCGCACCACCAGCGCCACCGCCTCCACGTGGCGCCGATGGTTGCGTCAGGGACTGCGAGAAGAGTGCCAACAGCGTCGTCGCCGCCCCTTTTGCCCATCATTGCGTGGGTGTTGGCGGCGATGCGCGCCACCAGCGCCGCCGCCGCCCCGTTCGGTCGATGGCTGCGTCCGCGGCCGCAGCTACTCAGTGGCTTCATCCGTGTCGGCGGCGACACGCACCACCAACGCCGCTGCAGCCCCTTTCCGGCAGATCTTGGATCGGTCGTCGTGACCGGGACCACCACCATCGCCACGGTCGCGTCGTGCCGGCCATCCCCGTGCTACGTTCGGCGGCGGCGTGCTCCAACAACGCCGCCGCCGCCTCTTGTTCCGGAAGGCTGTGATGGGGGTGCTCCAACCGCCCACCAACAGCACCGCGGCCAGCGCTCGTCTCGCGTCCTTGCGGCTGTGGAGGCGTCGACACGCACCACCAGCGCCGCGACCTCCCCCGGCTTCCACTGTTTCTGAATGGGGCGGCAGCGCCGGCCCGCAGCACCGCCGCTGTGGCAACGAGCCCGCAGCGGTATCTTGGATGGCGTTGGAGACGCGCGCGAGCAGTTGCCTCTCCGCTCAGTACCGCCGATAGCCCCACCAGGGGTCGTGGCGGCGACGCGCGCCACCTGCGCCGTCGCCGTCCCTCGCCGCCGATGGATGCGTCGGCGACGCACAAAAAGAGCACCGCCGTGGCCGCGAGCCGAACGTTCTCAACTCAACGGCTACGGTGGCGCCTACCACCAGCGCCACCTCCGCCACTCGCCACGGATGGCTGCGTTGGCGCTGGCGGCGGCGGCGGCGCCCGCCACCAGCGTCGTTATCTACTTCTCCTCGTCGGAGGTGTAGGCAGCCACGGTCCCAAAGCGCAAGGTCAACACACACTGGCACAGCAACGAGCACAGCTTCTTGACATGGTCGCTCTCAATGGCCGCAATCGCGTCGTGATCGATCACGCCGTCCCCACCAATGGCCCGCAGGCACACGTCGCGTACCACGCCTGACGTCCACATGCCGAACGAGGCCGTCACCTGGGAAACGACTTGAGTGATTTCATCTTGCCGGAAGGAGCGCAGGGTGGAGCGCAGCGTACCGCGTGTGTTCATCGCGGCAACGTAGCGGAAAAACGACCCAGAGGAGGCCGACCACCCGCCCAAGCGCATGACCTGCTCAAACAGACCAGTCGCGTCCAGTAGTGCCTGAGCACCCCCGCGACGGAATCCGTAGAGGCGGCACGCTCGCTCCCCGTTCATCAGGTCCTGGCCGATTCGTGTCAAGTCGGCCAAAAACCGAGTGTTAATCTCAGTCTCCGAGCGGCTCTTGAACAGGCGCACCGCGCCGCTCACACTGCGCACCAGCAGGCTGGGGAAGAGCGGCTGCTGCAAGAGGATGTTGACGTCCATGCCCACTCCCGGAGCAGAGCACGCAAACAGAAGCAGAGCGTGGAAGAGTTGGGGGAAGTTGAGGTGCTCGCTTCGACAGTGCACCCACCCCATCTGCCCGAGCTCCCGCTCGTCCTTGGCGCTCACCTGCGTGAAGAAGCTGAAGAGCCGCACAGTCATCACGTCCGTCGTACTGGTGCCCGTTTTCGTCAGCCTCAATCTCAGGTTGACAAATCGGTGATGCTTGTGTCTGTGGGAGAGCAGAAGACATTGATGGGAAAGGGGGACAAGAGACATTGATACAGGAGTGGTGCCGGCGCAGGGACACAACAGACCAAGGCCAGAAAGAGGGAAACAATTAGCAACAAGGAAGAGCGATGCCACGACACTGGGACTAAACCCGTCGTTCGCCAATGCAAACACGCCAGCACAACGCCACCACCCGCCCCCTGCCGTGTCGCCGGCCAAGTCTTGGGCCCACTGCACGTACCTCTGGAAAAACTCAAAATTCTCGGCAAGCTTCAGGTCCGGGAACGTCACGTCGTCAAACGTCATGTAGTTGATGGTGACGGGACGCGCCAGAGTGAGGAAAGCAACCACGTAGTAAACGTAGGTCAGCATGTCCGCCTGCCCGACGGAGGGCGGCGAGTAACCGCTCAGCCGAGCCGCCTTCACGCGCAGAGACTTCCCCTGGGAGGCTGGCGGTGACGAGGCCGGCGCCGCCTCCATACAGCCGTTGCTCAACGGGGCAGGATCGGACGGGGCGGATGGGGTCGGTCGGGCGTGTGGGGCCGGTGGCGAGGGTGGGGACAAGTGCGAGCGAAAGAGCTCGGCGTGGAGTGCCGCCATGATCTCGGGCGTCACCGGTGCGGACGAGAGTGACTGCTCACCGCATTGCCGCGCCTCCTTGTTGGCTGCGCCGCGGAAGTTCTTGACGTCCGCCGTCGCCATGGGGTTGCCGATAAACGTGCCGGGGTCTGCCCGCACCTTCTTCTCGTTGTTGAGCTCCGCCACCCCCTTCATCTGCCACGGGGAGTTGCGCTCTGGGCAGTCCTTGACGAGCGGAACGACGCCAAGCGGCCCATCCAGCTTGGCCTCGGCGAACAAGAACGACAGCCCCGAGGTATAATCCTTGAGCGTGACGGGAGTGAGCGTCTGAGCTCTTCCAGCGATGGAATAGCCGGCCCGGCGGCACTTCAGGAAGGCAATGATGGTCAGCTTCGTAAACGGCGTCATGCACGTGAAGAACTTCCGCACACCGCGGTCAATCTCCGCGTCTGACGGCCGCTCGTCCCCATCGTGGATGCACACGGTGCGGCCGATGAAGTCGGCAAACGCGCATGCTGTCCGGATGCGCGTCATCCACGTCTTCTCGGCAACGTTGGTGCCTTCCGCCGAGTTCTCGCCGGCGCCGGGGCAATCGGCGCCCTCAGCATTGAGGCGGCGGCGCTTTGCGGACGCCCCCGCCTGGGGCCAGAGCGCAACGACCGAGAGCATCCAGAGGCTGACAAACGACTCGGTGCTCTTGGCGTAATGGGTGAATGGCCGGAGCGTTGAAAACTCAAACGCCGGCTCAACGGCGGCCGACTGCCTGGGGCGGTGAATGCCGCTGCCACCGCTAGCCCCACTGCGGTTGCGAAGGCGACGGCCTTGAGCCCGTTCTCCCGCGTCGTCTGCTACAGCTCCCGACCGCGGCTGTGTGCCCACTTGGTTGGCTGCCGGCACCAAAACCGTCTCGCTCTCGGCCGGCGACGGTGTGGATGAGCACGTGCCGTCGACGGTCGCCATGCCCGTGTTGATGATGGGACCGCCGGCAACGGGCGTTGGCGCAAAGCCGGCGGCCGCGGCTGCCCGCGCCTGCCCCGCCCGTCGCTCTTTGCCCTCTTCTTGGGAAAAGAAGCTGTCAAGCATCATCTGCTGGACGCTTTCCGGCACGGGCTCGTCACTGCCGCTGAGCTGGACCGACGGAGGGGAAGCCGGCGTTGCGGCAGCCGAATTAGAGACGTCAGCGTTGGCCGGCTGCGCGCCAGAGGGAGGAACAGCCACGGCGTCGGCCGCCGACTGAGCCGCCACATTCAGTCCCAGCTCCTGCAGCACATTCTGCATGGTGGCAGCCGGTGGGGGAAGCCCACAGCATCTGCAAGTAGATTGGCGGCGGCGACGGCCACGGAGGGGAGGGGGTGGGAGCGTGGCGGAGGTCAGGCACAGCCCACACGAAGAGGGGCGCGCACAAAACCAGGAGGGAAAGAAGAGGCAATGTGAAGGCCATGCAATAACCGGTGGACAAGCCCATGTCAGCCCAATGCCATCTGGATGCACAACCGTCCCCTCCGTCGAGCAATCGCATACTATCAGCACCACACCACTCTCCACGCTACCCTGCTACCAAGTCAATTACGTACCAACTGCGAAAAAGAGAACGGGCACCAAAGGCAGCAGATCGCCAACAACCAAACGGGAACAGGTACCACCGGCAGCGCGGAGGAGAACGGCTTAGGCTGGTATAAGCCCAGAGAGAGGGGGGGAAGTGGGAGGACCACTGTGCAGCGCGGGCGGCGTGCGGCCGCAACGGAACAAGTGGGGGGCAGGGTGAACGCACCGGCTGTCCATTCTGTCAGAAAGCCCAGCACGGCAGATGGGCGGGGAGGATACCTCCTGGGCCGGTTGCGAGAGGGTGGCGTTTCCGCGCCGGAGGAGATGCGGGGGGGGTGCGACGTCTGGACAGACAGACACTCATACTCGGACAAAAACCCGACACCAGTCGTGACGGTCCTGACGTGGTTCAGACACGCCCTTTCCGGTTCAAAGTACCATGCATTCCGCTGGCGGGATCCTGTAAGTGTATCCAACTCCCTGGTTGTCTGATCCTCTTTATCTGACGAAGTCGGTGTACACGACAAGAGCAAAGGGGAAAAGCGGCCATGGGAAGACAGCCAAAGCTTTGAGAGGCTGTCCAGAAACCAGACCACACGCCACATTTATTTTTCCACACACCCATACTTTTCTTCCACGTTCTTACGTGCTGCAGCGAGTAGCTCTTTGAACGGGGATGATTCCAGTATGCCAGCCGCCGTCGTGCTAACCCCCCCCCCCCCACGCTTGCCCTTCGACTGGACGAGGTTGTGAAGCTGGTTGACGCGCGCGGCCGTTGGGAGGCGAATGGCGTGGCTGGCCGCCCACCCCAGAACGTCGGCGTCACGGGTGATGGCGGCCGACAACAGAGCGCAGTCTTCGTCGTTGAGGGAAAACAGCTGCATGCTCTCATACGTCGCCTCCTCTGGCCGCTTCAAGGCCTCGGGTTTGATGCCGTGCAGCCAGCCCATCATGATGATGTACTTCTTTGCCTTGTTCTTGATTATGCCTCTCATCTTCTCCGTCTTGGCCGCGTTGGCCGCCGCCGCCGTCCCGCCCCCGTCCACCACGTCCTCCAACCGCACCAGGGCCCTCTCGTAGAGCTCGGCGCACGCAAAGGAGCCAAAAATGCCGGGGTAGCCGACCGACACGTGACACATCTTCACCAGGTTGGCCAGCTGCGGGGCGAGGGGCTCGGTGCTGAACCGCTGCGCCATTATCTCGGGCGGCAAGCTCCAGTCGGCCACAAGGGGGTGCTTGAAAACTCCTACCGCTGGAGCAGCACCAGCCGTCGTTGCAGCGGCGGGAGCACCTGCCCCGGTGGCGTCCGGCGCCGGCCCTAGCGCGGCGCCGCCGGCACCCTTGGCCCTCTTGGCTTGACGACCCGCTTGAACCAAGCCCGTCCGGCGTCCGGCCGCCCGTGCCGCTGCTGTACCGCCAGACGTGGCCATGAGCTCTGTCTGCGACTTCAGCATGGAACCGAGCGCCACGTCGGTCCGCGTGTTAGCCACGGCTTGAGAGTTCGCGTGCGCGTTGACCCTGTCGTACACCTTCTCTAGCAGGTGCTTGACATCGGCAAGGCCTTCGGCGGTCGCCATGGTTTCGACGCGCTCCGCCTCCTCCTCCAACATGGCCTGCACCAGCTGGCCAGCGTGAACTAGCGAACGTCGGCGAGGTGCCGCAGAGTGCGGCGAGGCGGCGCCATCGGAAGGCGGCACGACCAGCGACGGGGCGGCGGTGTCACTCTGAGGGATTGTAGTGGGCGGTGCTGCCGCACGGCTCGCAGTACCGCTCGGGATGTTGGCACACGGAGGTGAGGCGCTACCGCGCCAGGTAGCAGCTCCCGGCGTCGGCAAGTCGGTGGAAGGAGGAGGACGAGGGGTAGGGGACGGTGCAGATGGCGCCGGCGCGTCTCCAAAAAGCGCTATAGGCGGGAGCTGCCGGCGACGGGCGTCGGCTGCCGAGGGAATGGTGGCGCCATCTACCCCCACGCCCACAGGGTGGGCCACAGCAGCTTGGTAGTCTGCCAACCCCCCCCGCCCCAGCTGCGCCTCCCCGCGGACGAACACCATCGTCGACAGCATCCGTGCCCCGTTGACCGTGCTGCTCGACGCGTTGAATCGCAGCAAGCTCGTCTTGAGCGACTGAAGCGAGTCGTTCTCGCCCGCCGGGATGGTTCGCTCGTCGCAAAGCGCCACCAGCGTCGCCCGGTTCGTCTCAGGATTGTTCAACAGCTGCATGGGAACCGCTGGAAGGTACGCATTGCCCGCCGAGGCGCCGCGGGCGTGGCTCGTGCTGGCCCCCGCCCACGCATCCACCCCAGCGTGCAGGTCCGCTTCGAGGGTGCCGATGCCGCGTGTTTGGCGCCGAGTTTCGGCACGGGTCCTCGTTGCCGCCGACGCCGCCACTCGACCAGCTGCTCCTGCCACCGTAGCGGCCGTGGCCTGGGCGAAGGTGGCCGACAATGCGGCACGGCGCGCAACCTCGGCAGACTGCACGCGTGCAGCGGGGGAAGGAGGATGCAGCCGACATGGGCCGGCAGGCACAACTGCCGGCGTATCCACATCGACCTCGCCCGACCGCTCGGCTGCGGCCTGGCGCGCGGTACTGGCGGGG
>Ga0209831_1001647_pt1 | contig 20184 bp, 19 predicted proteins | sample Maine_Asex4_meta_FD_187451 | JGI IMG/M metagenome (GOLD analysis project Ga0209831, IMG submission 187451) | Marine algal microbial communities from Maine, USA - Maine_Asex4_metaG (SPAdes) (version 2) | ecosystem: Host-associated > Algae > Red algae > Unclassified | place: Maine, USA | collected... | reverse complement strand
TTCTGAGCGCCGCCCCTATTGCGCGAAGAGGCCCGCGTATCGCTCCCGCAGCACGTTCTTCTGCACCTTGCCCATCGTGTTGCGGGGCAGTTCGTCCACGACCACGAGGCGGCGCGGCTGCTTGAACCGGGCGAGCGACCCCGCGATGCTCTCCGCGACCGCGTCCGTGTCCGGCGTCTCGCCCGGCTTCGGCACCAGCACGCCGACCACCGTCTCGCCGAAATCGGGATGCGGCACGCCGATGACGGCGCTTTCCAGCACGCCGGGGGCCTCGTCGAGCAGGACCTCGATCTCCTTGGGATAGATGTTGTAGCCGCCCGAGATGATGAGGTCCTTGTTGCGCCCGACGATATGGACGTAGCCGTCTTCGTCGATCCGCCCCAGATCGCCGGTGATGAAGAACCCGTCCGCGCGCAGTTCCTCCGCCGTCTTCTCCGGCATCCGCCAGTACCCCTTGAACACGTTCGGCCCGCGCACCTCGATCTGGCCGACCGCGCCGTCGGGGAGCGTGTCGCCGCTCGCCGGATCGATGATCTTCAGCTCGACGCCCGGCAGGGGAAAGCCGACCGCCCCGGGACGACGTTCGCCGTCATAGGGGTTGGACGTGTTCATGTTCGTCTCGGTCATGCCGTAGCGTTCGAGGATGCGGTGCCCCGTGCGCGCCTCGAACTCCCGATGCGTTTCGGTCAGGAGCGGCGCACTGCCGGAGACGAACAGGCGCATCCCCCCCGCGACGCCCCGCGTGAAACGGTCGTCGGACAGGAGGCGGGTGTAGAAGGTCGGGACGCCCATCATCGTCGTCGCACCGGGCATGGCCGCGAGGATCGCGTCGATGTCGAATTTCGGCAGGAAGACCAGCGCGCCCCCCGCCGTCAGCGTCACGTTGGTCGCGACGAAGAGGCCGTGGGTGTGGAAGATCGGCAGGGCGTGGATCAGGCGGTCCTCGGCGATGAAGCGCCAGTGCTTCGCGAGGGTTTCCGCATTCGACAGCAGATTGCCCTGCGTCAGCATCGCGCCCTTGGACCGCCCCGTCGTGCCGGAGGTGTAGAGGAACGCGGCCAGATCGTCCGACCCCCGCTCGATGACCGGAGCCGCGCCCGCCCCGGCGGCGGCGTCCATGAGGCTGCCCCCGCCATCCGCGTCCAGCGTCTCCAGCGCGGCGTCCTGACCCGCCGCCAGCGGGGCGAGCGCCTCGGCGCGGGCGGGGTCGCAGACCAGCATCCGCGCGCCGCTGTCCTGCACGAAATAGGTCAGTTCGTCGGTGGTATACCCCGTGTTCAGCGGCAGGAAGACCACCCCCACCCGCGCGCAGGCGGCGTAGAGCGCCAGCGCCTGCGGCGATTTCTCGACCTGCGCGGCCAGCCGGTCTCCGGGTTCCAGCCCGCGCTCCAGCAGGACGGTGGCGATGCGCGCGGCTTCGGCGACGAAGGCGGCGTAGGTGGTCACATCCCCCCCCGGATGGATCAGAAAAGGCGCGTCGCTCGTCTCGTGACGTCCGAACAGGCGGTCGTGGAGGGGATTGGGCATCGGGTGTCTTCCTCGGGCGGTATCGGCGGTCAGGCTCACCGCGTACTCCCCATGACCGCGTCGGGCAACCATGTCGCGATGCCGGGGAAGAGGCACAGGAGCACGATGGCGACGATCATGCAGGCTACGTAGGGGAGCGAGCCGACGAGGATGGTCTTGAGCTTGATGTCGGGCGCGATGCCGTTGATGACGTAGAGGTTGAGGCCCACGGGCGGCGAGATCAGCCCGATCTCCATGTTGATGGTCAGGACGACGGCGAACCATATCGGGTCGAACCCGGCGGTAACGATGATGGGCAGCAGGATGGGCGCGGCCATCAGGATCACGGCCACGGGCGGCAGGAAGAACCCCGCGATCAGCAAAAAGACGTTGACCGCCCCCATCAGGACCCAGCGATTCACGTCCAGCGTGCCGATCCATTCGGCGATGGACTGCGTGATGAACAGCGAGGACAGCATGTAGGAAAAGACCCCGGCGGCGGCGATGATGAAGAGGATCATCACCGATTCGCGGGTCGAATCGCGCAGCACGACCCAGAGATCCCGCGGGTTCCAGAGACGGTAGATCACCATCGCGATGACGAGGCACAGGAGCGCGCCGACGGCGGCCGTCTCCGACGGCGTGGCGACCCCGCCGTACATGGCGTAGAGGACGCCGAGGATGATGACGATGAATGGCAGGACCCGGGGCAGGATCTCGAACTTCTCGCGCCACGTATAGCTTCTGGCGCTCAGGACGGCGGTATTGCCCGACCGCCACGTCGAGTAGAGCGACCACGCCATGAACAATCCGACCAGCAGCAGGCCGGGGAACACCCCGGCGAGGAAGAGGCGCCCGATCGACGTCTCCGTCGCGATGCCGTAGACGATCATCGTCACGGAAGGCGGGATCAGGATGCCGAGTGTGCCTCCGGCGGCGATGGACCCGGCGGCGACCGCGTCCGGGTAGCCGCGCTTGCGCATCTCCGGGATGCCCATCTTGCCGATGGCGGCGCAGGTGGCGGGCGACGATCCGGACATGGCCGAGAACAGCGCGCAGGCCCCCAGATTGGAGATGACCAGCCCGCCGGGAATGCGCGTGAGCCAGCGTTCGAGCGCCTCGTAGAGGTCGGCCCCCGCCCGGGTCGAGGCGATGGACGCCCCCATGATGATGAACATCGGGATGGACAGGAGCGCGAAGTTGTCGAGCTTGCCGAACAGGATTTCGGGCATCAGCTCCAGCGAGCGCACCCCGTCGAAGACGATCAGGAACCCGGCGGAGACGATCAGCAGCCCCAGCGCGACGGAGACGCCGGAGAAGAGGACGAGGATGGTGACGAGGGCGACGATGCCGCCCAGCAGGAGCGGGTCCATCAGTCGTCCTCCACGCCTGCGGCGGGCAACCCAAAGGGCCTATCCACGCCCGTCCACATCGCGACGAGGTCGGCGATCAGTTGCAGCAGCAGCAATCCGAATCCGACGGGCAGCGACAGATACGGAATCCACAGCGGCGGCCCCCAGATCGTGTCGGACGTCCAGCCGCGATCCCACGCGAAATGCCAGTATTCGTAGCCGTACCACAGCATCACCGCGACGATAACGATGGACGCCGCGAGCGTGACCGTCGCCAGCACCTTGCGCGCGCCCATGGGCAGGGCCAGCGGGATGAGGTCGACATTCACATGTCCGCGCAACCGCTGGACGTAGGGCAACCCGATGAGCGTGGCGGCGATGACGAGATAGATCACGGCTTCGGTCTGCCACACGGTCGAGCCGTTCAGCACGAAGCGCACGTAGATCATCTGGCACGTGATCGCCACCGCCGCGACGATCATCCCCGCCGACAGCCACCCCGCCACGGTCGAGATCGCCGCGACGATGCGCAGGAAGGGGTTGCCGCCGGTCCGCGCGACCGTCGCCGATGTCTGGCCCGCCATGGGGAGCCTCCGGGAAAATGAGGGGGATGGTCTGCCCCGCGACGGGCCGTCCTGCCGCGGGGCCGGTTCGCGTCAGGCGGTCACTCGACCGCGAGGGCCATGTCGAGCAGTTCCTGCCCGCCCTCGACCTCGTCGACGAACTTCTTGAGCGAGGTTTCCTTGGCGATGGCGAGCCATGCGTCGAAATCCTCGGCGCTCATCTCGGCGATCTCGACGCCTGCCTCGCGGAACACGTCGGCGGAATTCGCGTCCTGCTTCTTGGCCTCTTCAAGGTAATACGCCTGCGCCTTCTCCGCGCCTTCCATCAGGGCCGCCTGCTGTTCTTCGGTCAGGTCCTCGAAGGTCGACTTGTTCATCATCATCGGCTGGTACATGAACCACAGCGCCACGTCGCCCGCCGGGGTGTAGCATTTCACCTGTTCGTAGATGCGATAGCTGACGAAGGAGGACGAGGAGGTGTTCGCCGCATCCAGCACGCCCGTCTGCATGGCGTTGTAGATTTCCGACGACGCCATCGACGCGATGGAGGCGCCCGCGCCTGCGAGCATCTGCTCGAACGCCTTTCCGGCGGCGCGGGACTGGAGGCCTTCGACGTCCGACGGGCTGGTGATGCACTTGTCCTTTCCCGCGAAACCGCCCGCGAGGTAGCCGTGGACGAGGACCATCACGTCGTCCTCGGCCATCTTCTCTTCCAGCGCGGCCATGAAATCGCTGTCGTTCAGGCGCGCGGCGTGGTCGTGGTTCTTCACGAGACCGGGCATCAGCGTCAGGTTGTAGGCGGGCTGCTGGCCGCCCGCATAGGCGAGCGGAAAGACGGTCATGTCGAGCTGGCCGCGCGAGAGGGGCTTGTACTGCTCGCGCGGCTTGAAGAGCGATTTCGACGGGAAGATCCTGATTTCCAGATCGACATCGGCCTCGGCGACGTGATCGGCGACCATCTGCGCGACCTCGTGGCGCACATCGGCGGTCGACCACTGGTGCGACAGGCGCAGTTCCGTGGCACCGGCAAGCGCCGTCGTGGCGAGCAGGGCGACACCGGCCAGACCGGCGATCAGGGGCGTTTTCATGGGGCTTCCTCCGAGTTTTATGCGTCCGATTCAGGATCGGTTGACTCAAGACCTTTCACGCCATGCCCGCGAAATCAACGCCGCCGCGTATAATCGCCGGTCCCCGGTGCACGGGATCGCCGCTTCGATACCGCATGGATGAACGGCGCTTGCCCGTCCGTCGAAGCGGCTATCGTCACGCGCGACCCGCCACGGAACCTGATTTTCGCGATGCACCTTCCCGCCGACGGAAAAGCTCATTCCGGCCTCCCCCCATCGTCCCGCACGCCGTAGCTGCCGAAACCCGCCATCGTCTCGGCGATCTCGGCCTGCGACAGGAGGACCGGGCCGCCGATGGCGAGCGAGAGATAGTATTGCCGCGCGATCGTCTCCAGTTCGACCGCCCGCCACATCGCCTTCGCCAGCCCCTCGCCCAGCACGATGGAGCCGTGATTGGCGAGGAGGCAGGCGGTGCGGTCTTCGAGGGCCGCGAGGGCCAGCTCGGACAGCTTGGCCGTGCCGAAGGTCGCATAGCCCGCGCAGCGCACGTCCGTCCCTCCGAAGGCGGCGATCATGTAGTGGCAGGCGGGGATCGACCGGCGCGCGATGGCCAGCGTGGTGCAGTAGGTCGGATGCGCGTGCACCACCGCGTTCATCTCGGGCCGCCGCTTGAGAATGTCGAAATGGAAGCGCCATTCGGTCGAGGGCTTCAGCGGTCCCTCCCAATGCCCGGACGAGCCGTCGAAGGGCATGGCCGCGATCATCTCCGGCTCCAGCGCGTCGTAGGGCGTGGCCGAAGGCGAGATCAGCATCCGGTCGCCGCAGCGCAGCGAGATATTGCCCGACGTGCCCCGGTTGATCCCCAGGGCGTTCAGGCTGCGGCACGCCGCGATCAGGTCCGTGCGCAGGGCCAGTTCGTGTTCGGTCATCGCATCGTGCCTCGACAGGGGTCCGGGGCGATCATAGCGGGGTGCGCCGCGTCCGTCATGCGCGCATCGCGCCTTCCGTCAGGGGCAGCGTGACGGTGGCGCGCAGGCCGCCCTCGGGGCGATTGGCGAGGGCGATGCCGCCGCCATGGGCGCGGATGATCTGTCGCGCGATGGAGAGGCCGAGGCCCGCGCCGCCCGTCTCCGCATTGCGGCTCGCCTCGCCGCGCACGAACGGCTCGAACATCTCCGCGAGGCGCGCGTCGGGGATGCCGGGACCGTCATCCTCGACGGTGACGACGGCCTCGCCGCCCTTGGATGCGAGGGCCACGCGTGCGGTGCCGCCGTAGCGGATCGCATTGTCGATCAGGTTGCCGAGGGCGCGGGTCAGGGCGACGGGGCGGCCCCGGACGGTGGTGGCGGGGTCGGTATCCGCCAGCGCCGCGCCGCGCTCCCCGCACAGACGGGCCAGCAGGGCGGCGAGATCGACCGGGCCGCGCGCCTCCGCCTCGCCGACACCCTTGGCGAAGGCGACCAGTTCGTCGGCCATGACCGTCATCTCGTCCAGCGTGCGCACCATCGGCTCGCGCAGATCCTCGTCGAGCATCTCCGCGCGGATGCGCAGGCTGGTGATGGGGGTGCGCAGGTCGTGGCCGACGGCGGCGAGGGTGCGCAGGCGCTCCGCCTCGAACCCCGCGATCTGGCCCTGCATGGCGTTGAAGGCGCCCGCCGCCTCGCGCATCTCCCGCGCGCCCTCCTCCGGCACCCGGGCGGAGCGGTCGCCGCGCCCCGCCGCGCGGGCGGCATCGGCGAGGGTGCCGAGCGGCTTGGTCAGGCGGCGCACGAACCACAATCCGATCCCCAGCACGGCGGCGAGCGACAGGGCGAGGACCAGCAGGAAGGCCCGCCCCCCGTCGCCGCGCGGCCCCTCGCGTCCGCCCCGGGCGGCGACGTTCAGCCACCGGGTCTCCCCCGGCGTCGCCAGCGCGATGGAAAGGGCGATTCTCCCCCGCCGCCCGCCGCGTTCCCGCCTTGCGATATCCACATGCACGATGCGCGGCTCCAGCGCCTCGCCGATCCGCCCGGCCAGCGCGCGGGAGAGCCGGTCCGGCGCGGTCGCCGACACCAGCGGCACCGGCGCGACCCGTATCCGCGCCAGACGGGTCGACGCCTCGCGGGCGATGGCGCGGCGCAGGGCGGGGTCGACCGCCTCCAGCGCCGGGACGAGGCCGACGATGCGCTCGATCTCCCGATCCGCCCGCGCCTCGCGCCCCATCCGGTCGCGCTCCAGCGACAATACGGCGAGGGCGACGAGGTTGGCCGCGACCAGCGCGCAGACCAGCAGCAGCGCGAAGCGGGCGGCGAGGCCGTCCGGCACGAGGCGGGCGAGGAGCGCGTTCATTCCACCGCTTCCACGTCGGCGGCGAGCGCGTAGCCGCCGCCCCATTCGGTGACGAGCAGGACCGGATTCCTCGCATCCCCCTCGATCTTGCGGCGCAACCGGCTGATCTGGTTGTCGATGGCGCGGTCGTATGCCTTCGCCTCGCGCCCCGCCGTGAGATCCAGGAGGGTCGCCCGGCTCATCACCTCGCGCGGGCGGTCGAGGAAGACCGACAGCAGGCGGCTCTCGCCCGAGGTCAGGTCCGCCGCGCGCCCGTCCGCGTGGTGCAGCCTGTGCGCGGCGGCGTCATGCGTCCACCCGGCGAAGGTCCGCCGCGCACCCGCTACCGTGACCGGCGCGGGCGGGGCGCGGCGCAGGACGGCGCGGATGCGGGCGAGCAGTTCGCGCGGGTTGAAGGGTTTGACGAGATAGTCGTCCGCGCCGATCTCCAGCCCGACGATGCGGTCCGTCTCGTCCGCCATCGCCGTCAGCAGGATCACCGGCGGCCCGCCGCGCGCGACCAGCCAGCGGCAGAGACTTAAGCCGTCCTCCCCCGGCATCATCACGTCGAGCACCACCAGCGCGAAGGCCCCCTCCTCCAGCGCCGCGCGGGCCTCCGCCGCATTGGCCGCAAGCCGGGTGCGAAACCCCTGCTTGCGCAGGTACTGGCCCAGCGGCTCGCGGATGTCGCGGGCATCGTCGACGATCAGGACATGCGGCTCGGTGAAATCGGTCATGGGGCATCCTGCGGGAGGGGTACGGGAGGCACGATAGGGAGGAATCGCCCCCCTTTGCCAGCGCCGCCGCATCCTTTTCGCCCCTTGTTTGTCGCGAGATGTAACGGCGCGCGATCCTGCGACGAAGCGCGACAAAGGCGGGGGCGGGCCGACACACCTCCCGGCGAATCGTTCGCTATCTCTCTCTCATCGGGGCAGCGACCCCGCCCCTTCAAACCGAAAGGCCCCACGATGAACACGAAGAAAACCCTCCTCCCCCTCCTCGCCACCGCCGCCCTCCTCACCCTCGGCTCGGGCGGTTACATGGCCATGGCGCAGGATACCGGCGCCGACGCCACCGTGATGGAAGCAGGCGAAGACCGCGAATACGGTCGCCGCGACCGGAGTGAACGCGGCGAGCGCCGCGAGCGTCACGCCATGGGCCGCAAGGGCCACCACCACGGCCATCGCGGCGGTCGCCGGGGCGGCAGGGGCATGATGATGAACCTCTTCGAGCAGGCCGACGCGAACGGCGACCGCGAACTGACCCGCGCCGAGATCGACGGCTTCCGCGCCTCGCTGGTCGGCAATGCCGATGCGAACGGCGACGGCACGCTCTCCATCGACGAGTTCGACACCGCGTTCCGCCAGCTGACCCGCACCCGCATGGTCCGCGCCTTCCAGCGCCTCGACCGCGACGGCGACGGCATCATCGGCGCCGCCGAGATGGACCGCCCGCTGGAGCGCATGATCGAGCGCATGGACCGCGACGGCGACGGCATCCTGAAGATGCAGGACCGCCGGGGCGGCAAGCGCGGCTAGAGTGAAGACGGGGCGGGGTTCGCGGACCCCGCCCCTTTCCCATGCGGTCGTCGCAGTTTCGCGAGCGGGATCCTCATGGCCATGATGTCGGTGATCGACGGATAAACGAGGACGGGTATATCCATAGTAAAAGATAAGTTTTTAGGACTTACTGCGCTAAAAACAACTTCATTTCGGTATGCCGTAATTGATAATATCCTTATTGCAAAGAAAGAGACTGTCCCTGTTGCATACAAGGGGAACACGATATGCTCGGCACTATTTCAGCAGCGACTCTTTCGACCACGCCTCTGGCACCGGCCAGCAAGCCCGCCGACACGTACGCGGGCGAATCCGCGCGGTCGAACCGGGCACAGCCGCCCGCCGCCCCGTCCGGGGAATCGCAGCAGAAGCAGTCCGACCCCAAATCCGCCCCCCCGGCGCGCACGGAACAGGCCCCCCCGCCCCCCGCCGCGAGCACCACGCCCGCGCCGTCGACCGCCACCCTCGCGGCTCCCCCCAGCGATTTCGTGCTGGTCGAGGATTCCGCATCCGCGCCCACCCCCGCCGTGACGGATGACGGTCTTGCGGACAAGCGCGCGGCGCTCGCCAGGATCACGGAGACGGCTCAAGGCTGGAACGAGGTCAGCACGGTCCTCGACGGTGCCGCCGAGTTCTCGGCAAGGGCCGCCGAGGAAAGCAGCGAAGCCCCTGCCCCGCGCGACAGCGCCGCCCGCACCGAAGACCGCGCCCGTACCTTCGCCGCCGAAGAGGGCTACAGCGCGTCGAAAACCGTCTTCGAGGGCGCGGCGCCCGAGGGCGATACGGCGAAGGCGGCGTAACCGGCCCTACCGCCCTGCCGCCATGGCCAGCCCGTCCGTCACCGCCGTGAAGACGTTGGCGAAGGAATGGTCGGCATCGGGGAAACGCGCCTTCATCGCGGCGGGGACCATGGCCATCAGGCTGGACCCGCCGACATAGATCACGCGGTCCACCTCCTCCGCATCCAGACCGGCGAGGCGCAGCGTCTCCCCCGCCCCCTCGTCCAGCAAACGGGCATGGGGGGCGAGGATGCGCGCGACGGCCTCCGGGGGGAGCGGACAGGACAGGCCGCGCTCGATCAGGGCCAGATCGATGGCGGGCGCGGCGCTCTCCCCGTCGTTCGCCGCGACCTTGCCGCGTTCCACTGCAAAGGCCAGCTCGTGGCCCAGTTCGTCCTCCAGCACCGTGGCGAGGCGCCCCAGCTTCTCCGGCTCGCGCGCCAGCTTGACCATTTCGGCCACCATGCGCCGGTTCTGCGCGGTGTAGAGGAACGGGATCATCTCCCACGTCGCCAGATCGTTGAACACCGCGTTCGGCGTCGTCGTGCTGCCCGGTCCCATCAGGCGGCGCAATTCCGATCCCTTGCCCAGCAGCGGCATGACGCGGTCGATGCTGATGGCACGGTCGAAATCGGTGCCGCCGATGCGCACGCCGTGATTGGCAAGGATCTCGACCCCCTCGCCCGCGCGGATGCCCGCCCGGAACAGCGAGAAATCCGCCGTCCCGCCGCCCACATCGACGATCAGGCCGGTATCCCCCGCCCCGTCCAGCGCCCCGTCGGCGATGGCCGCCGCTTCCGGCTCGGCCATGAACTGCACCCCCGCGAACCCGGCGGCGCGGTAGCAGGCGCGCAGGTCGTCCTCCGCCTGTTCCTCGCGCGGGTCGCCCTCCCCGTGGAAGACGACCGGGCGGCCCGACAGCGCGAAATCGAAAGTCGACCCCGATTGCGCCTCCGCCCGGGCCTTGATCTCGGCCAGAAAGCTGCCGATGATATCGACGAAGGTCATGGGGCGGTTCAGGATGCGCCGCTCCTCGTGCATCAGTTCGGTCCCCAGCACGCGTTTGAGTGCGCGCATGAAGCGCCCTTCGGACCCGTCGAGCAGCGCCTCGTTCGCCGGATCGCCCATCAGCGTGCGCCGCGTCTCGAAATCGAAGAAGAACGTCGTCGGCAGGGTCGTGCGCCCCGGCGCCATCTCGACCAGCCGCACCGCGCCATCCACCACGTAGCCCGCAGCGGAGTTGGAGGTGCCGAAATCGACCCCCAGGATGGTGCCGTTGCGCGCCATGTATCCGGCCTTTTCAAACGATGCGATTCGAGAGGGGCGTTCCTAGAGCCACGGCGCGCGAACCGCAACCGGTGTTTTCAGGAAGCGAGAAAGGCCCGCGCCTCGTCCGACAGAGGCGCCGCCACCGCCTCCAGATTGCGACGCAGCGACGCGACCCTGCCGGTGCCGATCAGGACGGAAGCCACCGTTCGATGCTCCAGCCCGAAGCGCAGCGCCGCCTGCGGCAGGGTCATGCCGAGCGCCTCGACGCGTTCCTTCAGGGCCGCGACCCCCTCCATCACCTCCGCCGAAGCGGGAGCGTAATCGAACCATGCCCCCGGCACCGACCCGGTCGCGAGGATGCCCGAATTGAAGATGCCGCCCAGGATCAGGCTCGTCCCCCGCGCCGCGCACAGGTCCAGCAGCCCCGCTTCCGCGCTGCGGTCGTAGAGCGTCAGGCGACCGGCCAGCAGGATCGCGTCGAGCGGTTCGTGCGCCATCACGTCGAGGCAGACCCGACACTCGTTGACGCCCAGCCCGATGGCGCCGATGCGCCCCTCCCGTTTGAGATCCCGCAGCGCGCCCATGCCCGACCCGAGCAGGTCGTCCATGTGCCGCGCGCCCGCCTCCCGCCCGTGGGTCAGGTCGCCGATATCGTGGACGAAGGCAATGTCGATGCGGTTCGTCCCCATCCGCTCGCAACTCGTCTCGAAACTCTCGCGGATGCCGTCGGCGGAATAATCGTAGCGGATCGCGTTGGGGGCCGGGCGGACGAAGCCGTCGGCCTCCTCCAGCGCCTCCCCGGGCGAGAGGACGCGCCCGACCTTGGTGGAGAGGGTGTAGCCGTCGCGCGGTCGGGTGCGCAGCCAGTCGCCCATCCGCTGCTCGGACAATCCGCGCCCGTAGAACGGGGCGGTATCGAAATAGCGGATCCCGGCTCCCCACGCGTGGTCCATCACCGCCCGCGCGTCGTCATCCCCGATGGCCCGGCCCAGATTGCCGATGCTCGCGCCGCCGAGCGACAGGGCGGTGACTTTCACGTCCGTCCTGCCGACGGGATTGGTGTCGAAGGGCATCAGGCCATCTCCCCGAGGGGCGCGGCAATCGCCCGGAGGACGGGCTTGTCGGAGGTGTCGCCCTGCCCCGCGCCCCAGCGCATCAGGGCGAGGATGCGGCGCTCGATCTTCTGGGCGTGATTCTCGGCGATATCGGCGAGGCGATGGTCGAGGAAGGGATTGGCGAACCGCTCCAGCGTCGTCGTCAGATAATCGTCGAACCGCTCGCCCAGTCCGGCGGCGGCGAAGGCGGGGCGCACCTCGCCCTCCAGCACGGCACAGAGCCGCGCGCGCTCGTCCGGGTCGGCGATCAGATGGCGCACCAGCACGTCGCCCCCGCCCCCTTCCGCCAGCCAGCGGTCGGCGAGGACGGTATGGCCGAGGTTGAGGACGTAGAGCTTCAGCGCCTCGATCTCCGCCAGCGACGGGACGATCCGGATGGCCGGATGCGCGCAGGGCGCGATCAGGCCGGGGCGATCCTCGATGGCCCAGAGCGCGTAGGGTTCGGCCACCGCCCCCGCCGGTTCGAGGGGCTGGGACACGATGCGGTCGACCAGCGAATTGACCCAGACGACCCCTTCCTCCAGATATCGCCGGAAGGCCCGGTCCCGCTCGCCCGCGATCTCCAGCACCCGCCGCCGGAGCGTGTCGCCGTTGCGCGAGACCAGTTCCGTCGGCATGATCTGGATCGGCGCGCCCCCGGCGATGAAGCGCAGGCGCAGGAGGTGCGTCAGCTTGGCGGGGTAGGACATGCGTTGGGAATAGCCGGGGGCGGTGTCGTGCTCGGACGGGGCGAACCCCGCATCGGCGGTGTTGGACAGGACGATGCGCGCCTCGTGCACGAAGACGCGGCACACCTCCGACCAGTCGCCCGCCGTCGAGAGGGCGCGCGTCACGCTGCGCACCGTCACCGTCTCGCGCATCGGATGGCCGCCCTCCATCCCCTCGATCCGCACGGGATAGGCGCCGACCAGCCCGCGCAGCCGCCGCGCCCGGGTCGGGTCGGCGGTGGTCTGGACCACCGTGATCGGCCCCGCGTCCTGCCCGCGCTCCATCGCGTCGGAGATGAAGAGGGCGGCATGCGCCTGAAGAAATCGGCTCGTGCCGAACTGGATGACGGGGGTGGGTTGCACCGGGTTTCCTTCCGCGAAGATGCACGGACGGGTCGTCCCTTTGCGGAGCAGTTTCTATAAGATACGACATATTCGTCAAGTGCGATATTAGCTTCCCCAAGGGAACCTGCCCGGCTCGCTCCCGTCAATCATCCGCGCAGGGCGTCCCCGCCGCGCCCCATGCCCTCAGGTCGGCGGTGTGCTCCTCCAGCGAGTAGGGCGCCGCCTCGCGCCCGCCGCCCGGCTCCCACGCCCAGTGCAGGATGACGTCGTGGCCCAGATGCTCCGCGAGTTCCTCCACCGTGCGCCCCCCGTTGCGCTCCGGGTCGCGAAGCTGGGCGCAGATGGCCGTGGAGGGCTGTCCGAACCAGTGCGCCTCGACCGGGGCGAGCCGCCACAGGTCGGCAACGCGGGGGGCGGCGTGGGGGGTCGGATTGCCCGCGTCCGAATCGCTGAGGGTGGTGTGACAGGTGGCGCAGGGCAGCGTCCCGGCCCCGATCCGACTCTCGCCCGCGCGGATGTTCATGCCGTGCGGGCGCGCGCCGCCATACGCCTTGTCGTAGGACGGGCCGGACCACATGGGCCGGTCGCTCGGCCCGGTATGGCAGTTCGAGCAGCGGGGATGGGACGCGACCTCATAGATGCGGTCCCACGCGGCGAGGCCCGCCTCGCGCGCCTCCGTATCCGCAAGGGCAGGCGTGGCAAGGAGGAGCGCGGCGGCAATCGGCAGGACTCTCATGCGAAATCCACGAATTTGTCGAACGGCATTTCGCGCAGGCGCGTGCCCGTCGCGGCAAAGATCGCATTGGCCAGCGCGGGGGCGGCGGGGGGCACGGGCGGCTCGCCAATGCCCCGGACGGGAGTGCCCAGTTCCAGCCCGCGCACTTCGATGGCCGGACATCGGTGCAGGCGCATCCCGGCATGGGCGTGATAGTTCGTCTGCTCCGCCATCCCGTCCGAATACGTGATCTCGGCATTCATCGCGTGGCCGAGGCCCCAGACGACCGCGCCCTGCATCTGATTCTCGAAGGCGACCGGGTCGATCACGCGGCCCACATCGGCGGCGACCCAGACGCGCTCCAGCCGGATGCCGTCCGGCCTCGCGCTGACCTCCACCACTTCGGCGCAGGGCACGCCGAAGCTGTCGACGAAGGCGACCCCGCGCGCGTGGCCGTCGGGCAGGGCGCCGCCCCAACCCGACATCTCCGCCACCGCCTCCAAGACCTTGCGCGATTCGGGACGGTCCATGAGGCGCAGGCGTTCGGCCATCGGGTCGGCCCCGGCGGCGTGGATCAACTCGTCGAGGAAGCAGTCGGCGAAGAATCCTTGCGTCGACGCCCCGACCGAGCGCCACGAACTCGTCGGGGCCAGCTCCGGCACGCGATACCCGCGCACCCGGAAATGCGGGATCGCGTAGGGCAGGTTCCACGCCCCCGCCACGATCTGACCGTCCGCGCCGGGGGGCGCGGGCTGGCCCATGCGGATCGTCTGCGACGCGGTGGAGGAGACGGTGGCGACTTGCAGGTCCAGCGCCTCGATCCGCCCGTCCTTCACCGTCCCGGTCCCCCGCGCCATGCCGATCTGACGCGGGTAGTCGTGGGCGAAGTCTTCCTCGCGCGAATAGGTCAGCTTGACCGGCACGCCCTTCATCTGCCGCGCGATCTCGGCGCATTGGCCGATATGGCCCATCTCCAGCCGGTGCCCGAAGCTGCCGCCCGCGTACTGGTTGCGGAAGGTGACGGCATCGACCGGCAGGCCCGCGACTTCGGCCACCCGGGCCTGCGCGAAGCGGGGAAGCTGGTGCGAGGTCCAGACCTCCGCCGCCTCGTCGGTGACGCGCACCACGGCATTGAGCGGCTCCAGCGGCTGATGGGCGACGTAGGGCGCACGGTATTCGGCGGTCACGGGTTCGCCCGCCGCCACCGCCGCGCCCGCATCCCCCTCGTTGCGCCACGCGCTGTCGAAGCGGTCTTCCGTGAAGGACGCGGCGACCTCGGCCCAGTGCGCGTCCATCTCCGCCGGGTAGGGCGCCGGTCCCCAGTCGAAGCGGATCGCCTCGACCGCCTGCATCGCGCGCCAGGTATTATCAGCCACCACCGCCACGCCGCCCGGAATCTCGACGATCTCGATCACGCCCCGCATCTCTCGCGCTATGGTGGCGTCGTAGCCGTTCAGCGCGCCGCCCTGCCTCGGGTTGGTCTTCACCGCCGCATGGACCATGCCGTCGAACGCCAGATCGATGCCGTAGACCTGCGCGCCCGTCGATTTCGCCACCACGTCGAGCCGGGGCATCGGCTTGCCGATCAGCCGCCACTCGGCGGGATCGCGCAGGGTGACGTCGGTCACGGGATCGAGCATCGCGGCATCGGCGGCGAGGGTGGTATAGGCGACCCGTTCGCCATCCGGCAGCACGACCATGCCCCCCCGGGTCGTCAGCGCGTCGACCGCCACCCCGTACCGCTCGGCGGCGGCGGCCTTCAGCGTCTCGCGCGCCACGGCCCCGGCCCGGCGCAGCTTGTCGTAGCTGTCGGGCGTTGCCGACGACCCGCCCGTGACCATGACGCCGAGCAGCTTGATCGCCGCCCCCGCCGCCTTGCGCAGGCTGGTCGCCGCGAAGCCCACGTCGTGGGACATGTAGGGGACAAGCTCGGCGCTCGCCGCCGTGTTGTAATAGGCGGCATCGGGACGGCCGAAATCGGTGTCGAACTGGCCCCATTCCAGATCCATCTCCTCGGCGATCAGCGCGGCCTGCATGGAGGCCGCCCCCTGCCCGAGATCGACATGCGGCGTGATGAGCGTGATCCCCGCTTCCGACACCCGGACCCACGGGTTGAAGCTGGCCTCCCCCTCGGCCAGATCCCCCGCCATCGGGTTGTCATGCGGGCGCTTCACCGCCCAGGTGCCGAAGGCGACGCCCCCGGCGATGGCGACGGAACCGACGAGAAAGGTACGGCGGGCGACGGTGCGAAGGCGTCCCATGATCCTACGCCCCCCGCAGGCTGGCGGCGGCGGTCCTCACGGCGGCCCGGATGCGCGGATAGGTGCCGCAACGGCAGAGATTGCCGGACAGCGCGGCGTCGATGGTCTCGTCCGTCGGCTCGGGATCGCTATCCAGAAGCGACGCCGCCTGCATGATCTGGCCGGACTGGCAGTAGCCGCACTGCGCCACCTGATGCGCGATCCACGCTTGCTGCACCGCATGGAGCGCGGAGCCGTCCGGCAACCCTTCGATCGTCGTCACCTCCCCCGTCACGTCCCCCGCCGCAAGCTGGCACGAGCGCACCGCCATCCCGTCCACATGCACCGTGCAGGCCCCGCATTGCGCGATACCGCAGCCGTACTTGGTGCCCGTCAGACCGAGTTCGTCGCGCAGGACCCAGAGCAGCGGCATCTCCGGCTCGACGTCGATCTCGTGGGCCGTGCCGTTGACCGTGATGCGCATGGGGCCGCTCCGCTGGATTGTGGATGGACGACATATAAGCGAGAGAGCGCCCGCCCGATAGCGGCAAGGGGTCGCCGGGACGGGACACCGCCGCTTGATGTGAACGGAACATCGGGGCGGCACGCCCTGCTGGTGGATGGGGCGGGGCGCCGGTGGGCGCGGCGGAGCGGCACTATGCCGTCGCCAACCCGAAGCCATTCAAATGGATCAAGATATCCGACCAGATCCTCAGCAGCATCAAGCGCTTCTGCACCAGAACCCTCGAAACCGCTGAAAAACAAACCGAAATCATCAGAACTTCAGAATCAGGACACTAGAGCGTTTCACGACGTTTCCGGGCGGCATCGGCCAGATGGTCTTGCAAGGCGGCGCGGCATTCCCTGAGACCAACACCGGATCCGCGTTTCAAGATATCGGGCGCAACTCGGTCGACACCGAGAAACAACAGGCGATCTCCGTTTTCGGGACTTGCCGCCACATGGACCGTATCGGCCTCCGATATCCAGATCGCCTGGGTCAGGCGTATATAAGGTGTCCAGAATGCTCGCCCGTCCGCAGTTCGGACGCGTAGCCGTTGGTATTTGCCTCCGGCGGACAGCCACGGACCGAACCCGGCAACCTCTCCTTCTTCCAGATGCAGCTTGGAAAGGACGCCAGCGTCGATCCGGTAGGGCGCAACGTCTTCGTGCAACCGCAGACCGAAACGCAAGGCGGCGATCCCCAGGGCGATCAACAGGAAGAAGAACACATGCCCCGCCGGAGTGATCCGCCCCGCCGCCCCATCGATCGACAGCCCCGGAAAATAGACACGCAGGTACAGAATCAAGGGAAGACCGATTGCCAGCCCGCCCAGGAAAAACGCACTTCGGCGCACCCAGGAATTGTGGCTCACGACATCCTGAAGCATGTGCAGGGTTCTCGGGTCTGCGAGATCGGGATGCTTTTCGGCAAAGACGAGATCGACGGAATCAATCATTGACCACCCCTGTTTCTGCGAAAGCCCGGGTCCCGCGTTGATGGCTTTGCTGTCATCAACTCGCCCCTATGCGGGGCGCCCCCATACCCAGTATCGCCGCCCGCGCCGCCGATTCCACCGGCACTTCCGTCTCGCGCAGGATCTCCACCCGGTCGAACCGCGCCGCGTCGCGCCCTACCGCCGCGCGCAGGGCGGCGCCGAAGGCCATGCGCAGTTCGGTCCCGATATTGAACTTGCAGATCGCCGAGGTCGCCGCGAAATGCGCCCGCTGCACCACCGGCACGCCGGAGCCGCCATGGATGACCAGCGGCACCGTCGTCACGCCTTCGATCGCCCGCACCCGCGCCTCGTCCAGCCCGCCCGTCCGCTCGCGTTGCAGGTGGACGTTACCGACCGACACCGCCATCGCGTCCACTCCGGTTTCGCGGGCGAAGCGCGCCGCCTCCTCCGGGTCGGTCCCCTCCGAGGCGTCGCCCTCATCGTACCCGACGAAGCCGATCTCCCCCTCGCAGGACGCCCCCGCCCCGTGCGCCATCTCCGCCACCGCCGCCGTCTCCGCGATGTTGCGCGCCAGCGGCAGGCGCGACCCGTCGAACATCAGCGAGGTGAACCCCGCATCCAGCGCCGCGCGGCATTCCTCCATCGTCGTCGCGTGGTCGAGATGCACGACCACCGGCACCGACGCCCCTTCCGCCAGATGCCGCATCATCGCGCCCAGCACCGGTAGCGGCGTATGCGCCCGGCATCCCGGCCCCGCCTGCAATATCACGGGCGCGCGCTCGGCTTCGGCGGCGGCCACATAGGCGCGCATATCCTCCCACCCCAGACACACCAGCCCCGCCACGGCATAGCCATCGCGGAGCGCGGGTTGCAGCACGTCTTCGAGCGTCGCCAGCGTCACTTGAACTTCGCGATCATGTCCTTGATCCCGGGGATCGTCTCGATCTGATACGCATGGGTCGGCTGGAAATACTGGACCAGCGACCGCTGGCTGAGGCCGCCCAGGATGGTGAAATAGTACATCTCGTAGCCCGGCAGGACGCAGCAGGGATGATACCCGCTGTCGAGGCAGATCGTCGAGCCGTCCATGATATGATACGCTTCGCCCGGCTCGTTATCCTCCCGCTGGAGCATCTGGACGCCGGAGCCGTGGTTCGGGCGAAAGCGGAAGTTGTACGTCTCGTCGTGGCGGGTTTCGGTCGGCAAACGGTCGGTGTCGTGCTTGTGCGACGGGAAGCCGGACCACCCGCCCTGCCCCACCGTGTACAGTTCGCTCACCAGCAGACGCCCCACCTTGCCGTGCTGCTTCTGGCCGAGGATGTGCTTGATCTTGCGATGCGTCTTCGTGTCGTCGGAGCCGTATTGCACCAGATCCAGCTCGTCCGAGCGCACGGCGAAGGCGTCCAGCACCTCGTCATATTTCGCCCCCGCGACGAAGATTTCGGCAGTCTCCGACGTGCACACCATCTCGGCGCGGGCGGCGGTCGGCACGTAGACGCCCTCCGGATCGCCATCCCACACATCGACCCCGCGCCCGCCCAGATCCGCCGCCTTGAACCCCTCGACATCCACGTCGATGGACCCCGTGGCCGGGACGATGCAGGTCTCGAAACCGGGGACCGAATACTCGAAGGCTTGGCCCCTCTTCAGCTTGATGATGTTGAAGTAGTTGAGGGGAACCGTGTCGCCATTGGCTTCGACGATGGGTTTGTTGTGGTTGTCATGGGGGGGGATGTGCATCGAGGTGCTCCTGTAGATTATGGCGTCATCATCATCCGCGCAGGCGGATGACCCGGTCTCGTTTCATGATGCACCGTCATGCAGGCAGGCGCGAGGCTGGATCGCCCGCCTTCGCGGACGATGACGGCGAAAAAGGGACGGGGGGTGGCCGTCATCCGGTCGGACCGGGATGGTCGGCGAGAAAGGCGTTCAGATCGTCCGGGCCGGGCATCGCCAGCGCGCAGCCGGGCCGCGTGACGGTGATGGCGGCGCAGGCGGACGCCCGCATCAGGGCATCGCGCAGGGGGTGGCCGTCTGCGATGGCAGTCAATAGCCCGGCCATGAAGCTGTCCCCCGATCCGACGGGCTTGAGCGCCTCGACCGGATAGATGCCGGTGTGGATTTCCTCGCCCCCGGCAAAGGTGATGGCCCCTTCGGGTCCGCGCTTGTAGACGACGATCTCGGCGGTGGTGGCGGCCAGATGCCGGGCCATGGCGAGGCCGTCCTCGTAGCCGCCCGCCATGAAGCCGAATTCCTCGTCATTGCCCACCACCATCGCGCAGGCCTGCCCCGCGCGGGTCAGCACCTCGGCGGCGACCTGCGGTGAGGGCCATGAATAGGGGCGATAATCGATATCGAAGATGACCGGCAGCCCCGCCGCCTTCGCCCGGTCGAAAGCGGCGAAGGTGGCGGCGCGCGACGGTTCGGCGGCCAGCACCGTCCCGGCGGTGACGAGCGCGCCGGGGGCGGCGAAATCGATCCGCGCAATGTCCTCTTCGTCCATGCGGAAATCGGCGGCGCCGTTGCGGTAGATGACGGTCTGGTGGTCCGCCATCCGGCTTTCGGAGACGGCAAGCGAGGTGCGGAACTCCCCGCCCACGGGCGTCACATGCGCCGTGTCCACGCCGTAGTCGCGCAATCGGGCGAGGCAGAACCGCCCGACCGCATCGTCCGACACCCGCGTCACCAGCGCCGCCCTGCCGCCCAGTCGGACGATCCCCACGGCGGTATTCGCCGCCGACCCGCCCAGTCCCGCGACGAACGCGCCCGCGTCTTCCGTCCGGGTGCCGGGCGGGTCGGGATAGAAATCCATCCCCGCGCGGCCGATCACCAGAAAATCGTTGCGGCGGACGGCGTCGAGGACACTTGTACCCGACACGCTCACGCCCGCCCCTCCGCATTGCCCGCCGCCGCCGTATCGAGGATCTCGGGGTACGGATAGTTCAGCCCGATCAACTGTTTGATCTCCTCGCTCGCCGCATCGACGAAGCCGGGCGGCAGGGCGGCGGGGATGTCTTCCAAGGGTTTCACCCATTTGGGCAGGTAGTTGACGAGGATCGCGTTGCGGTCGTGATCGCTCCGGTTCGGCATCGCGCAATGCCACGCGGCCCCGAAGAACAGGACCGTATCCCCCGGCTCGCCCAGCATCCGCTCGGCCCGGTCGTGGAAGCCGTCCGCCTCCACCGGATAGCGCAACTCGC
>Ga0209831_1001644_pt1 | contig 20200 bp, 13 predicted proteins | sample Maine_Asex4_meta_FD_187451 | JGI IMG/M metagenome (GOLD analysis project Ga0209831, IMG submission 187451) | Marine algal microbial communities from Maine, USA - Maine_Asex4_metaG (SPAdes) (version 2) | ecosystem: Host-associated > Algae > Red algae > Unclassified | place: Maine, USA | collected... | reverse complement strand
CTTTTCATCAAAGGAGATAAACCCTTTTTTATGACCTTTCTTAATTAGCAATGAGGCAGTATCTAACAAGATACTTTGATGGAGGGGATCTGAAAGTAAAGGATTAAGAACTGGCTCGTTTTTTAAATCCCAAGAAAAAAGACCCTGTGAAGTAGAGAGCCACACTTCTTTTTCGTTTTTAAAAACAACACTATGAATATTTAATTTTAAAGCGGAAGATTCCTTGTGGAAATAGTTCTCTTGTCTGATGATATTGCCTTGTCGATCTAACTCAAACAACTCTAATCCAGCAGATTTGGAGCCATCAATGGAAAAAATATATTTAAGTACTCCATCAGCTTGAATACCAGGTATAAGGGCTATATTGTATTTCGTATAACCAATTTCTTTTTGGTCTTTAGTATCAAAAATATTGTATCTAAATAAAACACTATCCATTTCCGCCTGCCCCCATAGAAAAGAATCTCGCTCTAAAAAAAACAAACCCGCATATTGTTCAATGGATTTGCCAGCAGATTTCACTACTTCAAAATGTCTAAAGTGATTTTTTTTTCTTACATAACATTCAATGGACTTAGCGGTACAAAACCAGATATTTTTGTTCCTATCTTCAAAAAAATCTCCATATACCTGATTACTACTCAAACTGGTAGAATCGGCGGAGTCCATTCGGAAATGTTTAACACTTACACCGTCAAATTGATTAAGACCTGCTCCATAAGTACTTATCCAAGTAAAACCTTCTGAATCCTGAAACACACCTGTAATATTGGTATTACTAGACAAACCAGCCTCTTTATCTAATACATTAAACCATAATGTTGGCTGATGCTGGGCCTGCGCAAACAAACAACAAAAGCATGAAAAAAAAAAGATCCCTAATCTATTACATAAACTCATTAGCTTCTATTATTTTGTAAGCTGATTTGTGGGGATGGTTTGATGGATGCCTACAAGACGTTAATAAACAATCATCACACTGTCTCACAATTTTTTAATCGATGAAATAGAAGGGGCAAAAAAATACCAACCTCTTTGTAAAGTTACGAATGGTTTTTCAAGTTGGATTTTAGCATTCTTTTCTTTCTCCTTTTCCTTCTTTTCCTCTGTTTTAGGATAATCAAAAGCTAATGCTGGTTTTAAAGAATGGTTATAGAGCAAAGGATCTACCTGTAAATCTTTTCGATTCGTAAAAAATTGGTTTACTAAAACTTCAAATTGAGTACTGATATTTGATTGAAAGGACATAAATAAAAGACCTTGATTGTCTTTGGAATCTTTATAGTTAATCCCTCTTCTGGCCATTGGAACATTGTGTATTTTATCATACTTAGCTTTAGCAGACGCTATATGAGAGGTATGCATAGGGCAGTTTTTCATTTTTGAGAGATATAAATCGTCATTGCCTTTCTTATGAGGGAATTTCCCAACGATAAAGGCTTTCGCCATATCTGTATTATAACCAGTGGCTGTCTTTATGTTTTCAAGGTCTTTTGTAAATGCTTGTACATTTTGTTTTAGTTTTAAAAAGACTAAAAAACTACCACAACTGTTCCATTTAGCTCCATTAGGATCTTTAATTAATATAGAATCTAGCTGAGCTATCTCTTCTTCAGGAATCTCTTTATTTGGCCCAGGAAAAAATAGTGGATTACTAGCCTTATCAACAAATCCAAATGGCCCCACTTTCTTACGTTCTCCCCATTGAACAAAAGCATGACCTATTCTTCCACGCACAGGAGTTTCTCTTTTGTTGGAGTTGAAAGTTTTAATATCATCACCTGCTATTGCTTCTAATTGCTTTTTCAATTTTTTTTTATCGTCACCAGCTATCATTAGCATAGCGTGAATTTTGTTAGTCGTAGGGAATTTCTCCTCTTTCAAATTAATATGTAAAGCAAGCCTTGATTGAGGTGTGCCAGAAAAAGGCGTTGCTCCAAATTCAGGCAATTTATTGGCATCATAATTTAAATATTGGTAAGCCTCATGAGTAAAATACAGACTGACGAGATTTTTTGGTGCTACTGAATCGCCATATCTTACATCTAGCTGTTGCCATGCTGAAGTAAGCTCTAGTTTGCGCAACCATTGTTTAACTTCCTTTTCTTTTTTGTTATAAAAGTGTAAACAAGCATGAATGGCATACTTTTTCCCATGGCTTTTTAAAACATTTGCTTGGAGGTCTTCCAGCAAAGTTTTCATTTGAGGTTCTCTATAGTCTTTCGCTCTATTGTTTAGAATATTATTAAGTATGAGTGTATAATTAGATATAGGCATAATTTCAATAGTTTTGTTAGGGAGGATGAAAGAATAAGGTTTCGAAGTTGAAACATCTAGGCTATTTCTCCTTCGTCTTTTTCCACTAGCTCCTCTTTTTTAGAGACTATAATTCTGGCTGGAGCAAATATATCATCTATTGTTTCGTAAATTGGAGGCCAGCCTCCTGCCGCAAGGGGATGATATGCTAATTCGCCTTCCACTGGATTTTCTTTTTTTAAAGCTAGTACAGTGCCTGTTGTTTTCCCTAATTTTACCTCCAGAAAAACAGGTATGGCTGCTGCTCCTTTTGCTTGTTCAAATACTTTTTTTATATCAAAAGCATAATACATCACATTTTGATGAACCTGACTAATAGGGTCAAAGGACTGCCAATACGGAGAATCTGTAGAATTTAATTGGTCTAATGTTTTCTTTGCTCCTTTTAGTGCTTTCGATTCTTCTGTTGATAAGTCTCTAGCTATTGGTCTATTAGCTATTACTGCTTTTGCGTTCAGTTCTTCCATTGATAAATCTCTAATAATATCTTCCTTTTTTAATAAAATTTGTGCCATAATAATTGTTGATTTATAGTTAGGTTGATTGTTGAATCAAATTTATCCCAAAGTCCAAATGTATATTAATATAGTGTTAGGTTGAGTGCTGAAAGGTTGAATGATGCCTAATAATATACGAAATACTTTATTTTTTTAACCAAGACAAAAAAAGGAAGTTATGATTAAAGTGCTGCAAGTCTACTTAATAATTCATCTTTTAAAGCATTGGAACAGCTTATCTTATCGCCATTTATCATTTCTACATATCCATCTCTAATGTACCTACTGACCTGGTAAAGATTAATAATGTGGGAGCGGTGAATTTTCATAAAATTGAACCTAGCAAAGCTATCTTCATAATACCCAATATTTTTAGAAGTAACTCTTTTTTTTCCGTTATTCAAAAAGAAATAAGTGTAATTTTTTGCCCCTTCCAGTCTTATTATTTCTTTTACTTGAATAATGAAAATATCTTGTTGAGAAGGTAAGATTATTCGTTTTTCTTGGCTTTTCATTTGATCTTCCTTCTCTTCTAATAACTGGTCTAAAATAGTAAGTTGCTCCTTGATTTTTTGTCTTTCTGCTATTCTTTTTTGTGCTTCTAGCAATGCTTCGGCTAATTTGGAAGGACTAACAGGTTTTAAAATATAATCCAAAGCACTTAGTCTAAGTGCATCTATAGAGTACTGGCGGTAGGCAGTAATAAAAATAACCTCGAAGTTTATATTTTCTACTTTTTTGAGCAACTCTAATCCCGTAAGTTCTGGCATCTCTATATCTAATAAAAGCAAATCGAATGAAGTGTTTTTAATTACATCTAGACCTTCTACAGGGGAAGTATAGGTTCCTATGACTTCAACATCAGTTGAAATCATTTCAATAATTGCCTTATTGGCCGTAATACTTTTTGGCTCATCGTCAATGAGGATAACTTTTAGCATGGGGTATTACTATTTAGAGAATAGGTGTATTTGGTTAATAAATGAATGTAGCTTGGAAGCTTTATTTTTTATCAATACGAAGCCTGTCTTTTATGAAAAACACGTGAATATCTACCCAACATACTTCCTAAGTTACTGATAACAAATAATTTAAAAGGAAAGATAAAGATTTTTTTTTGCAAAAAAAATAATCAACAGATGTTTTTGAGTGCTAATCTTATTTCCTACTGGCTTAATTCAAAAGAATTACTATTTCATACGCTAAAGTTAGCTCTTCGTTCATTTAACCTAAATTATATTAATTCTATTTATAATCTTTGCTTGAGTCAAATTGCCTAGTAAGTAGGATTAAGACTCACAAAAACCAAATGATGACTGTAGGACTACGAGGGAAGATCATATTCCCTTGTACTTCTCGGTTAAGGAACGGGAAATAAATAAACGATAAGATTTAGACTAGTCTATTTTGTTCTTAGTTTTTTTCTTGAAAGCAGGAGTTATGTTGATATAATAACTGTTTTCAAGAAGAAAAATAAGGACAAAAGAGGCAGTCTAAAATTTATAGGCATTCAAAATTCAAAATTCTTCATTCAGAATTAAGTCTATTGGTTTATTTTTTTTTCAGCTAACTCAATCAATTCATCCATAGAATCAATAATGGGTTGCAATAATTCCTTTTTATGATATTTCTTATTGGCAACAATTTTGTCTATAATCTGAGTACTTTTATCTTGACTTTTTTTGAATGTTGATAGTTTCTTAGTTGTAGTATTCATAATCATTTTAATTTAAAGATGAGCAAAAATTAATCATCAAGCAACTTTTTCAATCAGGCTTTATTTGCTTTATAATAAGTTATCAGCTTACGTAACCATTGTTTCTCAAATTCCGTCAAATCATTATCACCTAATGCATCTTCAATTAACTCTTTCTGCCAAGCAATTTCTTCTAGGGGTTCTTTGCACATAGCGTAAAAAAGCACTAGTCTATAAACAATATATTTACAAACCTATTAATTAAAGGAGGTTTTTTATTGGAGTGGAAAATGAGATTCTATTTCTCTATCCTCAAACCAGGTATTGATAGAATACATATAATAGTAGCCCCAAGGTATTAGCACGCTAGCCTACTTATCAAAAAAAAGCATTAAAAAAATTTGTAATGTTAGAAAAATTATATAGCTTTATACCATCAATCTTAACTTTTCCAAACTTTACTGTTTTAATACATTGTTACTACCATATAACTTATTGTAATAAGTTAGCAAAACGTATTTGATACACTAGCTACTTTTACAACCTGAAGATGGAGTTCTATTAAATTAGATTGGAAAGATTCAATCAACCAAAATCGCTTGAAACATCTGAGTCGTTCATTCGAACTCCATAGAAAACAGATGAACACTCGTCTAAACACGTTTAAACTAAGCACGCAATAGGCCCTACTATTGCGTTTTTTTTATTCCATTTCGCTAAGCTTATTATTTTTTATACGGTGGTCTGCTATATTTTTTCAAAATGATGAAGAAAAGAAGATAGCAGAAGAGATGATTAAAGTGGTTGATGATTCTGAAAGATGGGGCGGAAAAGTAACCACTACGCTTGAATCTTTTACTAAGTTTTGGGTAGCTGAGCCATACCATCAGGATTATTTAGTTCGTAAGCCAAATGGATATACTTGTCACTCAGAGCGTTTTGGAAGCTTTTTATAATTCAAAACACATTAAAGATCATGTAGCTTTCTGGAAAGGAGTAGAAATAATAACTACAGAATAGTGGAGAAAATTGGATTTGGTGTACTGAAGTCGTTTTTCAAACTTTGAAGGTGTTCGAATGGTGGAACAAGGGTAGCAAATGCATGTGAGTTTATTTGGAATTCAGGCGGACAAATCACTTTAGGTAATCTAAGCGTTTCTGGCACTTTTGGAGATAATCAAATTGCCCCTAGTATCATCACAGTTGATAGTAAAGAATCGGAAAAAGGCTTTGAAATTGCTCGAAATTTCATCACCGAAGGTATTTCACCTCAAGCAACAATTTATTTTCACGAAGCAGAGGTGATAAAATCTTTCCAAGATGGAGACACTGCTTTTCTAAGAGCTTGGCCTGGCAATCTTAGTGCTTTTCTTAGTCCTGATTCTAAAATAAAAATTGACCAAATTACAGTTGCTGCTATACCTTCAGATCGAGATGATAGTCCATCGCATAGCTGCCTTGGTGGATGGAATCTAATGATTAGTGCCAAGACTTCGTCAGAGAAAAAAGAGGCAGCTTGGGAGTTTATCAAATTTGTAACTAGCGAAACTCAACAAAAATATAGAGCCATCGAAATAGGTACTTTACCCTCTTTAAAGAGCTTATACAATGATACGGAATTACTGGAAAAAGTGGATGTCATGAATTTAGCTAAAGAGGTAGTTCGAAACGCTAAACCCAGACCAATTTCGCCGAATTATATGGATTTCTCTCCTAAAATATCTGCTGCCTTTAATAAAGTCTTAAAAGGAGAAGTACTACCTATTTATGCCGTATCCGCCCTCCAAGAAGAACTAGAAGCCATTGACGCTAAGCTTATCGTACAGCAATAAATTCTGTACCAGAGGAATTAGTGAAAGAGTTAAAAATAAGATGAAAAATACTTATATGAAATAGCTATTTTTCTGCTAGTTTTCTTTAAAAAATCACTGAATAATCTATTTATTGAGTTATTTTTTAGAGGAAAATAGCAGAAAAAGAGCATTTCAGATGAGTGTTTCTTAAAGGAGGACAAGTCTAATGTGCCGCCGAAAAAGTAAAAGCTTATAACAGCCCACTCAAACGCAACAACTCCAACTCAGAAAGCTTAACATTATACTGTGCCTCGACTAAGCGATTCAAAGCCGTATCATAGGACTCTTGTGCTTCGTTTAATTCTAAAATGGTAGAAGCACCTAGTCTGAATTTTTTCAAAGAAATAGATAAGTTTTCATCAGCAATACTTTTATTAGCTTCTTCAAAGGCTAATAACTCTTGGTCAGCGGTGTAGCGATTATAGGCAAAAGTAAGGTCATTTTCTATTTGTGCGTCCAGTTGTTCTTGTTGTTTTTCAATAATGTGGGTATTGACTTCGGCGATAGCGATTTGATTCTTGCGGTCGTGTCCATCATAGAGTCTCCAGGTAGCCGTTACCCCAGCAGTGGCAAAAAAAGTTTGGTTAGATAGTAAAAATCCAGCATTGGTATTATTATAATTATAACCAATACTCCCACCCAAATTAACTTGTGGCTTACGAGTTGCTGTAATTTCTACTTCTTCCTTTTTACTAAGTTCTAAAGATTTTTGCAGTATTAAAACCTCTCGATTTTGATCTTGGGCAATCGTAAGTAATTCACTTAATTCATAAGCAATGGGTGTTGTATTGGTCACATCCACCTCAAAGTCTAGAGAAGGGGAACGATTTAATAGACCATTCATCAACACTTTGGCATTTTTCAAATTATTCTTTGCCGTTACTAAGGAAGATAATTGCGCATTTTTATCAGTTTGGGATTGAAGAAAATCTATCTTAGAACCTTGCCCAACTTTCCAGCGTTCTTCTGTAATCTTTAAACGTTCATCATAGTATTGAATGATGGCATTCAAATAATCAACGGTCTTTTTATGGCGCACGATATCGTAATAAGTTTGCATTACTTGTACTACCGTATTTTGAATGGTGATTTTCCCCTGCAATTGTGTCAATTCGCTAGTCAGTTCTAGCTGGTCATAAATAGCTTGCATTTCACCACCATCGTATAAGGTCATCGCTACCGAAATATTAATATTCGGATTATACACTCGACCAAAACGGTTAAGTTTCCGCCCATCAACAAAACTCTGATTGATATAATTACCCGTTAAGCCGAGGGAGCCATTCAAATCCACGGTTGGACCAAACCCCGCATTGGATTTATAGACTTGCATAGCCTCTGCCGTGGCTTGTAAATCAGCAATTTGAATACCATAATTTTCTTTTAGCGCTATAGCTATCGCTTCTTCTGAGCTTAGTAAAATTTGGCTATTGGTGATAGAAGGTAGTAATATAAAAAAAATAAATAATCGACTCATTAGGATAGCTTGTGTCTTTTTATTGTTGATTTTCATGAATATATTTCGTGCTGTATTTAAAGCGGGCGTGTTGAACACGTCATAAATCTGACCTCTGACAGGGCTTGTGTAAAAAAACTACATAGCTCCAACTTCCTCTAAATGCTCCGCTTCTGCTTCCCTAGTAATCGCATCAATTTGGCGTATTCTTTCGTAATTTTTCTTGCGAGAGAGATACGTGTACATTACAGGAATAATATAAAGCGTTAAAATCAGCGAAAATAGGAGTCCACCCATCACGACAATTCCCATAGACATTCTACTTTGTCCTGCCGAACCGAGGGCTAAGGCAATAGGCGTTGCTCCAAATACAGTCGCTAAGGTGGTCATGATAATCGGCCGCATACGCATGCTAGCTGCTTCCAATGCCGCTTCCTTTTTACTCCTTCCTTTTTCTCGTAGTTGGTTGGCAAATTCGACAATTAAGATACCGTTTTTAGTTACCAGTCCAATGAGCATGATAATCCCAATTTGACTAAAAATATTTAAAGTTTGGTTGAAAAACCATAACGAAAATAGTGCCCCTGCCACCGCTAATGGCACCGTTAGCATAATAATAAAAGGGTCTACGAAACTCTCGAACTGTGCTGAAAGAATGAGATATACCAATAATAGTGCTAGGATAAAAGAGAAAAGAGTACTATTAGAACTCTCCAAGAAATCTCTTGAATTACCCGTCAATTCTGTACGAATAGCAGGATCGTTTAATTGGTCTCTCGCTCCATTCATAGCCGCGATTCCATCGGCAATCGTTTTACCAGGTGCTAGACCTGCGGAGACGGTTGCAGATAACCAACGATTATAATGATACAATTGTGGAGGACTACTTTCTTCCTTTATGCTGACAATATTATCCAATTGAATTAACTCCCCTTGTGCATTTTTGACATAAAGTGTTTTTAAATCAATGGGTGCATCTCGATTTTTGCGGTCGAATTGCCCGATCACTTGATATTGTCGACCATCTTTAGTGAAATAAGCAAAGCGTTGTCCTGCAAAAGCTAATTGTAGCGTTGTCGCCACATCTGCCACGGAGATACCCATGCTTTTTGCTTTAGAACGCTCAATAGAAATATCTAATTCGGGTTTATTAAATTTTAAATTTACATCAGTAATCGTAAAGGTTGGGTCTTTACCAATTTCGTCCATAAACTGGGGAACATAGTCTCGCAGTCGCTCCAAATCGGGCGCTTGAAGGACGTATTGTACAGGCAATCCAGTCCGTTTATTAAGCGCAATCGTCTGTTGTTCACTCGCAAAAGTTCTAGCGTTGGGCATTTTTCTAAAGGCACTATTAATAACATCTTTCAATTCCGATTGGGAGCGTTCTCGTTCGCTAGGATCTGTCAAAGTAATTCTTAAAAAAGCAGAATTGGCCCCACCTGAGCCCGCAAAACTTGGAGCAGTATAGGTTAGAATACCCTCCCTTTCGGGAACAATACTATCAATCAATTGATACCCCTCCATCACGTACCTGTCCATAAATTCATAAGAAGAACCTTCAGGAGTCAACATAATCATTCGCAAAACACTACGGTCATCCAAGGGAGCTAATTCGGACTTTAATTGAGTGCCAAAAAAGTAGATCATAAAGAGGACCAAAATGTATACAGGAAACGCAACCCAACGATTTTTCATAAAATTACCCAGTCCATTTCGATAGCTATTCTCCATCCCTTTAAAGAAAGGTTCAGTCCATTGATAAAAGCGATTGGGTTTATCATTTTTGCGAATAAGAAAGGCATTAAGCATCGGAGTTAGGGTCAAAGAAACGAAGGCGGAAATCAAAACGGCGGAGGCTAGGATAATCCCAAATTCTCTAAATAGTTTCCCGACAAATCCCTCCATAAAAATAACGGGTAAAAAGACCGCCGCTAAAGAAATCGAAGTAGAAATAATCGCAAAGAAAATCTCATTAGACCCTTTAATAGCTGCCTCAATGGGACTATAACCCTCCTCTAATTTCTTAAAAATATTTTCGGTTACAACAATCCCATCATCTACCACCAGACCCGTTGCTAGTACAATGGCGAGCAGGGTTAGTACATTAATGGAAAAGCCCATTATATACATTACAAAGAAAGTACCGATCAAAGAAACGGGAATATCTATCAAGGGTCGAATGGCTAGAATCCAATCTCGGAAGAATAGAAAAATGATAAGAATAACTAGCCCTACGGCAATTAAAATGGTCTCTTTCACTTCTTCCACCGATTTTTCAATAAAAACAGTATTGTCTAAAAATACTTTAATTTCTAAATCATCGGGTAAATCTTTCCTGACGACTGCTAGTCTCTTCTTAACTTCTTCGGCGATTTCGAGATAGTTCGCTCCAGGTTGTGCGCTGATGGCCATACCTACCTGCGGAACGCCATTAATTCTTAAAAGTCCTTCTTCGTTTTCTGGCCCTAATACCGCATAGCCAACATCTTTAAGTCGGGTAATGACTGCACCATCCGACCGAATTATCATATTATTAAAGTCTTCCTCATTTGTGAAACGACCGACTGTTTTGACCGTTAATTCTGTATTGTCTCCTTGTATTTTTCCACTTGGTAATTCTACATTTTCTCGGTCTAGTGCTTGCTTGATATCTGCCGTCGTAATGCTTTGTGCAGCCATTCGGTTGGGATCCATCCAAATTCGCATGGCATAGCGTTTTTGTCCCCAAATCCGAACGCCACTCACATTTGCAATAGTCTCGAAGCGGGGAACGACTGTATTTTCGGCGTAGTCACTCAATTCCAAACTATTTCTTTCCGAACTGTACATTCGCATGACGATGATACTTTCTGAATCTGCATCCGCCTTACTCACTCTGGGGGCATCATCAATATCACTAGGTAGGGATCTGGTAGCTTGTGACACTTTATCCCGAACATCGTTGGCCGCTTGTTCCATATCTACATCTAAATCAAACTCAATACGGATGCTACTCCTCCCTTGATTACTGGTAGAACTCATTGTCCGAATCCCCGACACACTATTAATCGCTTTTTCGAGCGGCTCGGTAATTTGCGACTCCACAATATCCGAATTGGCACCAGAATAAGTAGTACTGACGGAAACAATAGGTGGATCAATGGAAGGGTATTCCCGTACCCCTAAGTAGAAAAAACTAATAAGCCCAAAGAGTAGAATCAACAGATTCATCACAATGGCTAGTACTGGGCGTTTTATAGATAAGGTTGATAATGACATGAATTTTGTTGAATGGTTGAAGGGCAATGATAAATGATGAATGAGAAATGATGAATTTATTAGACGCTGTCTAGTACGTGTTTACTTTTTAATAGAGCATCGCTTAAAAAAGGAATAATCCGTTAATGGTTTATTTGTTTACTAGGTACGCTGCTAAACAAATAAACAATATCAACAAATAAACATTTGGAAGTATTACTTTTTTAGGCGATTGTCTAATTGGGTATTCATCATTTCTCATTTATCATTCATCATTGATTAATCAATAATTAAACCACTAGTCCTTCACTTTTTGTAAACGAACTACACTTCCTTTTTTAACGGCCATCAATCCACTCGTAATGATTGAATCTCCGGCTACAATACCCTCCAATACCTGAACTTTATCATTGGTACGTAGGCCTGTCTTAATATTAATTTCTGCTGCTTGACCATTGCGCATCACAAACACTTTTTTTCCTTTTAAAATAGGTATGACGGCTTGAGTAGGAATCATAATAGATGTTTCTGCCCCTAATGGAACTTCTACACGGACAAACATACCTGGTAATAAAATGCCTTTGCTATTGGTTGTTTTGGCGCGCACTTTCAAGGTGCGTAGTTCTTGGTCAATTTGAGGATCTAAGGCGATAACGGTCGCCTTCATCTCTACACTATCGCTGTCAATGGCGAAATTTATATTTTGCCCAACTTTGACTTTATTAGCATATTTTTCGGGAAGCGTAAAATCCATTTTTAGTGGATTGGTCTGAATCAAATTAGCAATGACTACAGTTGGGGTTAAGTAGGCCCCTACACTAATATTTTTTAAGCCCATGCGACCATTAAATGGGGCACGAATGGTGGTTTTTTCCAATTGAACTTGCAATAATTCTTTATCCACACTCAGGGTTTTTACCTTATTGACAGCTATATCAAATTCTTCTTTAGAAATCGCATTGATGTCCAATAGCTTTTTTTGTCTGGCTTCCGTTGTCGCTGCTAGTGATTCTTCATAATCTAATTTTTTCAACTGGGCTACTAAATCCGCATCATCAAGTTTAGCAATTATCTGTCCTTTTTTGACAAAAGCTCCTTCTTGCAAGTTTAATTGTACTAGCCGTCCCGAAGTTTCACTACGCAGGTCCACCTCCTCGTTGGGAATAATCGTTCCCGTACTATAAATGATGTTACTTTCCTTAACCTTTTGGGCGACATATATATCAACGGCTATTCCTGCCTTTTTACTATTTGCTTTGCTTGCATTGTCTTTTTTAGTAGATTCAGTAGTTGCTGGAGCTGCTGGTTTTGCATCTAGGTAAGAAACTTTGAGTATATATAGCCCTACAATCAGGACTATAATGAGTAAAAGTGGGCGCATAATTGAAAATTATTTGATTACAAAGTGGTGCAAAAGTTTACACTAAATCAATTCTCCCCATTAATAAAGGATTATTCCTTTGTTTGTTCTATTAAAGCGCTCTTAGAATCTGATTTTTTTCTGATTTTTACAATGGCTGAAGTTTTGCAACTGCTAAAGATAGCTGTCAGCTATAAAATTGGGTTCTTTGTAAATTTTTGTATGGAGTGATTATCAACGTTTAATAGGAATAATTAATAATAGACTTGTCCTCCTTTAAAAATACCTATCTGAAATGCTCTTTTACTACTAGTTTTCTTTAAAAAATCACTGAATAATCCTTTTATTGAGTTATTTTTTAGAGGAAACTAGTAGTAAAAGAGCATTTCAGATAGGTATTTTTAAAGGAGGACAAGTCTAATTAATAATTAAACCACTAGTTCATTCCTAATAAACAAGTTATTGGAGAACATTTGAACAGCAACGACCCTAATGTGTTAGAACCTACTACCAAGCATAAGCGTTCTAAATACTAAAGACAAATAGCTAAGGTCTAACTAAACTTTTCCCCCTTTCAAACTTTTGTAGAAGTAGGAATCTTAAAATAACGAAATCCTCTTTATGATTTATCAATATAGGAAAAGATTTTTTGGCTGGAAAAATACCAATTCTTTTCTTTTAAAATATACCATTTTAATAATAAGTGTATTTCTATGGAGTAATTCAGTAAACCTATTGGCACAACCAATGATTGCTGGTTTCGTGGTATCCGATAGTGTTTCTATACCTGCCTCTACCAATTATAAAACGGGAAGATTTCAGAGATTCGTTTATGGGGATGTTTATCGAAAAAGTTGGCGAACCCCCGTTAAAATGCCAGTTTTTGATATGAAAACGACCTTCTCCCACTTAAAACCTGTCAAAAAAGGAGGGGGTATGTCGACCAAGTCGCTGAGATTAGAAGATGAAACAGGTCGACAATATGTGTTGAGAAGTGTTTATAAAAATGGTCGAGCTGGAGTGCCAGATAAATTTAAAGGAACAGTTTATGAGGATATTTTGCAAGATTTAAGAGTAGGGGCACACCCTTATGGTGCTTTGCCTGTGCCGACCTTAGCAGATGCAGCGGGAATTTACCATACCAATCCTGCTATTTATTTTTTACCTGTACAAGAAGAATTGGGAGAATACAAAGACGATTTTGGTGGAGAATTATACCTTTTTGAGGAGTACTCCAACGAGGGGTGGGAACACTTGGAAAGTTTTGGAAATACCCAAAAAATAATAGGTTATGATACGATGTTGGAAAAAATAGAAAAATCTACTAAACATCGAATTGATCAAAAATGGGTGTTGAAAAGTCGATTATTTGACCTTTTTATTGGCGATTATGATCGACATGATGACCAATGGCGATGGGCAGCATTCGAGCAAGAAGCAAATGATACGATTATCTATCGACCAATTCCTAGAGATAGAGACCAAGCATTGTATAATATACATGGGGTTTTACCCTGGTTATTGAGCAGAGATTTTTTAGCCATTCAGCAGCACCCATTTAAACCTAAAATTCAAAATTTAAAAGGCTTTGCGTCTAATGCTAAACATTTTGATCGAACTTGGATGACTGGTTTGTCTTGGTCAGATTGGGAAGCAGTGGCACAGGAATTGGAAACTGCCTTGACCGATGAAGTTATTGATACTGCTTTTGAGACTTGGCCCGAAGAAATTTATAAGTTGAATGCTCCTAAACTTATCCAAACCCTAAAAGGTAGAAAAGGTAATATGCAGCGACATGCGCTGGAGTTATATTTGTTTTTGGCAAAGTACGTTGATGTAGTGGGGACAGAAAAGGCAGAATTATTTGATGTGGAGCATCAGCAAAATGGAAATGTTCGGGTGAAAGTTTTTAACTTATCACAAGAAGGCAAAAAAAACTTGTTTTATGACCGAACATTTAAACCCAATGAAACAAAAGAAATTCGATTATATGGATTGGACGGAAAGGATGAATTTAATTTTCACGGCACCGAAAAAAATCAGATTTTGATTAGAGTGGTTGGCGGTAAAAAAATGGATACGGTTCTAACAAATGATAGGTCTATTAAAGGAAAGAAAATTATTGTTTACGATGATTTAGATGGCATCCAGTTGCCGAATGAACCCAAAATAGCTAATCGAACTTCTACTAATAAAAAGTACAACGAGTATGACCGACTTGAACTTCAATACGATAGTTATTTACCCTTGGTGAATTTTGGAATCACCCAAGATGATGGCGTATTTTTGGGCGGAGGAGCAATATTTACCCGATATGGATATAAAAAAAGGCCTTATGGATCAAAACATAAAATAGATTTTCAATTTTCTAATCAAACAAATGGACTCCGTATTGGCTATGATGCAGATTTTACGCAGTTGTTTGGTCGTTTTAATTTCAATCCAAATATTTCTTTTGACCGACCTATTATCTTCAACTTTTATGGCTTGGGCAATAATACGGTATTACAAAGAGAAGCGGAAAATCCTGAAGAAGAGGACGAACAATTTCACTGGGTGCGCTTGAAAAGATTTAAGGTAGAACCTTTGATAAAACGGATTAGTAAAAATAGACAACATCAAACTAGATTTGGTCCTTTTTATCAAAATGTGATTGTCCTACAAAGATTTGATAGAATATCTAGTCAACCTGATTTTTTCAATGATGATACTTATTTAGGAAATAAAGACTTTATCGGTTTTTTAGTGAAGCATCAGTTCGATTCTGTTGATGATTTGGATTTAGAAGGTGGGTGGAAGTATAATTTAGGCATCACTTATTATCGAAATATAGGGCAAAACAGAGGATATGCTCGTTTAGAAGGAAATGTATCTCGGTTTATCCATTTTGATGCGCCAATTAAAATGGTGCTAGGTGGTCGGGTAGGTGCTGCCACTTTGACCAACGATGATTATTTCTTTTTTCATAATAATCATCTAGGGGGCAATAATTATTTGAGAGGTTTTCATAATAATAGGTATGCAGGAACAAGTCTGGCTTATGCTAACTTAGATGTTAGAATATCCCTATTTTATTTTAAAAATGCAATTGCCCCCGGCGAAATTGGTCTATCTGCTGGTTTTGATACTGGTCGAGTGTGGTATCCAAATGCCAATGAAGGTGGCTGGAAAACTGGTTTTTCTCCAGGTATTTGGTGGACACCTTATAAATTTACCGCTATAAATATTTTTTATACCTATACAGGAAATGGGGAAGATAATGCCCTAACGATAAGAACAGGATTTTACTTTTAGCGGTCAGAAGACGTATAGCCTTGAAATTTTATTTCCTAACAAATTATTACAATAAATTTAAAATAAAAAAATATGTGTCAAAAAACGATTCAATTAATACTGTTACTATTTATACCTCTGTTGGGATTAGGTCAAGCAGAGTCTTATGATACACTTACGTTAGGGAAACAGAAGCTAGTTCTTGTTCCAACAATACTAGAGTCGGCTAACGATGGTCCCTATATTTTTATTGAGGATGGTGAATTGGTAGAAAAAAATATTGTGAAAGGAGAAGTAGTGCGGAAAGTGCTACCTAAAGATGCCTACCCGACTAAATTTAAACGAGACAAATCGAAATATAAAAAAGTAAAGAAGATTGCTGTTTTAAGTGATCTTCACGGACAGTATGATTTGGCAGTAGAAATTTTGACCAATAATCAAATCATTGATAAAAACCAAAATTGGAATTACGGGAAAGGTCATCTAATCATTGTAGGCGATATTTTTGATAGAGGGCCCAAGGTCAATGAAACACTTTGGTTACTCTATAACCTAGAGCAGCAAGCCGAAGTAGCAGGTGGTCAGGTGCATGTAATTTTGGGGAACCATGAATACATGATTTTTCAACAAGATGTACGATACATTCATAAAAAATATGCCATTATTTCGCATTTGCTAGAAACTAGCTACTCGGATATGTACGGTAAAGATACGGTTATTGGTAGATGGTTAAGAGCTAAGTCAACTGTTGTAAAGATTAACGACAATACCTTTGTTCACGGAGGGTTTTCTAAGGCTTTTTTAGAAAATGGGTATAACATGTCACTGATTAACAAAGAGATGAGTCAATCCATTGATATGGAGGAGGACGAATTAAATAAAACTAACATCTATTCCCGTTATTTTGGCGACAAAGGACCTGTTTGGTACCGAGGATATTTTCAGGATAATTTACCAGATGAAGAAGTTTCTGAAATTCTTTCAACCGTCTCTGCTAATCATATTGTCGTAGGGCATTGCTCGAACGAAACGGTGGTAGAGCTGTATGACGGTAAAATTTATGGGGTAGATTCTAGTATTAAATTAGGCAAATACGGCGAGTTATTATTCATAGAAGACGGTAAATATTATCGAGGTACTAAAGACGGTAAACGACTTGAGTTTAAATCAAAGTCGTAACTACACACAAGGAGTTCTTTTTTTCTTTAAAAATTTAAAGAAAAAAAGAACCTTACTTGATGGCTTAATTAGCGTACTTTTACTCGTTCAAAAGTGGTTATCTCTCCCCCAATAAAGCCTTCTAAAAAAATAGCAATGACCAATCAAACTTTTACCTTTCAAAATGCTGCTGGAACTACACTTAGTGGCAAACTAGATGTTCCTTTTGACCAAGTTCCTAGTGCCTATGCTATCTTTGCGCATTGCTTTACCTGTAATAAAAATTTCAATGCCGTTCGAAGTATCTCAAAGGCACTCACGCAAAGAGGATTTGGCGTATTAAGATTTGATTTTGCAGGACTAGGAGAAAGTCAAGGAGAATTTTCAGACACTAATTTTTCTTCTAATGTCAATGATTTATTGGCAGCCGCCAAGACAATGGATGCCGCTAATATGACACCGCAACTACTAGTTGGTCATTCATTAGGAGGAGCAGCAACGCTCTTTGCAGCCAATGTATTACCTACCATAAAGGCAGTGGCAACTATTGGCGCCCCTTCTACTCCCGCACATGTTGCTCATTTGTTTCAAAATCAATTAGAAGAAATAGAAACGAACCAACAAGCAGAGGTAAACATAGGAGGGAAATCTCTTACTATTAAAAAGCATTTCATAGAGGACTTAAAGGAGAAAGATTTAGCTGCTTTTCTACCTACGCTTAATAAGGCATTATTAATTATGCATTCTCCTCAAGATAAAGTGGTTGGGGTAGACAATGCTGCCCAATTATATAAATTGGCCAAACATCCTAAAAGCTTTGTCAGTTTAGATGGTGCAGACCACCTGCTTAGGAAACAACATGATTCCAGATATGTGGGCGACTTAATTGCGAGTTGGGCAGCGCGTTATGTGTCTATGCCCCCAAAAACTTTGCTACAAACTAATCAGCAAGTAGTGGCGAAAATTGGAGCAACTGGATTTACCACAGAAATCAAAGCTGGTAATCATAGTTTTAGAGCAGATGAACCTTTGTCGGTAGGAGGAGATGATTATGGACCAAGTCCTTATGATTTTTTATTAACTGCGCTTGGTTCTTGTACTGCTATGACGCTGCGGATGTATGCAGATAGAAAAAAATGGGCGATTGAAAATATTAGCGTTCATTTAAACCATAAAAAAACGCATCAGCAGGATTGTGAAAATTGTCAAGATACCCATGCTAAAATGGATGTTATCGAACGATCTATTACCATTACTGGAACAATTGACGAAGCACAAAGAACAAAACTACTCGCAATTGCTGATAAATGTCCTGTTCATAAAACTTTACATGGCACTATACAAATTAATACCATTCTTCAGCAAAGTTAATCATATTGATGAAATATTTTTTTTACTCTTACTGATGGGCTGGAGCAATTATAACTATTGCCAATTAAATACAGGTATAGAAGTTCAAGTTTATCCAACTGGATGTTTCTCCAGATAATTTTAAGCAACAAATTAAGAAAGCAAAGGAGAGAATGAAATTAGAAAAAGGAAAAGATAAATTAGGGTAAATGAAGTTCCTCCAGATACTTTAAAACAACGCCATTTTGAAAGTTATTCCATCAAGAATGAAAACGTTTCAACAAAGCAGGTAGGAAAAATACATCGGCTAATAGCGCGAAAATAATGGCAATAGCGCAAAGCATACCGAAAGTACTAACGGATTTAACACCACTAAGCCCGACAATTAAAAACCCAATTGTTAAAGAAAATGTAGTGGAGAAAAGAGCACCTCCTGTATAATTTAGCGCACTATCAATACTTTTGGCAACGGATAAATTATTATCTCTATACAATTTAAATTTATTCATGAGGTGAATGGTATCATCCATAGCAACGCCCAACATAATGGGCGCAAGCATAGCATTGGCTGATTCTAAAGGAATATGGAAAGCTACCATCGTAATAAGAATTGCAAACAAGGGTAATAAATTAGGCAAGAAAGCCAAAACACTCGTTTTAAATTCTTTAATAAAATAAAACAAAATACAGAACGATAGCAGAAAAGCTATACCAACTGATTGGAATTGAGTCTGTAAAATAAATTGGTTTAATCGAGCATAGATTGCGGAATAACCATAAATTTTTAAACCATAGTACGCTTCATCAAAGCTATTATCAAAATCTTTTTTAATGGTATTTATAAGGTGTTCCAAGTCCTTGGATGCTAACTCTTTGATATTAATATTAATAGAAATGTATGAAAAATCATCTGCATAAAGAGAAAAGAAAGCATTCGATTCCTGTTGGTTCTCTTTGAGTATTTTTTCAAAATTAATCGACTTAAATTTTGAAAGGGTGGACATTCGTTCCTCTAAAAAAGATTGAAAATTAATAATGGAGATTGGGTGAGATAGTAGTTGATTTTGGTTTAATTTTTCTTGAAATTTTTTCAAATTAAGAAGTCCCTCTTTTTCTAATGCGGACCCCGAATCGGTTCTGAAAACATTTAATTGTAGGCGCGCACTTCCCGCTAATGTTTTTTCTATTAACTGTAAATCGTCTTTGACTTTTCCTGTTTTTAAAAGATTTAAGGGATTTGTACTTACTTCAATGAAAGGAAGACAGCCGAATCCTAAAGCAAAAATTAAGCATCCAATAAATAATATCCTACTATTATAGGCAGTCGTCCAATAGTTGATTTTTTGAGTAATTGCCAAAATATTCACTTTCTTGACTGCTCCCTGCATGGATGTTTCATTTAGAAAAGTGAACCCAATGGCTGTAATTACATAAACCAAACAAAAGGCAAGCAGTAATCCCAAAGCAGTAAAAAGTCCCATTGTTTTAAAAGCAGGAAGTGGAGAAACGGTCAATGCCAAATAACCCATTAAGGTGGTTAAAGTGGTATAAAAACAAGGTTTAAGGCTTTTTTGAAGGGCTTTTTTTATTTGAGTATTGCTGCTTTCGCTCAAATTTTCCTGTCGATACAGATGGAAAATATTAATGACATGCAGCAAATCACAAATACAATAAACCATTAAAATGGTCGGAATCAACATGGAAATCAAATTCAGCGAGTAGCCTAGACTCGTCAGCAGCCCTAAAGTAATACTGACTGGTAAAGTGATAGATAGCAATGCTAAGGGGAGGTAATGCCAATGAGGAAGAAGGAACAATAAAAGTGCTAAGATAACCATAACCGTTACTACAGCAAAAAAAATACTTTCTTCGTAAATAGCTTTATTATGGGCATTTTTGCTCATAGCTACGAAAATGTAAAATAGGAAACATTTTGTTAGATAATTCAATAGCTAAAACCAGAAAACGGATTGGTAATATTCGCTTCCACCCAACAATTTT
>Ga0209831_1001638_pt1 | contig 20289 bp, 14 predicted proteins | sample Maine_Asex4_meta_FD_187451 | JGI IMG/M metagenome (GOLD analysis project Ga0209831, IMG submission 187451) | Marine algal microbial communities from Maine, USA - Maine_Asex4_metaG (SPAdes) (version 2) | ecosystem: Host-associated > Algae > Red algae > Unclassified | place: Maine, USA | collected... | reverse complement strand
TTTAGAATAACCAACCAAATCATTTAGCTCATTAGCAAGTGTTTCTAAATCTTCTCCAACATTAAATGAATTTATAAATTCGATTACTTTATCAATTTCAGCATTATTTAATTCAGATATAATTTTATACTCAGGCAAAACTCTTTCAGGAATACTTATAGTTGCCATTTTTAAATTTTGTTTACTTGATAAAGATAAATTATTTTAATTATACGCAATATTTGAAAAATTACATAAACTATAAATTTTGCAATATTTCTTTTATCAACTATATTTCTTTTAAATTATTGCTAACGGACGGTTTCGGCTACAAGTAGTAGAGGCGCATAGCCTCTATTGCTGTTCTAGCAATAGTTGGGCGTCGTTTTCTATTTTTCTATTTCTTTCAAAACCTTATTAATTTTCTCTTTTAAAATTGTAAGCATGCTATCCCCAAGTTCATATACTTCTGTGGAACCTTTCAATGGTTCTTCATCATTTGATTCGAAATTCGCTTTGGAGTTTTTTATTGCATTCTGAATAAAAATTGGGTGTCTGCTTGAATGAAAACCTCCGGGTACAACATCATTTAAATGGTTTTTCCATTTACTACATTTTTCGTCTTCATCAAAACTTGGCCGATTATCAAATAAGTGGTAGTAAAGCCAAACCTCAAAGCATGGATTACTTTGAAGTATAAACCAGTCTTTGTTTTGATTGCAAAAAGCTTTTATCTCTTGAATTTGAGGTTTGCGCGAATCCTCTTTGTCTTTATCTACATCAATAATTATCCAGACTTCGTCATTTTCTTGAAAATTATATTTAGGCGATTGATTTTCATTTGTTGAAAGAATACAAGATTTAGCAATATTAAATAACCCGATTGGTGAGTTATTTTCATGCGGATATAATTTGTAGACTTCAACATTTATTCGTGAGTCCATTGCAATAAAATATTTGAAATATTGATACTCTCTTTTTGCGCCTTCACAAAAGATATAAATACTTTTTGCCTCCCTATTTGGCGATTGCCTTTCAAATAATCGATTAGTGAGTAACATATTCATTCCAGTTTAAATCCTTCAAATTGGCTAAAAACGGTATAGAACCATATCTGCCATTTAAGTATCCTTTTCTGATGTCAATTGTTTTATGTTCTTTAAACTCACTTAAAGAGTATAAATCCGTAGAACCATTTTTATCCTTTTCGGCAAACCAAATTTCATCTTGCCTAAATATTTTTTGGTCTAAAAGGTTTGATTCGTGCGTTGTAAACATTAACTGACCTTTTGTTTCTTTATCTAATGAAAATTTTCTAACTAATTCTTTTATCAAAAGAGGATGAATACTTCTTTCTATTTCATCAATAATAAACACTTTTGGAGAAGCGATTACATTTCGAAAAGCTGGGACAAAATCTAAAAGTCTAATTGTTCCATCAGATTCTTCTTCAAGGTCAAAGAGAACAGAAAGGTTGTTTTTTCCTAAGTGTCCAACTTTTAGAGTTTTGACTAAAATTTTTTCTTCTTCTTTTACAATGACTAATTCATCTCCTCGGCGGGTGCTTAACCCAATCATGTGTTTAGGTGAATCTTCAAGTTCTTTAATTAATGTTTCTAATTCATTTACATTATCTTCTCCAAAAAACTCTCTAATATCTTTCTTTTCTGAGGTTAAAGTGGATATACCTATATTAAATGAACACATTAAGTCTTCAGCATATTTCTTGAACTCTGAATCTACATCAATTCTATGAGCAAGAGCTCTTGGTTTTGACTCTGGGGTGATAATCTGCAAAGTATCATCAAACCATATAAAAACTTTTTTAATGTCAGTAATATATTTATTATCTCTGTTTGATAATATTTTTAAAACAGATTCATTTGGTTTGACAAATTCTTCAATTAGTATGGCTTTGAGTAATTGACTTTTTTCGTCGTTCTCAAAATCATCTAAGAATTGGATTGTCGTTTTCTCCTTTTTATTTGTTTTTCTTTCAAAGATTAATTCATCTTTCTTTTTTCCAAGACCAGACCTGTAAAGCTCTTCAGTTTGAATTAGTCCATTAAGAATCTCAATTCCGTAATAAAATGGAATATTATCTTGAATAAATTCAATTGTAAAAATCTGACTTTTATTTGAATCTTTAGGGAAGAATTTGAACTGACTTTCTCTAAGTCGTAAAGGAATTTGTTCTTTTAATACTAACTCTTGTAGATAATGAATCGCTTTAACCAAATTGGATTTACCAGCTCCATTTGCACCATAGATTGATGCCATTTTAAGGATTTCAAAATCTATAATATTGTAACGGTGTGATTTTAGAGTGCCTAATCTTGGATATGGAAGCATGTTAAATTCCTTTCTTTCTCCAAAGGAAAAAACATTTTCTATTGTGAATCGAATTAACATAATTTAATTGTTTACGTGATAATTTCACGTAAAATAAGTTTTTAATTGCTTAATTGCCAATTTTTCCAATAAAAATGTTAATTTTAAGAGTGGTTTTCACGTTTTCATTTTTTTTCTAATGACACCAACAAGTCCACACCCACAATTACGGATATATCTTTTATATAAGCTAACAAAAGTAACTTTTTTTGGTTTCAATTGCTACCAATGTTTATTACCGTTGGCAAAATGGTATTTGAACGGATGGCGGGTCCAAAATTTCTGTGAAGAACAAACCGTTTCGCTTCTAAAATTTACTTGATAACAAATACAATAGTTTTATTTTCTTGATATGAGAGATGTTATAGCTTCAAAAAACTTGCTTTACATTTAGCCTCAATACTTGGCTAACAGGTTAGCAACCAACTCTAAAACTTCTTTATCAAAACCCATACCCAAATGCGGGCTATCTACTTCAATGTTTTCGTAAAGTTCACTTGCGGTGTCTTCTACACAAAGTTCCCAGGGTACAATACCATCGGCCTTTGAGTAAATACTGGTAGTTGGTATTGCTGGCGGGGTTGGTATATCTGCTAATAGTAATTGGTGTGCGTCTTTAATTTCTTGGCTATGCATTATTTCATAAATCCAACTCACATTATTGCAGTCTCTAACGTTTTTAAAAGGAGCACCCATTGTAATTACGTGGCGTATAATTTCTGGGTTGCGCTTGGCTAACTCTCGGGCATAAATGCCGCCCAAGCTCCAACCTATTAGGGTTAATTTTAGTTGATGCTTTTTGTATATTTTACTAAGTTGTTTTAGCAAAGTAGGCAGGTTTTCGATGCGGGCATAATTTCGGCCCATATCCCAATCGTAAGCGGTATAACCAATTTTGGTAATAAAATCGCGTAGGGGTTGGGTAGAAAGTTCGCCAGCCAAAAAACCGGGTATTACTACTACAGGATGCCCATCGCCCAATACCTGTGGCTGATAGGTTCTTCTAAACTTTGCTGATTGTACCCGCTCTTTAACCGAACGAATAGCTTCTGTTATTAGTAGTGATAACTGTGGCCTTTGTATAACTTGCATTTTATAGCATCAAATGTATAAAAATTTTCATTACCGCGCACAAATTTTCATTTTGGACCATTATATATTTGTTGTTTTTATATTAGGGGTTCTATCATCATGCTGCTTTTGTAGAAAACTCACAATCAATGTTGTATGGTCTACATAGCCTTTAGGGTTATAATTATTCTATTAAAACGGCCAATGCAAAATGAATGGTTGGCAGTTTCACATTTTCTCATAAAAATTAATCTTACTTCTTTTGTTTAATTGGCTATAAAAAATTACAAAGTGGTTTTACTAAACTACATTGTATTATAATTACTTATCTTAGCAGTATGGCACAAAACAAAAAAAACCGAAAGGGAGTGGTTTACTCAACTAGTACCGATTTTAATTATAATTACAACAACACCTCGCAACAGGCCAGCTTGCCACCACAAGACCAGTTGTTGTATGTTAGTCGTGATAGTAAAAACCGTAGAGGTAAAGAAGCTACATTAATAGAAAATTTTACTGGCACAACCAATGATTTGAAAGACTTGGCCAAAACATTGAAAAATGCGTGCGGGGTTGGTGGCAATGCAAAAGATGGTTACATATTGCTTCAAGGAGATCATAAAACCAAAGTAAAAGAGTTTTTAGAAAACAAAGGCTATAAAGTAAAATTAAAAGGTGGTTAGGCATAGCCGATTAAAATATTTAAGTTCTTTTGTTGCCGACCAATTATTAGAAGAACAACACAGCGATTTAAGTGGCAAACTGCAAGTTTACCTAAGCCAAGGTAAAATAAAATTATGCACAAAAAATGCTACCTATTCTTTTGAAGAGTATTATACCGTTTACGAAAAAGGTTTTGCGGCATTAAATATTGATGCTTACCACTTAAAAAATGTTTTAATATTGGGCTTTGGTTTGGGCAGTGTATTAATTTTACTAAAACGTATTTATGGCTTAAGTTTTAATTGTACTGCCGTTGAGTTAGATAACACCGTAATTAACTTAGCAAAAAAATACATCAATCCTCAGTTTTTAAAAAACACAACAATTGTTAATGCAGATGCTTATAGTTGGGTGGCGCAAAATAGTCTGCTTAATTCTACGTTTGATCTAATTATAATAGATTTATTTATTGATAGAATTACGGAAAGCAAATTTTTTGAAACAAATTTTATTAAACAAAATAGGGCTTTATTAAGCAAAAATGGCTTACTTTTGTATAATACGCTAAGCTCAAATAGAAAACAACTGAAGCAATATTTTAGTAACCAGTTTTATCCTTCATTTAAACAAAGTGAGCTTTTAAAAATTGGTGCTAATAATTTATTAGTTGGTTATGGTTAAACTAAAAGCCTAATCAATAAGTAAAAAAACCATTCAAATATTTTTTTTATTTTAAAGGATAGGTAGGTTAAGACAAACGTGCCTGCCCAAGTATTGCTAAATATTTTGATAAATGATTGCAAAAAATATTAAATGGGTTTTATCGCCTGCAGATGAAGAGCGTGCGCTTTATTTGCAGAAACAGTTAAAAATACACCCTGTACTTTGTCGTTTTTTGGTACAAAGAGGCGTAACAACTTTCGACCAAGCCAAGCGTTTTTTTCGCCCATCCCTAAAATCATTACACAATCCATTTTTAATGAAAGATATGGATTTGGCGATACGACGAATTAACGATGCCATTTTTTACGGCGAAAATATTTTAGTATATGGTGATTATGATGTAGATGGAACCACCGCAATTGCTACCGTATATGCGTTTTTCAAAAAGTTTTATAACAACATTGAGTATTATGTACCCAACCGTTACAAAGAGGGATATGGTATTTCTTACGACGCTATTAAATGGTGTACAGAAAACAATTACACCTTAATAATTTGTTTAGACTGTGGTATTAAAGCTATCGATAAAATAGCGCATGCCAAAAAGCAAGGTATCGATTTTATTATTTGCGATCATCATTTACCCGGCCCCGAATTACCGCCGGCTGTAGCCGTGTTGGATCCAAAGCGATCCGATTGTAATTACCCTTATATTGATTTAAGTGGCTGTGGCATTGGGTTTAAATTGGTGCAAGCATATACTATTTTTCATAGAAGAGACCCACAAGATATTTATGATTTATTAGATCTTTCGGTAGTTAGTATTGCTTCTGATATTGTACCTATAACAGGAGAAAATAGAATTTTAGCATATCATGGTTTATTAAAACTAAATGAAAACCCACGGCCTGGCTTAAAATCGATGATTGAGTTAAGCGGTATGAAAGGTAAGCTTAGTATAAGTGATATCGTATTTGTTTTAGGCCCACGTATTAATGCTGCCGGAAGAATGGAAGATGCCTCTGATGCTGTAAAACTGTTAACAGCAACCGAATTAAATGGCAATGCCGACGACGGAGCAGCCATTTTGCAAAAGCATAACACGGCACGTAAAGAAGTGGATATGACTATTACCCAAGAGGCCATTGACTTGATAGATAATGATGAAATACAAAAAGCCAAAAAAAGTACGGTTTTATATAAAAAAGACTGGCATAAAGGAGTAATTGGTATTGTGGCTTCTCGGTTAATGCAACGCTTTTATCGACCAACTGTTATTTTAACAAGCTCTAATGGTATGGTAACTGGTTCTGCCCGTTCGGTAAAAAACTTTAATATTTATGAAGCCATAAGTTCTTGTAGTGATTTAATTGAACAATTTGGCGGTCATAAATATGCAGCTGGCTTAACAATTGATCCAAAAAATGTAGCTCAATTTATTAACCGTTTTGAAGACATAGTGGACACCACCATTACTGACGATCAATTAATACCCGAAATTGTAATTGATGCAGATATATGCTTACGAGACGTAGTAGATGCGTTTTATGATATTTTGAGACAGTTTGCGCCTTTCGGACCTGTTAATATGAAGCCAGTTTTTAGAGCGAAACAAGTGGTTGATACCGGCCATTCAAGTATAGTAGGTACTTCGCATTTACGATTAAGTATTAAACAACCCAACTCGTTTTCGGTAAAAGCCATTGCTTATGGTATGGCAAATATGTACGAAATGGTACAAAGTGGAAAACCTTTCGATATTTGTTTTACTATTGAAGAAAACTATTACCGCAACCAAAGCAGCATTCAATTAAATATAAAAGATTTAAAACCAAGCGAAATAAATGCGCCTGCAAGCCAACCAATTGGTTAAAAAATATGGTAAGCGTACCGTTGTTAACCAAATAAGTTTACAAGTTAACCAAGGTGAAATTGTTGGGCTTTTAGGGCCTAATGGTGCTGGCAAAACTACTACTTTTTATATGGTGGTAGGTTTGGTAAAACCTTATTCTGGTAATATTTTTATTGATGATAAAGACATTACCAAACAACCAATGTACCGCAGGGCACGCTATGGCGTAGGTTATTTACCACAAGAACCCTCTGTATTTCGGCAGCTAAGCGTTGAAGATAATATTAGAGCCGTTTTAGAAATGACCAAGCTTACCAAAGGGGAACAAAAACACAAATTAGAAAGCTTGTTAGATGAATTTGGTTTAAAGCACATTCGTAAAAATATGGGCAATGTGTTAAGTGGTGGCGAACGTAGGCGAACCGAAATTGCTAGGGCATTGGCGGTAAACCCCAAATTTATTTTATTAGATGAACCCTTTGCTGGTATTGACCCAATAGCAGTAGAAGATATTCAGCTAATCGTATCTAAACTTAAATTTAAAAATATAGGTATTTTAATTACCGACCATAATGTGCAAGAAACCCTAAACATTACCGAGCGAGCATATTTAATGTTTGAAGGTAACCTACTAAAATCGGGCACTGCCGAAGAATTAGCAGAAGATGAAGAAGTAAAGCGTGTTTATTTGGGTCAAAATTTTGAGTTAAAGAAGCGTAAAATATTGTAAAAACATAAGTTGGTTTTACATCGTTTTGCTAAGATGCTTAGTTAATAAAACGGCCTCTAAAATATCGTACAAAATTTTTTTTTATGATGCGCTTTAAACTAAGCACCTTGTTTTAAAACCTTAGCCGGCACGGTTATATTTATAATAGTACCTTTATTAGAAGACTGAATATTAAAAGTGCCATTAAAATAATTAACCCGAGAACGAATACTATTTAAGCCCAAACCTTTCGATTGCTGAATATTATTAGTATCAAAACCTTTTCCATTGTCTGCTACTTTTACAGCCAAAAAATTGTTGTTAGTTAAATCAAAATCAATTTGCATTTTAGTAGCTTCTGAATGTCGCATCGTGTTGTTCATAAACTCTAAAATAGTATTGTATAAAGAACGCGCTAGGTTATCTTCTAAAGCAACAAATTCTATAGGGCTATTTACTACAATATTAAGTTTATCGGAAGTAAGTTCTTCTGCTTTTTCAGTAATAGCGCAAATTAGTCCTTCACTTTTAAGTGTAGGTGGTTCTAATAAATGAGAAAGACTACGAGTGTTTAAGATAGTTGTTCCCAATACTTTAGTCAGGTGTTTGTATTTCTGCTCTGGCACATCTTTCTGTAAGGTACTTAAAAACATATTAAGGGCCGAAAGGTTAGCACCAACATTGTCGTGCAAAATTTCTGCAAATTCTTTTTCCTTATCTTCTTGGGCGTCTATTACTTTATTAATTGCAGTAAGTTCTAATTCTTTATATCTTACTTCTAGTTCTTTATTTTTTACTTCTAACCTTTTTTTCGAAACCTCTAATTCTAATCTGTTTCTTCTATTATGGGCCTGCTTGTAAAAATGAAGTAGTGAAAGCAGCATTAATGATAAAATGCCAATGCCTGAAATGTATTTGATTCTAGCTTGGTGAAGTTTTTTATCAGCTTCTCTTTCTAATTTATCAGCTATAAAACCTTGTATTTTATTATTCTCAGCATTTAAGGTGTTATCAATTTCTCGCAAAAGGTAAAATGTACTCAACCCATTTTTAGTGTCTTCTGTTTTTTCATAAAGCTTTGAATAAAGTTCTTGTGTTTGCTTTCTGAGCAATATGTCTTCTTCAGCTAATGGTATTGCTATTTGCAAAACAGAATCAGTTTTATGAAATTCTCCCTGAGAAAAATAGCTTTCAGCAATAAGTAAATATGTTTCAGCTTTCAGCAAATTATAGTCTTCATCTGAACTTAAGTTTAAAGCATCATTGAAGTGTTTTAGCGCAAGATCAATTTTTTTTTCTAATTGGCAAATTTCCCCAAGCCCTTTATAAAAGTTAAAATGAGATACTTTACTCAAGGCTATATTTTTATATGGTTTCTCAAGCAGTTCATTAATTGTACTTTTGGCTTGCGCAAATCTACCAGCCTTAGCATTTAATAATGCCTGCATATAGATAATTGGACTTTCTATACTAGGGTTTTTAGTGTTGTATGGGGGAGATTCTTCAAGAAATTTTTTGATAATTGATTTTGAATCATTTTCATCAACCCCCAAATTTGCGAGATTGTAGTTTGCTATAATTTGATAATCTGCTCGATTATAATAGATCGCTTTATTTTTACAGGCCAAATGATATTTTAAGGCATCTTTTTTATTACCTAGTCGTTTGGAAATATCACCTAAATAACTTAAACTAGCTAAATGTGTTCTCATTATTTCTTTATCAAGGTTTATCTCCCCATCTTCAATAACTCCAACAATATTAATAAAGTTTATAAAACTATCAGAGAGTGTTGCATTCTTCCAAGACTTTGAAGCGTGATCAAAGGAATTTAAAAACTGAACTTTTTCAGCATCTGATGATTCTTTTTGACAACTAAAAAGAAAAAAAATTGATAGTACTATTAATGCTAATTTTTGCATTTTACATTCCATATACAGTTACAGGACAACCCGGTGGACAAAAAGCGTATCTAATTGCCCTATAATTCCCTTGATCGACTAAAACATAACGTTTTTTATATACCTTATTATTATCATCATACCATTCTGGAAAACTATTTATTGAGTCTTCCCTTTCCGTATCGTTAGGGCTTTGTGTGCCAATCACTAAATATTTAGTGTTGTCGTTTAATAAACTCACATTAATTCCAAAGCCACTTAATAAAAAAGCGAATGGTGCTGGTTGGTAATTCGTCGCATCTGTAAAGTCAAAAACTACTGAAAGCTGGTTGTTTTGTAGCTTTACTTTACTTAAAATGTAAGTATTGTTGGGTATGCAAACAGTAACTTTATTCCAATTACCGCTTCCAACTGTGGGGGTTTCCTCTATTTTACTTGCTAATCTATGTGTTAAAGGCATTGTTATTAATTTACTCGGTTAAATAATTTGGACTTATGCAATTCGGTTTCCTTGAAATACTACTTTGTTAACAACACCTATTTCAGTATCAAAAGAATCCAAACCGAAACTGTTTTCGTAGGGTTCTTTTGCTCTTCCATTAGTGTTTTTAAAATTGTATTCGATAGTTAAGTTGCCGCTAAATACATTAAACCCTTCATTTACAAAAGTGTAAGTTTTGTCAGGCCATTTAATTTTAAGAATTTTTGTGCTGTTAATGTCAGCAATTGAGTTGGTAGTTGGTTCTCCCATTTCTTCTTGATTTTATTATTGGCAAAGATAAGGCGAAGTTTATATATGTTTTGTAACTGATTTCTGGTATTTTTTTTAAATGATGGTTTTTTGCAAAATTAATAATGGAAACACTACCACGAGTGGGCAAGGTTTAAATAATTAACCTTGATTGGAGCGGAAATCCTTTTTGTGCAATGGGTTAAAAACCCATTGAAGCACAAAAAGATTGGAGTGGAAAGCAAGTGCGAAGTTGATGCGAATACATCAGTTTCGTTTCGAAAAAAAATTACATTAATAAAGGTTTTACTACCCAAACTCAACAATAGTAATGCCATCGCCACCAAACTCGGGTAACTCACTTTTATAGCTGGCTACGGCATTTATGGTTTTTAAAATACGACGAACGGATTGGCGCAAAACGCCGGTGCCTTTGCCATGCAATATTTTAACTTGGTCGGTATTAAACATTAAGGCACGGTCAATAAAGCGTTCTACTTCTATAATGGCTTCTTCGTGGCGCTTGCCGCGTATGTCAATAGTGTGGTTAAACTCTGAGGCTCCTTTTACTAGTTGCATTTTTTGCCCGAAACCACTATCAACTTTATTTTTTTGATGGTTTTCTACTAATACAATTTCATTTAGCTTCACCTTCATTTTTAATAAGCCAAATTGTGTTACTGCCATTTCATCTCTTATTTCTAACACTTGACCCACCTCATTACCTTTTAGCAGCTTCACCTTGCTACCAACTTCTACGGTAGCTTTACCTTTTGAGTTGGCGGTATGAATTTTGTTTTTTAACTGTTCAACATCTGCTGTAATTTGCTTTTTTTCTTTTACTACTTCTTCTTTAAAAGTGCGGAGAATTTTTTTGTTGGCTTTGTCTTCCTTCCAAGTTTTTATTAGATGTTCAAATTTTCTGTTCAGCTCTTTTAGGTCGTTGGTAGCTTTTTGTTGATATTCTTCTTGTATTTGCTGTTTGTTTTTTAATAGTTTTTCTCGTTTTACTTCGTAATCTTTTATTAAGCGTTCTGCTTTGGTTTGCTTTTTTTGCAACTCACTTTCTCGTGCTATTAGTTGTTGTTTTTCGGCTTCCATTTTGTTTAACAATTCGTCAAACTTTAAAATACCTTGATCCATTTTTTGCTTGCTACTTTCAATTAGTTTTGGATGTAAGCCAATTTTTTGTGCTAGTTCAAATGCATAACTGCTGCCTGGTTTTCCGGTTGTTAAAATGTAAGTTGGTTTTAAATGTTGCTGGTCAAACTTCATAGCGCCATTTTGTACGCCTTCTGTTTTACCGGCCCAAATTTTTAGGTTACTAAAGTGCGAAGTAAACACGCCAAAAACGAGCTTGTTATACAAGCGTTCTACTACGGCTTCGCCAATAGCGCCACCAACACTTGGGTCGGTACCCGAGCCAAGTTCATCTATCAAAACCAGGGTTTTAGCATCGGCAAATTGGCAAAAATGTTTCATATTGGTTAGGCGAGAGCTGTAGGTACTCAAGTCGTTTTCTAAAGATTGTTCATCACCAATGTCAACAAACAGTTGCCTAAAAATAGTAGTGCTACTGCCTGCTACAACAGGCACTAAAAAACCACATTGTACCATTAACTGCATTAAACCAATAGTTTTTAGGGCTACCGATTTACCACCAGCATTTGGCCCGCTAATCAACATAAAGCGTTCGTTTTCAGTTAATTCTATTGTTAATGGTACTACTGGTTTTCTTTTGCTTTTATTAATCATCATTAATACCGGATGAAAGGCATCAATTAAAAAGATACGTTTTTCGGTAGTAATTTCGGGCGCAATTGCATCTTGTTTAGTAGCAAAAATGGCTTTGGCATAAATAAAATCGAACTCGCCTACTAAGTTTTGAAACAACTTTAAATAGCTAATGTGTGGTCGAATTGTTATTGTTATCTTTTTTAGTATTTTATAAACTTCTCGCTTTTCGGCTTGCTGCAATTCCATCAAATCGTTATTGATTTGCATTACCACTTCTGGTTCAATAAAGGAGGTGCGCCCTGTTGCCGACTCGTCTAAAATCAAACCTGGCACTTTACGTTTATGTTCTGAAAATACGGAAAGTACTCGGCGGCCTCCTCTTACGCTTTCTCTATCGTCGGTTAAGTAACCATAGTTTGCATATTGCCTTACAATGGTTTTAAACTTGCGGTCGGCTTCTTGGTATTTGGCGTTACTTTGCTTTCTTATTTTTTGTAATTCGGGTGATGCGTTAGCACGTATTTTGCCATCATCATCTATTACATCTTTTATAGCATTTATTAAGGTTTTGTTAAAGCTATACGGAGCTAATATTTTAAACAGGGTTGGGTATAGCTCCATTCGTTTTTCAAAAAAATGAAACAATTGGTTTACCGTTTTTAAGAACTGATAAATACGAAATAACTCTTCTGTAGAAAGTACGGAACCTTCTAATTTAAGTCGTTCAATTTCGGCACTTAGTTCGTGATAGTTTACTGTTGGAAAAGTTTCTTTATTTTCTAACAACAATTTAAACTCGGTTACTTGCTTTAGCCAAGTTTCAATTTGCTCTTTATCGGCAACTGGTTTTACAGCATTTACTTGCTGTATACCCAATTGGCTGTTGCAGTTTTCTTTTACTGCATTTAATACCTGATCAAATTCTAACTTCTCAAAAATATTTTGCGGATATACAAAAGCTTTTTGTCGGTTACGCATTTCCATTTCCATAGGTTTGCAAATATAGGCTATTGTTGTGGATGTATTTTATAGATATTTTTTAACTTTATGGCTTGTGAGAGAACAGCAACTATATATGTTAGTAGAGGGCTCGGTTAAACAACCTAGAGAAAGTGAATGGGTTGAATTTAAACATAACTACCATTAAGAAAGATAAAATGAGAGCAACTTATCAGCATTGTTGCTTAAAATATGTTACCAACGAAAAAATGACTAATCAATCTTTAAGAAGTAGGTTTGGAATAGAAGAACGTAACGCTGCAACAGCTTCCCGAATAATAGGAGATACGCTAAATGAAGGCTTAGTTAAAAACGACGATCCAAATACTAATTCTAAGAAATATGCCAAATATATTCCTTTTTGGGCCTAAGCTATATAATCAACATCTTATTTGACAAAACAACGAAAAAAAACAAAAACATTTATTTAATTAATTGATTATCAACAAGTTGTTTATTTGATGGTTATTTGACAAAATGTGGATAAATTTACTTCAACCCAAACACTTTTCTTCTTACCATAACTAAACTACCTGTAATCATTACCAATAAAGTTAATACAATTAAGCCCCATTGCGTTAAGGTAGGTATCATTGCAAAAGGTGAAAAAGTAATGTTGGTAGTACCTTCTCCATTTAAGTTAATTAATTCTGGCCCTGTGCTGCCTCCAATTTCGGTAAAACAAGCTGGCTCATTTATCAATTGTAAATAATAAACCCCACAAAAGTAAGCGCCGAAAGTTCCGTTGCCACCGTCTGAAGGTATGGTTTGTGTATCTAAAACAACACCTGCTTCATCTGTTAATTGAATTTGGGTGCCAGTTAAATCACACTCGCCAGCTAATACCGAGTAATTAACTACCTCAAAACAAACCTCACCTTCACAGTTGCAAGTAATTGTTTGTGGAGTGCCCCAAAAACAATTGGTATTGTCGGTTATAATATTTGGTGAACCATTGGTATTCCAATAATCTATGGCTGATTGGCCTGTGTAAGTTATATTTAAAGTGGCCACATAATCTATGCCTGTAAACTCACCATTCGAATTAATAGCATTTAAACAAAAGGCATTCGTAAACGGGTCGTAACCAGGAAATTCATTTTGAATCATAGCTTCGGTAAATACAAAAGTACTGCCAGAGCAAGGCACATCAATTCCGCCAGATGGTTGTTGGCTTAAACAAGCTGCCCCTGGTTTTATTTCAAAAGTAAAAATATCAAAGGCTTCATCACAACCACCTATATCAATTACAATTTCGTAAGTATAATCAGTTCTGCCCTGTGCATCACAATTAATTAATGTTGGTAAAAATGGGCCAGCCGAGGCACCTTCTCCATTGTTCCAATCAATTGGGTCACCACTAATACTAACGGAACAAATAATGTCTTCTTGTTCATAAGCAACAAAAGGAGTTAAAAAATAGCTGCCGTCTTCTCCTGCCGCATCAAGCGCATCACAATTAAAAGTAAAATTATTTAAACCAGTTGGTGCATTATTGGGTTGAAAAACTTCACTTAGGTTTGGGTTGTTTGGGTTGCCTATGGTAGCACTTGCAATAGCGGCATTAATATCGGCAGCGTTATTTAATGTTGTTGTTGGATCGTTTGTACTAAAATACCAGCCAACCAAATTGCTACTATTACTTAATTGCGCTTGGTTATTTGCAATATTTATCGACTGATTTTGCTGGCAATCGGTTACTACAATAGCTTCATTTCCTGCACCAGCATCATCTGTTACTATAATGGTGACTTGTTTTCTAATATCGTTTTGGCAAGTTATTAAAGAGTAGTTGTTTAAGTCATCATCAAAAAAGTAAGTATAAGTGCCGGGCATATTTGTGTTAAGTGCACCTGCGCCAGCTGTTGGGGGAGTAAAGCTTAATCCGGTGCTTAATACATTAAAATCAATAGTATTGTTTGCCGTTAGGTACCAACCAACACAGTTTTCATTTAAACCAATATTGTCAACATTACCTTGTGGATTGTTAATTACAAAAGTTGGTACAGGGTCACCAACGCATAAATAAATGGTGTTGTCGCTAACATAGGGTTGCGCAGTTGAAGAGTCTACTAAATCAGGGTCGCAACACGACAAGTTATTTCTGGCACAAAACAATGCATCTATCATTTTAGCAATTTGGCATTGGCTTAAAAAATTATCGCACGTGCCATAGCTCATAATATTATTATTGGTATAGTTAGCTGGGTATGGAACACCACAGTTAGAAAAGCAGTTGCTCAAATCATAGTCGCAACCATTATTACTTGTACAGTTGGTAATAGCATCGCCATTAGAATTTTCTACATCACTTGGCCGAGTGTTTGGGTCTGGCGGGGTGTCGCATATATAATCACCAAGCTGGCAACATTCTGAACCATCTGGACATTCGGCCCAATCATTACCATTTGGGTCATTAGGGTTTACTTGTGCATTATTAACAGAACCGTGGGTATGCAATAAGCCAAAAAAGTGACCAAACTCGTGGGTTGAAACGGTAGTACCAGCAGTTCCATTACAATCTGGCGCACTGTTTTGGATGCCATTTACCCCAAAAGCAGTTCCATAAGAAAAATCGCCTGATGGCAAAAAAGCCACACCACCTTCTGAAAAGCCAAAAGGAGTAAAGCCGTTGTAATTGATCGGAATATAAATATTCATTACATTTGGGATGTTTAAATCAACTGCTTCGATAAAGTCAGAAATTCCATCACCAAACGGATCGGCTTGTAAATTACAATTGGATATACAAGTAGGATCGCCATCGCAGCAACAAGGGTCATTACTATCTGCACAATCGCTGGTGTAAAACACACTTAAATCATTGTTGCAAACTTGGCGTGTAGAACGATCTAAAAGTACATTACTTCCGTTTTGGTTCCAATTGGTGCATTTAAAAAACTCAAAAGGAACGCCCAAACATTCGTAATAATCGTTTGTACGATTAATAAATGTATTTAATTGGCCTGGGCCAAGTATAAGCCCTTCGCAATTGCTATCGGCAAACAAAGTAAACACTACTGGTATTTGGTATTTTTCGCAAGGCATTTCTATACAGCAATCAAAACCATTGCCTGCTGCACAACTATTGGGGCAACCATCATAAGGAGTGTCAACACTCCAACCTGCCTCTCGTTGTTGTTCGTTTTGTAATATTTTAGGATGTACATTATGCCTAAAATCAATTTGGTCGTTGTTAATTACTTCGCAGGCTGCATCTTGGCCTGCTACATTAAATGAAACAGTAGCTATAAAAATGAGGAGGGCAAATACTTTTTTCATAAGGTTTTGATATTTATATGCCAAATATCTATTTTATTAGTTAGAAGCAATAATTTTTTTTTGGAAATGTTATATCTAAAAGTGGTTAATGCGACTGGGCGAGCTTAGAAAACTAGCCTCGACAGAAGTGGTTATACCATTTTAGAATAGCCTTTGAAGCGTTGGCAAAATGGTATTTGAACGGATGGCGAGACCAAAGTTTTTACGTGTGGTAACAATTTCGCTTCTAAAATTCTTTTGCTATTTACTTCAATATTTTTTGTACGATTGCTTTTGTGCCAAACTAACTATAAAATATAACACAAATTTTGTTTTAATATTGGCGATCTTTTTTGTTAAAAAAATGCGCCGTAGCTGCTGGTTATGCTTGCGTTTTTGCCTCAATCTCACCAAATTAAATTCAAAATTTTTGTATAACATGCTATACTCTAATTGGTATTTCACCTAAAATTGATGGTTATTACGTGCTTCTTTAAGATGTGTTATATTTGTAGTCAATAATAAGCAAGTTAAAATGAAAATAAGGTATCGCTCTCTCGGATTGTTTTTAGGTATCGTTTTTAGTGCAACGGTTATTTTTGGGCAGCCGGTAAACAACAATTGTATAAATGCCTTAGATATAAGCGAAGCATTTACTGGCACTTGTGGTGCTTTTAATTCTATTGGCCCATTTGATAATACAGGTGCAACAGCTGCAGAAACTGACCCAATGGTGCCAGATTGTTTTAGCGAAATGAGTTCGACAGCGATGGAACGCTCTATGTGGTTTAAGGTTACTGTGCCCGATGTTAATGGCGATGGCTCAAACGTAATTTATGAAATTAACACCAGCGTAAATGATAATTGCAATTTTGTTAACGGCCCGGTAGAGGGGAGCGCCGATACGCAAATAGTGGTTTATACGGCGGTATTTGGTTGCCCAACACCGCTATGGGTTTCGAGTAATTACATTGCCTGCAACGACGATATTAATACCTTGCCTCCTTATGTGGCTGGGGTAAACGTAAGTTTAAAACCTGGCGACAGTTATTATATTGTGGTAGATACTTACAATGGTTCGGTTGGTGAGTTTTGTTTTGATATTTTGCTTTGTGGTAAGGTTTGTGGTGACGGGCGTTGTAGTTTTAGTGAAAATTTTTGTGCCTGTAATGAAGATTGCGTTTGTGAAATATTGAAACCACAATATGCTTGTGTTTTACAAAATGGGCAATTAGTATCGTGCGGCACTTCACCAATAAACGATTTTGTTTTTTGTGATACTTATTTTGAAAATGCCAACCAAGGCAGCATTTATATAGGCTTTAATGTTGGTGCAATTAACGATTGTAATCAAGTTAAACCAACTACTGCTAATGTATTTTACAACAATGTAATTTTAAGAAATCAAAATTTAGAAACAATAGCTTCTGGCAGTACCATACAGGTTAACGAAAATTACTTTTTTGAATTTACACCAACTGATATTGAGCAGAATATTGAAACAGGTGTGGTGGTTTCGACAACACTTACCAATGGTTTAGTGTGTAGCAATGGTATAAATATTAATGCAGCTGAAATATTAGCCACATCATCAGTTAGTTGTGGCTCTTGTGCTGCCGGCAATGTTGATTTAGATTTAAATAATCAAACCGTTGGCATTGGTGAAAATATCAAAGTTTGTACCAATAGTTCAGAAAATCTTATGCTATTTTGCAACTCAAACGATGGCAGTAATTTTGAATATAGATGGGTGGCCTATGCCGATTTAAATAACGATGGGGGGTTTAATACTGCCATTACGCCACCTTTAGAAGCAGCAACTTGTGGCTTGCTATCAACCGATTTTTTAATTGATTGGTTTAATGTTTTTGATAATGGAACAAGTACGCAAGTGCCAGCAGGTGCTTACAAAATATGTGGTGTTGCTTTGTGTGATGATAGCAATGGCACTATTGTAAGTATTTGTGAAACTAATGATTGTTTAGAAATCAACCTAACAGAAACTTTAACAATATTGGGCTGTAACAATATGGATGCTTGTAATTATAATGAAATGGCTACAACAAATGATAACAGTTGTTTGTTTGAAGGTGCTGTTTGCAACGATGCTAACCCACAAACCACCAACGACATAATTGTAAATTGTGTTTGCCGTGGAGAAACGGTTACTACTGTTATTGAAGGTTGCACCAACGCCTGTTATACAGAGTACAACCCTTACGCTAATATGGATGATGGAACTTGCGTAACCACACTTACCGGCTGTACCAATGTAAATGCAGTTAACTACGATGCTACTTTAAATATGCAATGTGGTAATGATGATTTATGTTTGTTTGCTGATGGAGATGGAGATACCTTGCCCGATTATTTAGAAGATGTAAACAGCAATGGTAATTTGTTAGATGATGATACCGATGGCGATGGCTTAATAAATATTTTAGATCCGGATGATGATGGCGATGGCATTTTAACTATTAATGAAGACAGCAATGGTAATGGCAATTTTTTTGATGACGATAGCGATGGCGATGGTATTCCTGATTTTTTAGATGCAGAGATAGTTAACATTAAAAACTACGAAACCCAAAAAATAAAAGTTTGGCCAAACCCTAATAATGGAATTTTTAAGTTGGATGCAAAGCAAATGATCAACCTTAGCAACCTACATATTGTAAATGCTAATGGCCAAAAAATAAGCTATAAAGTTGTGGCTGGCTTTATAAAAATTGTGAATGTTAAAAAAGGTATTTACCTCGGTTATTTTGAAAATGAAGGTGCGGTGTTTAAGATTTTGGTAGAGTGATGCGTAGTTTTTGAGGCAACTGATCGAAGATTCTCAATCAACCTTCACACCAACCTTTTCCACTTTCACCTTCGTTCCATTCAAAGCCGCATTGCCGGTCAATTCATCAATACGGGTTTCGTCGGTAAGCTCATTTATAGAAACACCACCATAAGCTGCTGCCACTTTCATTCCCGTTTTTTTACGACTGCCCCAACCTTGTGGCATGCTCACTACGCCTTGCATCATTTCATCACTAACAGCAGCTTCAATAGTTATACTGCCAATGTTGGAACTAACTTTTATCACTTCCCCATCTTTTATATCAAGGCTTTTTGCATCTTCTATATTTAACAACAAAGTACAAGCATTGCGGCCACGTTTTAGGCGTTCCGCATTATGTGTCCAAGTGTTATGATGGCGTAAGTTTCGACGACCAATTAATGCAAAAGGATAATCATTATGTTGCTTAGCATTGCCAAAATAAGTGCTTTCTAAACGAGCCAAATCAGCAACAAATAAATCAGGTGCCAAATTAATTAGTTCATCATCGGTTTGCAAGCGTTCTAAAATACAAGGCCGTAAAGCACCCAAATCTAACCCGTGCTTATGGGCTTTTAACTTCTCTAAACTTAACCCTTCTTTAGCATAATAACCACTTTGTAACATTTTATCTAAAATCAATTCTGGTGTAAAACCATTGTCGGGCCTATTCATTAATTTTTGGGTAATGGCTTTTAACACTTCCCAATCATACCGTTGATCTTCTGCTTTCGGGAAAAGCGCTGGTGAATATTTTGCTGTATTGCGCACCGCCATCGAATGAAAAATAACATCATAATTAGAAGCTTCTAAACCTGTAGCAACGGGTAAAATAATATCGGCATGTCGGTTGGTTTCATTCAAATAAATATCAATAGAAACAACAAATTCTAATTCTTGAATTGCTTTTTCTAAACGCAAACCATTGGGTGTTGATAACACCGGATTACCTGCAACTACCAACAAGGCTTTTATTTGATCTTGGCCCTCCGTCTCCATTTCTTCTGCCAAAACACTTACCGGAAACTCATCATTATAATAGGGCTTTCCACTTACCCGCGATTTGTAACGGCCATAACTTCTGGGTTTTCCTTTTTTGGGCGATGCTTTAATATAATCGGCAGCAGGTTGTGTAAACATCATACCACCTTCGCAATCAAAATTGCCTGTAATAATATTTAAAGCATTGGTTAACCATTGGCACAAACCACCAAACAATTGTGTTGATGCGCCCATTCTACTATGGCAAACGGCATGTTCCGCAGCTAATATTTCCCCTGCAATATTTCGGATATCGGTAGCAGCAATTCCAATTATTGGAGCAACCCGTTCGGCAGAAAAATTTTGTACCGCAGCCTTCAATTCATTTAAATTTTTTATATGATTTTGCAGATGCCCTAAGCGCACCGCATCTTGCTTAAAAATAATATGAATAATTGCTGCCAAAAACAAAGCATCTGTTTCTGGTTTTATAAAATAATGATCGTCTGCTTTATCAGCAGTTTC
>Ga0209831_1001636_pt1 | contig 20301 bp, 15 predicted proteins | sample Maine_Asex4_meta_FD_187451 | JGI IMG/M metagenome (GOLD analysis project Ga0209831, IMG submission 187451) | Marine algal microbial communities from Maine, USA - Maine_Asex4_metaG (SPAdes) (version 2) | ecosystem: Host-associated > Algae > Red algae > Unclassified | place: Maine, USA | collected... | reverse complement strand
AACCTTGACAGCAGTATAACGCGCCATCCCCGGTTTTAACTTCATTTAAATATTTTATGATTAAAGGACATAACTTGCTATAAAAATTACAAAAATGAAAGGAATGATTACACATTTATTTATTCCCCAACTTTTGTTTTGCAAACCTAAAGGACAGAAGTGGTTATACCATTTTTATGTTTGGCCTTTGAAGCGTTGGCAAAATGGTATTTGAACGGATGGCGGGATCAAAATTTCTACGAGGGAAAACCTTTTCGCTTCTAATATTTTTTGCTAATTATTTAAATCATTTTTTATGCGATTGCCTTGCTTGCTGATACAGCTCTTTTCAAAATCAAATAGATGCTATCTGCTGTTGAGAAATTCCATTTTATTCTAATTTTTACTTAGTCGCATTCTTCAATATCAATACTAAAATTTGCACCTTTGGAAACGGTAAAACCATTGTTTAAAGAAATGAAATTGCCCGCTTTAAATGACACATTTTTACCAACATCAATAACAGCATTACTTTCAATAAAATTAAGCACTTGGTAAGTTTTGCTGCTTAAAAGCGGACTGTTAGATATCATTCTTGATTCGGGACAATGTGTTAAAGTTTCAACAAAAATACTTTTGGTAATTGCACTACAACCTTCCACATCTTTTACAATTAAAGTGTAAATTCCGGCATTAATATTATTAATAAAATTTGTAGTATCTTTTGTTGACCATATGTATTCATAGGGTTCAATGCCACCAGTTACAATAGCTTCTATATATCCATCTTTGCTTCCTTCCCAACTTTCTGGTGTAACAAATGTTTCAATTTCAATTTTTGTTTCATTAGAAACTCTAAAAGCAGCATTAATACCACAGCCTACACTATCAATAGCATCAAATAAATAATAACCGGAAGAAAGGTTAATTAGTGAACTATCATTTAGTAGTGTGTCTTTATTCCAAAAGTATTTTACTGGCTCAATGGCATTTTTAAATTCTAATAACTGTATGCTGCCATCACTATTACCACTACAATTTGCATTTTTAATTTCAACATCAACAGAAAATTGGCTGCAATTAACTTCTTTAATTACAATGCTATCATTTACACTACAGCCATACTCGTCATTTAATAAATAATAGTAAATACCTGGTTGTAAATTAGTTACAGTTGCCGTTGTATCTTCGGTTGACCAATAAATTTGATGTGCTGTATTTGTATTGTCGGTTATTAATGTAGCCATACCATCATTTGCGTTCTTGTAAGTTTCGTTACTAACTTCTACTCGATAATTAAGGTTGTTACAATCAATTGGGGTAACGGAAATGGTATCGCTAACGAAACAACCAATTGCATCATAAACATTAATGAAGTACTCTGCAGGTTCTAAATTATTTACGCTATTGGTAGTGTCGCCTGTTGACCAATAATAGCTAAAAGGAGGTGTTCCATTTATTGAAACAGCATTAGCCGATGCATCATTAGCTCCAACAAAACTTTCTTGTTCTATTTCAATTGCTACATCAAAATCATCACATATAACAGGCAAAATAACTATTGTGTCAGTAGCAGTACAGCCTACCGCATCTTCAAAATGAAAGCTATATGCTCCAGGGCTTAAACTATTAAGTTGAAGTGCGTTATCACCAGTATTCCAGTTCATATCATAAGGTGTAATTCCATTTATTACTTCAATTGAAATGTTTCCATTGCTGCTATTAAGATAGGTTTGATTTGTAGTGGTGATATTGAGCTCCAAGCTATCGCAGTTAACATTTAAAACAGGAAGGGTATCTGTATAAACACATCCTGAGGAATCTATTACCTCAATAAAATAGTCTCCAGTAGAAAGCATTTCAATTCGATCTGTAGTATCGCCAGTTGACCATAAAATTTGTAAAGGTTCATATCCATTATAGGTTGTCATTTGAATAACACCATCATCTTCATCTAAATAACTGAGGTAACTTGTATTAAAATTAACATTAAAATTATTGCAATTATATTTATATAAATCAAAAACTACTGAAGTTTTACACAAAAAACTATCCACTACTTCTACTGAATAATTGCCAGCATTTAAACTATCTATTTGTGTTAATGTGTCGCCAGTTGACCAACTAAATTTATAAGGTGCTTTACCACCAGAAGCAAAAACAAAAGCGGTTGCATCGTTCGCATCTTTATCACTTAAATCGGTCGTTAAAACATCAATAACTAAGTTGTTACAATAAGCTGCTTCTACAGTTAGAGTGTCTAACACCTCGCAACCTATTGAGTCAGTCGCCATAAATGTATAATTTCCTACAGTCAAACTGTCAATTAAAACAGTTGTATCATTTACAGACCAATAGTAATTATAAGGAGCAGAACCTCCACTTACTTCAACTTCTATAAAGCCATTATAAGCTTCAAATTCGGTTTCTGAACCTATGTTAAAAACAGCATTTAAACTACTACAATCAACAGCATCAATTTTTACAGTATCTGTAATTTGGCATTGCAAACTATCTTTTAAAACATACCAGTATTTGCCAGGTAATAAACTATCAATTTGGTTACTTGTATTACCTGTCGACCATAAATAGGAATACGGTAAAACTCCACCATTTGCAGTAACTTCAATATTTCCATTAGCAACATTAAAATAGCTTTGATTGGTTTGGTTGGTTTCTACTTGCAAGCTATCACAATACATTCTTTCAATTACAATTGTATCGGTAATACTGCAGGTACTATCAGTTACAGTAACATAATATTTGCCTGGTTTAATATTATTTATTGTTTTAGTAGTATCACCTGTTGACCAATTATATGCAAATGGCGCAGTTCCATTAAATGAATTAACTGTAATATAAGCATCATTTGCATTAAAAGCAGTTTCATCTTGTTTTTCAATAGTGGTATAAAATTGAGTATCTGTTGCAACTGGCACATCTTCACCATTGGTAAAGAAAAAACGATTATTTGTCCAGGGGCTAAATATCTCTCCACATTTTTCGCTTATTTGAAATTGATACTTTGAACATTTTTGAATGTCATTAAGCGTAAAATAATATCTGTCGGTTTCCGGAAGTTCTACCCAATCTCCATCATTTAATTTATAGCGTGCTTTAATATTAGTTTCATAAGCCCTTGTCATTAAATATCCATGGTTATCAGCCACTATATCAAAATTTTTAATGTAAGAATCATATATTTGATAACAATTTTGTGTAGCCAAAGTACCAGAGCAGTTAAGGGTATAAGCAAGATTTTCTTCGCTCCAAAGATTATTTCTATTGGCAATGTTTGAGTATAATGCTTTATGCATACGATGCACCTGGCCTTTACTAAACATTGACATACACGAATAATCCATCATGTTTTGAGTATTATCTGGCAAATCGTTTTCTTGGTCAACACAAGTATTTAAAAGTTCGTTAGGGCATAAATAGTAATTATAACCTTTGCAATTTGGGGTGTCGTCTACCAAATCATCACTACTACAATAAAAATCTGGGCAATTTTCGTCAAGCTGGTTACAATCGTCGTACCAATCTAATTCTGATGAACCTGGATACCACCAATTACCCCAGGCATGTAACAAATTCAAATAATGACCTACCTCATGAGATAAAACGTGAGGTAAAAAATTGTCTTCTGCCGAGCCGGTATTACCAAGGTTATAATTCCTGATCATAATTCCATCTAGCCATTTGTTTGTATTTAGTTCGGCTTCTACTTGGTATGGAAAAAATGAAATGCCTGAATTGCGGGAGGAATTGACTACATAAATGTTCAAGTATTTTTCAACATCCCAAAAAAAAGTTTTTTTAATTTCTTCTAAAAAATATTGACCATCATCTGTCCAATAAAAACCCCACTCTTCACTATACGGCGAAAAGTAGCGTTCAATTCCATTAGTACAGCTACCATTTGGTGCTTGTTGGGCTAATTGAAAATTAATGTTTGCATTACCTATTATACTTTTAAAAGTATCTGGCACAGCAACAATGTCTGCATTACTAGCGCTAAAATCTTCATTTAGCATATCTAACGCATTAATAACCTGGGCGTCACTTATGTTTTCTGGGCCGTCTTTATGAATAATATGAAATACAACAGGTATTGTATAACTTCCTCTTCTATTTAACCTGCCTCCTTTTTTTTCATCAGCATCAATAATATCTTTGTACAACTCAATTGATATATCGGTATTTGGAACACAGTTTTCTAATTTATGTTCATCAATTTCGAAATTACCAGGTTGAGCCAGACTGAGCAAACTAAAAAAAACAACATACAAAAAAACTAACGCGAGTCTAAATTTATTCATTCTTCCAATTTTTAATACATAACTCGACTTATGGGATATACGTTCAAAAAATAAATAAGTTTGTAAACTTTATCTTATAAAACAATATAATTACTTTCTTTAGATGAAAAAACATCGCAGAACAGTTGCAATCCATCAATATTTAAATTTTTAATTCAAACAATAAATAATTAGTAAATTCACTTGTATATTGCATATTAATACAAACTGATAATAATGACAATAATTGCAGACAGTGGATCAACAAAGGCAGATTGGCTTTTAGTTAATAAGGATAATGATACTATAGCCGAATTTTACACCAAAGGTTTTAATCCTTTTTTTCACGATAGAGACTTTATATTAGCTGAACTAAACAATAATTTTGAGTTAAACAAATATTCAGAAGAAATTGAGGAAGTTCATTTTTACGGTGCAGGAGTTTCAAACGAAATTATGTCTGATAAAATAAGGATTCCATTTTCACAGTATTTTACCAATGCTAAATTAAATATTGGCCACGATTTAAATGCAGCTGCTTTTTCTACTGCTACTATTGGAACACCTTCTATAGCTTGCATATTAGGTACTGGTAGTAACTGTTGTTTGTATGATGGTAAAGGTAATGTAAGTCAAAAATTGCCTGCTTTAAGTTATGTTTTGGGTGATGAAGGCAGTGGTTCTTACTTTGGTAAAAAGTTAATGAATGAATTTTTTTACAAGAAAATGCCAGATAATTTATCAAAAAAAATGGATGAAAAATATAATATGGACAAGCAAGAGGTTTTTAAAAACGTATATATGAAACCCAATGCAAATGTTTATTTAGCTTCTTTTTCCCGCTTTTTATCCGACAATAAAGAAGACCCATATATTAGAAAAATAGTTGAAAATGGTTTGTTGATTTTTATTGATATACACGTTTGCAGCTATGAAAATTATAAAGATTTAGAAACAAATTTTATTGGTTCTATTGCCTTCTTTTTTGAAGATATATTAAGAGATGTGGCCAAAAGAAGAGCAGTTAATGTTGGCAAAGTTATTAAAAAACCTATTTACAATTTAGTGAAATATCACGCTTTGTTAAAAGATCATAAATAATTTATTTTTGACTTTAGTACAAGTTTTCAAAGAGTGAAATTTTCTTTTTACATATTTATTGCTTTTGCTACATTTACCTTTTCTAATCAAAAAGAAATAGCTATTGGTTTCAAAAAACGAGCCAATACCAATTAAAGGTTTTCAATTTTCGAGCAATAAATTTGAAACTACCGTAGCAGAATTTGAACAATTTGTAAAAGAAAATAATTATGTAAGTACTGCTGATAGTTTTAAGTGGAGTGGGGGTTTTTCTATTGTAAAAAACGAATGGGAAGCTGTAGATTTTGCCAATTGGGAAAAGCCAGATGGAAAAAATAAAGCTCCAAAAAACAATCTGGTAACGCATATTAGCTATTACAATGCACAAGCATTTTGTAAAAGCAAAGGAGGAAGGTTGCCAACTGCCGATGAGTGGCTGCCTTAGCTGGTAACACTATTACAACAGGTATGTATGGCAGGGGCTTTTTTCTGTTTTAGATGAAGGTAAAGATGGGTACAAAGCAAAAATAGCACCAATTGGTCCATTTAAACCCAATCAATTTGGCTTGTACGATATAATAAAAGGGGGCAGTTTTTTGTGCGATTATGATTATTATAGTGGTTTTGTACCAGAAAAATTTCAAACTACCGACAAAGATTCTATTTTTAAACCATCTCGGTTTTAGGTGTATATTTAACAAATAGATGAATGCTTTTGAAAGTTTAACATTAAGGTAAATACGCTTAAACTGTTGCAGCCCCTACAATTTGGGCTATTTGCAAGCAAAAACATTTACATTTATTAAGATGTGAAATATTAGCAGTTTACAATAAGGATTAAAAATTAAGGGTTATTTTTGCAACAAATTTATTTACACAATGAGATTTTTTCTACTATTTATAAATTTACTATTTACAACCTTGCTACTCGCTCAAATTGAAGATCCGGTAAGCTGGAGCTTTCAATCGAAAGATACGGGAAATGGGGAATTTGATTTAATAGCAACAGCAAACATTGAAAAAGGCTGGTACATTTATTCTCAAAATTTGGAAGACAATGGCCCGGTACCTACAACGTTTGAGTTTGAGCCACGCAAATCGCGTTATAGCTTAGTTGGCAACACTAAAGAAGAAGGTGATTTTATTGAAGGCTTTGATAAGCTATTTGAAATGCAGGTAAAGAAGTTTAAAAAGAAAGCTGACTTTACACAGAGAGTTAAATTAGCTAAAAAAGGCGCAAAAATTACAGGCTATTTAACCTTTATGACTTGTAATGATGAAAAATGCTTACCTCCGCAAGATATAGATTTTTCTTATGTTTTAAAAGTAGGGCAAGCAAATACAAGCACAACTTCTAAAGCAGCTGCAACACCAACAACTAAAGTTGCAAAAAGTAAAACCAAAACAGAAAAAACAGCTCAACCAAATAATGATAAAAAAATTAAAGTAAATAGTGATGCTGGCATATCAATAGCTTCTGCTGATGCTAACCAAGGTATTTTAGACCCAGTTAGCTGGGGTATGCGCAGCGTTAAAACAGGTGAAAATACCTTTAATTTATTTTTTAATGCAACTATTGAAAATGGTTGGTATATCTATTCTCAAGATGTAGAAGAGAATGGACCAGAACCAACTACAATTGAATTTACAGAAAACAAAAATGTTAACTTTTTATCGGAAAAACCACTTGAAACAAGCGAACACGTAAAAGAAGGTTTCGATGAGCTTTTTGATATGGACATTAAGAAGTTTGCCAAAGCAGTCGAATACAAAATGGCCATTAAAGTAAAAGGTGAAAAAGAAAAATTGGCTGGCTACTTAGTATTTATGACCTGCGACGATGAAAAATGCTTACCACCAGAAGAAATAGAATTTGAATTTGATTTAAGTAAAGAAGAAACTATTGATTTAGGCTTTATTCCGGCAGGTGGAGATTTGCCTGTTGGCGAAGGATCAAAATATAAAATTGAAAGTGTAGACATTAATAACCCAATAAATGATTGTGGTGCAGAAGAAGAAAAAGAAGGAGAAAGCATTTGGCTAACACTAATTCTTGGGTTTTTAGGTGGCTTGGTTGCATTGTTAACACCTTGTGTGTTTCCAATGATACCCTTAACCGTAAGTTTCTTCACCAAAGGAAGTGGTAACCGAACGAAGGGAATAATAAACGCAATATTATATGGGTTGTTTATATTTTTCATATACTTTTTGCTAAGTATACCATTTCATTTGTTTGAATCAATTGCGCCTGATATTTTTAATCAAATAAGTACACACCCAATATTAAATATTATTTTCTTTGTTATATTTTTAGTTTTTGCTATTTCATTTTTCGGATATTTTGAAATTACATTACCAAGTAATATTGCCAATAAAGCCGACTCTGCCTCTAACATTGGCGGTTTATTAGGCATTTTCTTTATGGCATTAACGTTAGCAATTGTTTCATTTTCTTGTACTGGGCCTATATTAGGCAGTATTTTGGCTAAAACTGCTGCCGAAAGTACAAATATAAATGTACCGATGCATCTAACTGCAGCAATGAGCGGTTTTGGCTTGGCGCTCGGTATTCCGTTTGCTATTTTTGCTTTGTTCCCTGGTATGTTAAATAGCTTGCCAAAAAGTGGCGGTTGGTTAAATACCGTTAAAGTTGTATTAGGCTTTATAGAATTAGCTTTAGCAATAAAGTTTTTATCAAACGCAGACTTAGTTATGAATTGGGGATTTCTTCCACGAGAAATTTTCTTTGGTTTATGGATTATAATAGGAATAGGTTTAGCAGCTTATTTATTTGGCTTAATTAAATTTCCGCACGATAGCCCTATTAAAAAGTTTAGCCTGCCACGTATTGGATTTGGAGTATTAACAATTGCATTTGTAATTTACTTGTTGCCTGGCTTAACTAATACCAAATATGCCAACAGACAACTCTTGTCTGGTTTTCCTCCACCATTATTTTATTCATTATACGAAAAAAAATCTAACTGTCCATTAGATTTGGAGTGTTATAAAGACTATGAAAAAGGTTTAGCAGTAGCCAAAAAGAAAAATAAACCAATACTATTAGATTTTACAGGTTGGGCTTGCGTAAACTGTAGAAAAATGGAAGAAAACGTGTGGATTAAACCTGAAATATTTGAAAAATTGAGTAAAGATTTTATTCTAATTTCACTTTATGTTGATGATAAAAGAGAACTTCCAAAAAACAAAATTGAAGATTATGTTAGTAGCAAAGGAAGAGTTCAAAAAATTGATACTAAAGGTGAAGTTTGGGCAACTATGCAAACCGAAACTTTTGTAAATAACTCACAACCTTGGTACGCTGTGCTCAGCCCAGATGAATTATTGTTAAACAGCCCAGTTGGATATCAACCCAATGCTGGGGAATATAGCGATTTTTTAGATTGTGGTTTAGATGCTTTTGATCAGTTAGAAGAAATGCAACCTAACGAACGCAAAAAGTTAAAAGAAAAGTTTGCTACGGTACTACAGTAGTAAATAGCTGTTAGTTTTTAAAATTAAATTAGGAGTAATACTGAGAGTCATGTTTGCTTCCGAAATATTGATTGTTGCAATAAACTTTGACAAACTATTAGGTTTAAAAAGTAGTGAATATCCAATATTGTCAAATAAAACGTGAGATTTAGTTGGAGTAAAATTCATGTCTGATTTCCAGCCTAAAGCCAAAACTACAAATTATCTAAAATATTGATTTCAAAATTAATCACATATTTGACATTTTCGAAAAAATATCGTATCATAGTCGCATTATTAATTTTAAAAGAATAAATGGGTAAATCACAAGAAACTTTTGGTAAAAAGGAAAGAGAGAAAAAACGTAAAAAGAAAAAAGAAGACAAAAAAGTAAAAGCGGCAGAAAGACGCGAAGGTTCAGTTGGTGGAGGCTTAGAAAATATGATGGCCTACATTGATGAAGACGGAAATATTGTAGATACTCCGCCAGATCCGACTAAGAAAAAAGTAATTAATGCCGAGGATATTGAAATTGGTGTCCCTGCTAGAGTTAAAGAAGAAGAACCATCAGAATTAACTGGTATAATAGACTTTTTTAATACCGATAAAGGTTATGGCTTTATTAAAGATTTAAGATCTAAAGAGAAATACTTCTTTCATATTAAAGGTGTGTTAGATGATGAGGTAAAAGAGGGTAACAAAGTAAATTTTGAGCTTGAAAAAGGTTTAAAAGGTATGAATGCCGTTAACGTAATGAAGGTTTAAGCTTTATTTTTCCAAATAAAGTCTGTAGAAGGTATCTGAACCTGTTGCAGATAAAATAAATATAAATGGTAATATGGGGGTCAAAAAGCGACTATCCCAATTTATGCATGTTACCAAAACTAATGCAAAAATTAGACCAATAAAAGATAAAATATAAATTTTATAAATCAATTTTATTTTACTTTTAAAACCAGCCAAAATAGCAAACGCATAAACTGGTAAAAAGAAAACAATGGATACAAAGTTGTGCTCATAAGAGTAAGTTGGTCTACAGGTACTTAAAAAATAAGACATTTTGTAAAACGATATTTTTATGAAATGTACAGGATTATCCCATATAAATAAAACAATTTTCAACAAATTTGATTGATAATGCGAGTATTTTTCAGTATCAGCAATGTGAGTTTTAATGTCATTCAATCCACAAATTATTTGTCCATTTTGTAAAGCTTCAATTATGTTGTAGTAGCTTAACATTTTGTTTGCCAATATTAAAAAAACAACTATTAGAGGTAAAACAAGATAATACGCAAATTGCTTTTTCGATACATTCCTTCCTACCAAGTAGAGCAGATAAATAGTGAATGTAATTACAGTCACTATACCAGTAGGTCTTATAAAAAAATATAAAGACCAAAAAAGGAATTAGTCTAAATATTCGCCACGAGAAGTCTTGATATTTAGAAAGAAAATAAAAAACAAAATGTTGGTATTGATGAAGAGAGGCTCTGTTAATATATAGTTGTTCCACCATTGAATTTTAATACAACAAATAAACAGTAAGCAAGCTATAAATGCAGCTAAGTGATGTTCACTTATCTTTAATGTAATTTTGTACAATGCACAAGTAGCCATAAAGGCAATTAAAATTTGTGTTATAACCACCCAATGTAGCGAGAGTGAGAAGAATTGAAAAATTGCAAGAAAATATGTATAGCTGGTATACCAAAACAAACGCAGATAGGGAAATGAAAAATGTTGTAATAAGTGTTTACTGTATTCAATATAATTATCACTATCAAGGTGCAGGCTAACACCCCACCTAAATCAACAAAAAATTTGAACTATTATAAATAAAAACAATAGAAAAAATTTTGCCCAAACTTCTATGCCTTTACAATGCATAATATTCATTTAATTTTTATTGATAGAAAGTTAATGCAATTATCAACAATATAATTCGATTTAATTTAAGTAATATATTTTCATTACCTCATAAAAAAGGTGTTTCTTAGCTATGTAAGACAAATTGTATATTTTTTAAAAGTGAAACACAAATATATATTAAATTTTGTGATTTAATAAAAATTTTATATGGAAAACGATATCGAAAAACCTCCCGTTTTTAAGAACTGGAGTACCTTATATTGGATAGTAATTATTTTACACATTGGTTTAATTACTGTATTTACTTTAATAACCAAAGCATATTCTTAAATGCATATTTTCGACTGGTTTATTTTATTTAGTATTATTGGTTTAATTGTAGGTTACGGAATTTATAAAGCACGTGGAATTACAGATACACGCAGTTATCTACAGGGTGAAAAAAACTTAAAATGGTGGACAATAGGCTTGTCTGTAATGGCTACACAAGCAAGTGCAATCACTTTCCTATCTACACCAGGACAAGCTTATGCAGAAGGCATGGGTTTTGCACAGTTTTATTTTGGTCTTCCTATTGCAATGGTAATACTTTGTATATTTGTATTACCTATTTTTTACAAACTAAATGTATTTACAGCCTACGAATATCTTGAAGATCGCTTTGACTTAAAAACCAGAACGCTAACGGCCTTTTTGTTTTTATTACAACGTGGCCTGGCAGCTGGTATTACTATTTTTGCGCCGTCTATTATATTATCAACTATGTTAGGTTGGAGCTTAGGTACTACTACTATTTTAATTGGTTTATTAGTAATTGCATATACAGTAACTGGTGGTTCAGAAGCAGTTAGCCAAACTCAAAAACAACAAATGATTGTTATTTTGAGTGGTATGTTTGTTGCTTTATTAGTAATTATTTTTAAGCTACCTGAAAATGTCAGTCTTTCCGATGCCGTTTCAGTTGCCGGAAAAATGGGTAAATTAAATGTAGTAGATTTTGAGTTTAATCTGTCCAACAAATACAATATTTGGTCTGCATTGTTAGGAGGCACTTTTTTGTTTCTTAGCTATTTCGGTACCGATCAATCTCAGGTGCAGCGTTATTTATCAGGTAAATCGTTAACGGAAAGTCGGCTAGGTTTGCTATTTAATGGCTTGTTTAAGGTGCCTATGCAATTTAGTATTTTATTTGTGGGTTTAATGGTATTTATGTTTTATCAATTTAATCCTGCGCCATTACATTTTAATCAATCTAATGTGCAGCAAATTAAACAATCCACATTAGCACCGCAGTATGAAAATTTAGAAAGCCAATTGCTAAGCGTTCAAACCAATAAAAAAACTGCTATTTTTAATGCAATAGAAAAGAATGGTAATAATATTTCAGATGCGGACGCGGCAGTATTTAAAAGCTTGTTAACTAAGGAAAGCGAGATCCGTCAGCAATCAAAAGATTTAATTAAAACTTACAATACAACTAACCAAACCAATTTAGATGCTGAAGATACGGATTACGTATTTATTAGTTTTGTAATGAAATATTTACCGGTTGGTTTAGTTGGTTTATTATTGGCTGTTATATTTTCAGCTGCAATGTCTACTACAGCAAGTGAGTTAAACGCTTTAGCTACCACCTCAGTTATTGATATTTACAAACGCTCATTAGTAACAGATAAAACTGATGCACATTATTTAAAAATGTCAAAACTATTTACGGTATTATGGGGCGTAATTGCTTTAACTTTTGCTATGGGTGCTTCTTTATTTGATAATTTAATTGAAGCTGTAAACATAGTTGGTTCGGTATTTTATGGTGCTATACTCGGCATTTTTGTTGTTGCTTTTTTCTTTAAAAAAGTAAAGGGCAATGCTATATTTTTAGCCGCTTTGTTAGGCGAAGCTATTGTTATTAGTTTGTTTGTATTAGATAAAATGGAAATAATAAGCTTGGCTTATTTATGGTTAAATATGATTGGTTGCGTTGTAGTGGTGTTAATTGCTTTGTTGTTAAATAACTTTGATATGAGTGCTGCCAATAAAAATAATCAAACAACAACTTAATTATTAAGTACTGTATCAAGATATTTAATTTTAAACATCGTAGATGATAATATTTTATCTTGTTCTAAGTGTAATTTATATTTTATTAATTGAAATTTAGGGTTAATAATTCATCTATTCCGGTTTGCCCTAAGATTCTATCATTGTGAGAATTAGGCTTTACCCTATCCACTATTTAATTCAGATTACATGTGGTGGTTTATATTTTCTTACAAAAATTAAAATTCGCAACTATTTTTAAAACAAATAATAAATTATAAAATTAAAACAAGGATTACTGCGGCTATGAATTATTACAGTAGGAACATTATTGTTATCTTATGCTCAAAACACATCTTACCCTTGGTTAGATGAATTGATTGATACCGAAGATTGTTGCTATAACCAAAGGGTTGATGTCTACGATTATCATGGCGTACACAAATTTATTTTTGTCGCTAATGATGAGAATTGCTCGTCATTTTCTGAAGGTTATACTGGATCGTTGTATTACCAGGATGGTAGATTATGGTGTAATAATCGTCCCGATTTAGATTGCAGAAGGTGGTACAAGATTAGTTATGAAAGTACTATTTACGAATGAGGCGGACAACAAGCAGAATTAACCAACGAACAAAAAGCAATTGCTCTTCAAGAAGGTATAGCTTTAGGAGATCAGGCATCATTAGCTTACATTAGCCATGAGCAGTATATTCAGCATAATGTATCAATACCATCTGGAAAAGAAGCTATTGCTGGTTTCTTCTTAGGCCAGTCTGCGTGCGTTACAGTTGATATTCATCGTTCATTAGAAATTGGTGATTATGTTATAATGCCTAAATTATCGGTTGTTTTAATTTTAGCAATATCAACTTTATCCTTATCAACTTTAATTTTTTCTATTAAAATATAGATGCCCCAATAGTCATCAGAATTTCTTAAACAACAAAAAATATGCTCGAAATTTTTCTTCAGTCAATATTCTTTCGAAAAATAAATTTATTCTATACTAATCGTATATTTAGCTTATGGAAAAACAAAATATAAGTTGTCCTAACTGCGGCCATCTGTTTAATGTAGAAGATGTGTTTTATAAAGAAATAGAATTAGAACAAGAGAAAAAATACCAGCAAAAGTTAAAAGCTGCAGTAGATACTGTAAACCAAAAAGAGGTAGATTTAAAACAGCGAGAACAAAAACTAGAAGAAAACAGAAAGCGTGAAAATGAGCTTTTTCAAGAGCGTTTGAATAAAAAACTTGCAGCATTAAAAAAAGAAGAAGCAGAAAGAGCTACAAAAGAGGTGTCATTAAAAATTGATGCTTTAGAAAAAGAAGCGCAAGAAAAAAGTGTTTTGGTTTTAGAATTGCAAAAAAAAGAAGTAGAATTTATGCAGCAACAAAAACTAATGGAAGCAGAGCGAGAAAGCCGAGAAGTTGAGTTGCAAAAAAAATTGTTAAAACAGCAAAACGAAATTGAACAGAAAGCTCGCCTTAAAGAGCGTGAAAATTTTGAGTTAAAAGAAAAAGAATATCAAAAAAAACTAGAAGACCAATTGAAATTAGTTGAAGAAATGAAACGAAAATCGGAACAAGGTAGCACGCAATTGCAAGGTGAAGTGCAAGAGTTAGCTATTGAAGAATGGTTGAAAATTCAGTTTCCGTTAGATGAAATAAAGGAAATTAAAAAAGGTGTTAGAGGAGGAGATTGCATACAAAACATAAATACCAGAACCTTAACTAACTGTGGTAAAATTTATTATGAAAGTAAAAGAACTCAAAACTTTGGTGGCGATTGGATTGAGAAATTCAAGCAGGATATGCGCTCGAAAAAAATTGACGTAGGCGTAATTGTAACTAAAACAATGCCTAAAGATATGCCTCGTATGGGTTTAAAAGATGGCATTTGGATTTGTACGTTTAAAGAATTTAAAGGTTTAAGTACCGCCTTGCGAGAAGGTTGTATAAAAGTAGCCGGCACTTTGGCTTCGCAAGAAAATAAAGGCGATAAAATGGAAATGTTGTACAACTATTTAACTGGTAAAGAATTTAAAATGCAAATAGAAGCCATAATTGAAGGCTTTTCTGCATTAAAAGAAGGCATAGATAAAGAGAAAAGAGCGATGCAGAGCATTTGGAAACAAAGAGAAAAACAGTTAGAAAAAGTACTGTTAAGTACAACCAGTTTTTACGGTTCTATTAAAGGAATTGCTGGTAGTGCGCTACCAACTATAGATTATTTAGAATTGCCCGGAGGAGATACTGATGACGAAAATGACAATACACTTTTTGATTAAATTATAACTTAAAACTTAAATATATGAATGTTTTAAAAACATATTTTTTAATAATTGTAGTTTTGATAACAATAATTACTGGTTGTTTTAAAAAGCAAGTTGTTACCAAAACAAGCGAACAAACAGAAACAACTGCCGAAATAAAACCGACTGTAAAAACTAATAAGCCTGTTGAACTTAAAGAACCAATTACTGCAATTAATACAGATGTACCAAAATGGTCGAAAGATGCCATAATGTATGAAGTAAATATTAGGCAATATTCTCCAGAGGGCACTTTTAAAGCAGTTGAAAAAGACTTGGATCGTATAAAAAAATTAGGAGTAGATATTTTATGGTTAATGCCCATTCACCCAATTGGGGATGCTAAAAGAAAAGGCAGTTTAGGTTCCTATTATGCTGTAAAAGATTATAAAGCAGTAAATCCTGGTTTTGGAACTTTACAAGATTTTAAAGATTTGGTTGAAGCTTGCCACGCTATTGATTTAAAATTAATAATTGATTGGGTACCAAATCATACTGCCTGGGATAACCCCTGGATTACGGAAAACCCCAGCTGGTACACACAAGATGAAGATGGAAATATTATTGACCCAACCAACCCCGAAACTAGTGAATCGTGGGGCTGGACTGATGTTGCAGATTTAAATTACGACAACAGTAATATGAGAGATGCAATGTTATCAGCTATGAAATTTTGGGTAGCAGAAACTAATATTGACGGTTTTAGATGCGATGTTGCGCATAATGTACCTTTTGATTTTTGGCATAAAGTAAACGCTGAACTAAAGCAAATAAAACCAATATTTATGTTGGCAGAAGCCGAGGGAACAGATTTTCATAAAAACGGCTTTCACCAAACTTATGCCTGGGAATTGCACCATTTATTAAATGAAGTGGCTAAAGGCGAAAAGCTGGTAAACGAAATTGCCTCCTATCTTACCAAAAACAAAAAAGAGTATGGCAAAGCTGCTTACCGTTTAAACTTTATTACTAACCACGACGAAAATAGTTGGAGTGGTACCATATTTGAACGGATGGGCGATGGCCATAAAGCTTTTGCGGCCTTAACTTACCTAATACCTGGCATGCCATTAATCTACAATGGGCAAGAGGCACCTTTAAAAAAGAGATTAGAATTTTTTGAAAAAGATGCGATTGATTGGAACAACTATGCTTATACTGAATTCTACCGAAAATTAAATGCGCTAAAAAAAGCAAATGCCGCACTCTGGAATGGTGCCTATGGAGGTGATTTTGTATTGATAGACAATACCACAAAAAATATGGTGTTAAGTTTTGAAAGAACACATAAAAATGGCAGCAAAGTTTTAGCTGTATTTAACCTGACTAACAAAACAGTTAAAACTGAAATTAAAAATGATTTATTTGTGAAGCGTAATAAATCTTCACATGCAGAGTTGACGCCTTTTGAGTATTTAGTTTTTAGTACAAATGAGCTACAATAACAAATATTATTTTATTGAAAAAGAAAATACTGTATTAAGTAAAAAAATAAAGCCACTTGAAATACAAGTGGCTTTATTCTATTCAAACATGAAATAATAATGTATGTGTTTAAAATTATTAAGATTTAGCACCTTCTGGCTTAGGCATAATAGCTTTGCGTGAAAGTTTAAATTTTCCACTTCTTTCATCAATAGCCAATAATTTCACTTTTAATTTATCACCTACTTCAAAAACATCGTCCATGCTTTCTAAGCGTTTCCACGAAATTTCGGAAATATGTAACAGACCTTCTTTGCCTGGCATAAACTCAACAAAAGCACCATAGCTTTGTATTGCTTTTACAGTAGCTTCATAAGTTTCACCAACATCAGGTTTTGCAGCAATGCCTTTAATAAATGCAATTGCCTCTCTTACGCCTTCGGCATTTTCACCAAAAACAGTAACGGTACCCATCGTATCCGCATCTTTCGATTCAATACTAATTGTAGTTAAAGTATTTTTTTGAAGCTCTTGTATATTTTTACCACCAGGCCCAATTATTGCTCCAATAAATTCTTCAGGAATAACAAAACTTTCAATACGTGGTACGTGCTCTTTATAGTCAGTCCGAGGTTCACTCATAACCTCGTTCATTTTATTTAAAATATGTAAACGGCCTTCTTTAGCTTGTAGTAAAGCTTCTTCTAATTGTTCGTAAGGCAGGCCGTCAATTTTTATATCCATTTGGCAAGCACAAATACCTTTTTCAGTACCGGTAACTTTAAAATCCATGTCACCAATATGATCTTCATCGCCTAATATATCAGATAAAATTGCATAGTTGCCATCTTCATCTGTAATCATACCCATTGCAATGCCAGATACACCCGATTTTACTTTTACGCCAGCATCCATTAACGCTAATGAACCCGCACAAACTGTTGCCATTGAGGAAGAACCGTTTGATTCTAAAATATCAGAAACAATTCTAACCGTGTAGGGGCAATCTTCACGAGAAGGCAATACTTGCTTTATAGAACGCATAGCTAAGTTTCCATGTCCAACTTCTCTACGCCCCGGGCCACGCATTGGTCGCACCTCACCTACCGAAAAGGCCGGAAAATTATAATGTAGAATAAAATTGTTGTATCGATTTTCAAGGGCATTGTCAATCATCTGCTCATCTTGTTTAGAGCCTAAGGTAACCGTAGTTAATGATTGTGTTTCCCCTCTTGTAAAAACTGCAGAACCGTGTGGCATTGGCAAATAGTCCGTTTTCATCCATAGCGAACGCACATCTTTTAAACCACGGCCATCTACCCGTTTTTTATCTTTCAAAATCATGGTGCGCACTACTTCTTTGTTCAGCTTTTCATAAACTGCTTTAGCATAAGCTGCTTTCTCTTCTTCTCCTTCTTCAAACTCACCAAGATGCTCCATTAATTCCACCTTTAATGCTTTAAAGGCTTTCTTTCTTTCTGCTTTGTTTGTTGGGTTAGATGCTATTGCGTAAATTTTATCTTTTGCAAAATCGGTTACCTTTTGCTTTACCTCGGCATCTTCAAACTCTTCTAACTCAAAAACTCTTTTTTCAACACCACCTAAAGCCTTTGCCAAAGCTAACTGTGCTTCACATTGAATTTTTATAGCATCGTGCGCCATTTTAATAGCTACAATTAAATCTTCTTCACTTACTTCCTTCATTTCGCCTTCTACCATGGTAACATCTTTAATGGTAGCACCTACAACAATATCCATATCGGCTATTTCTAATTCCGATCTTTTGGGGTTTAAAATAAACTCCCCGTTCACTCTTGCAACTCTTACTTCTGAAATTGGGCCAGCAAATGGAATATCAGAAATAGTTAAAGCCGTTGAAGTAGCCAAAGCCGCATAAGCATCTGGCATTACATCTTTATCAGCTGAAATTAAAGAAATTATAACTTGGGTTTCAAACAAATAGCCTTCTGGAAACAATGGTCTAATTGCTCTATCTACTAAACGGCAGGTTAAAATTTCAAAATCCGACAAGCGACCTTCTCGTTTTAAAAAACCGCCTGGTATTTTACCGGCAGAAGCAAATTTCTCTTGATAATCAACAGAAAGTGGGAAAAAACTTTGGCCTTCACGCATTTCGGTTGAAGAACAAACTGTTGCGAGAATAACAGTATCCCCTATTTTTACCAAAGCAGAACCATCGGCTTGTTTAGCCAATATACCCGTTTCAATAATTATTTCTTTACCATTATTTAAGTCTATGGTTTGCGAAATTGCTTCTAATTTCATTTCAGCTATTAATTTGTTATGGCGTAAAACCCAAATTAAGGCTTTACAATGTAAATGAATGTACTAAATACTATTATTGGAGCTGGGATGCTATCTTCTTAAACCTAATTTTTCAATTAGACTTCTATATCCAACTATATCTTTTTTAGCTAAATAGCTCAACAGTTTTCTTCTTTTACCAACTAACATTAATAAAGCTCTGGTAGAAGATTTGTCCTTTCTATTAGTGCGCAAGTGCTGCGAAATGTGGTCAATTCTTTGTGAAAACATTGCTATTTGCGCCTCAGTTGAGCCTGTGTTAGTAGCAGATGCGCCAAATTCGGCGAAAATTTTCTTCTTTCCTTCTGATGATAAGTGACTCATTGTCTCTTTGTTACTTTTTACTTTCCTTTAAAATCTGCGCAAAGATAGAAAAAATAGCTTAAAACATTATTAGTTATGCATTAAAATCAGCTAAAAAGATGAAACTTTATTATTTAAATTAGATTTTTTATTTCAACTTTCGTATTATAATTTTTATTTTTAGAAGCGAAAAAGTAATGCCCGCATTAACGAAACTCCCGCTTTTCGCTACTTCCCCACCCTTATCGGGATGTGGAAACGCTACAATCGGGGCTACTTTTAAAACCTCAGCCCGCCGTAGATACTTTGGTAAAAAAAATCTATTATATCAAATAATTAGGCTTCGTTAATTAGGCAATCGCATGAAAGTTTTTCTCTGCTCCAAGTGAACCTGTTCACTTGTGTTTACTGCTGTGCAATGGAACAGGTTATATTGGAGCTTAACCTAATTGCTTAATTTACAATGTATACATTTTTTTATGCGATTGCCATAGCTTCGTTAAGCTAAAACTAGTTAGTTTTTTCAATAAACTTCAAAAGTTGCCTATGATGGCGCATTATGTGTAGTACCGCATGTTCCAAAAGTGTTTCTGGATTCATAATTGGGCCCCAACCTGTTTTAATTACAATTGCTTCAATTGCTTCATCACTCATATCCCAACTGTTTTCAAAATATTTTGCTTGTTGGGTTAGTACTGCTCTAAACGCTGGTTCAAAAGCACTTTTAGCAGTCAAACTTGCACCTACTTTTTTCATTTCATAGGTTGGGTTTTCTCCTTTAGTCAACAATTCAACGTAATGCTTTGCTGCATTAATTATATGTTGACAAATGGCTTGATAACTTCTACAATCCTCATCTTTTGTTTTAGCATCTTTTATAACATTCCATTCTTCATAGGGTAATTTGTTGTTAATGGTTTCTAACAACAGCTCGGCTTCTTGTTCGTATAAATCCATTAATGCGCCTAAGGCACCATGGCGTGTGGTTTGGTACAATTTTTTATTCATGATGCTTAAATATAGTAATTTGTTAGCAATAAGTTTAAGGGTTGTAATAAATTTAACTATGTTCACTTTTACAAACACAATAAACAATATTGACAGTTTACGAAAAATTGATTCATAATTTAAACGATGCTAACTTTAATGATAAAGCTATTGAGCTGTTTAATTATCAGGCAGAG
>Ga0209831_1001635_pt1:17500-20310 | contig 20310 bp, 13 predicted proteins | sample Maine_Asex4_meta_FD_187451 | JGI IMG/M metagenome (GOLD analysis project Ga0209831, IMG submission 187451) | Marine algal microbial communities from Maine, USA - Maine_Asex4_metaG (SPAdes) (version 2) | ecosystem: Host-associated > Algae > Red algae > Unclassified | place: Maine, USA... | reverse complement strand
TCTTTGCACTTTTGCGGGCTAAAACTCAATGTTTACCATAAAGTTAAACAATTTTACTCAAACTTTCAATCAATTTTGTAATAATAAATTGTTAATAACCAAATGGTTAGAGCTTTTTGAATAGACACTAAATAGCAGATCCAAATTTGAAATTTTTGAGTTTGGTTTGGACAAAAAAAATGATAGACATTATGGGTATACAAGAAATTGTTATCAATTATTTTCGGCAAGGCAAATCGCAACGCGCAATTGCTCGTGAATTAAATGTGCATCTGTGCATCGCCGAACAGTAAAAAAGCATACTGAATTACATCTCCAAAATTTACTAAATGGCAAAGGGCAGTTGGTAAATTCCAGTTACAATCCTACTGCTCGTAAAAAAGCAAAAATGACCGAAGCAGTAGCTGGTAGAATTGATGCTTTGTTGAAACTAAATGAGCAACGGATCTGCCAGGGTTTGTACAAGCAGCAACTTAACGGTAAAACAATACAAAGCCAGTTTTCTAAAAACCACAGACAGCACAGGAGTAAACAAGCATTACCCTAACCTTACTAATGGTTTAATAATCAATGACATTAATCAACATATTCTGGCAGATATTACCTACGTTTTAGTGTTAGGTAGATGGTATTTACCTGTTTATATTTAAAGATATTTACAGTCAGTTAATTTTAAGTATTATACCAAGTGCCAATATGTGCGTTCAAATTCCATTACTGCTATAAATGAAATTAGAGTTATAAGAGGTAGTCACAATTTATTAAAGACTTTGTTAGATACAGATAATGGTAAACAATTCTATGGACGGTATCTTTAATGCAAAAAAGTTTTTGACCATTGTAGAAGCTGAGTTAAAAATGCAGGTTAGCCGTGCTAAAACTTCCCAACAAAATGGAAGTACCGAACAGTTAAACCACGTTGTTAAAAAAATGTATTTGAGTGGATGGCTGATAAATACCTACCAGAATTTGGTTGCTGCCTGCCAGCGTATCAAATATCTTAACAACTATCAAAGAGCTATTAAGGTTATGAAACCCCAGTACAATTTGAACAAAGCATTCAATCAATACAATTACCATAAAGAAAAAAACAGTTGTATGATTTCACAAAAAAATAAAATGCTCAGCAGCGATGGAGGATTTTCTACGGCATTTTGGTCAAAAGGGGTTGCTGCTATGTAACAAAAACGAACAACCTCAATGGGAACTTTTTTCTTGGCGGTTGATTTATTCCTCAAAGAGTTGCTTCCCCAAAGCAGTATTCTCCTCCGCTTTTACAACTCACCTCAAAACTGGAAAATATATTGTTTAACTTTGATCAAGTTTATTAACCGTCATATGAATAATGAATATAAACTTGTCAATCATTTTTATGAGACCTCATTATAATTATAGTTTCATATTCATTCTTTATTATGATCAATTGTTCAATTACTGTTTGAGCGGCTTTGCTAGCTATTTTTCTAATAATAGTAACAATTCAGCAGTAGTCAGACCGCTTCGCTGTCAGACATTAGAAAAACTCGGTTAAGTGAATTCAAAAACGTTGTTTTTCGCACAAACTATGTCTGACGTCTAACATCTGACAACGAAATAGTCAGACTTCTGAATAATTACTATTTTTTAATTCTTGATTAGCTTTTTTCAACATTGGCTTTGTCGTTGCTGCTTATTACAAAGGCACGTAGCAAAATCAAACCAGTTTTGAGTTTCAATAAATTTGAAGTAAGCGCATACCAAACAAAATATTAATTAAATAACCATGTATTACATAGACCCTTAAAATACACTATCAGGTATAATTAGCTTCATAAGTTTTTGTGTTACTTAACTAATCCTTCAAGAGTTTACATTATCTCAATGCCCCTATTCTTTCAATATTAGTTGGATTGCATAGTACGGGTTTTGAAAATGATGGCTAGAGAATAAAGAACTTAAAAATGTCATTTGGATCAAGTAGCTCTTCTTCCTAATCCTACATATTATTAAATTGCTCATTCTTGATTATTAGAACAAAGCTAAATATTTAATATTATAACTAACATTAATTACAAATACTATAGAGATTTATGAGGTGAATATTATGCTCTCTAAGTATTGACAGTACTCTAAACAAAAAAACCCTCTTAATAAATTAAGAGGGTAAAATAAAATTGGCAGCGACCTACTCTACCACAGGTTAACGTAGTACCATCAGCGCTAAGGGGCTTAACTTCTCTGTTCGGAATGGGAAGAGGTGGAACACCCTTGCAATAGCCACCATAAAATCTTTAGTGTATAATTCTACCTATCTAAGGTAGAAGACGCACATCAAAACAAAAAACCTTGTCAAAATATGCAACACAATAAATTCAACAAAATGAAAATTATTAGAATAAAATATATGATTAAATTAAAAAAAAGAAAGCGTACGGACAATTAGTATTGCTCGGCTTTGACGTTACCGCCTTTACACCTACAACCTATCGACGTGGTCATCTTCCACAGTCCTTAAAAGAGATCTCATCTTGAAGTGGGCTTCGTGCTTAGATGCTTTCAGCACTTATCCCTTCCCCACATAGCTACCCTGCGGTGCAGCTGGCGCCACAACAGGTACACCAGAGGTGAGTCCAACTCGGTCCTCTCGTACTAGAGTCAGCTCTTCTCAAATCTCTAACGCCCGCAACAGATAGGGACCGAACTGTCTTGCGACGTTCTGAACCCAGCTCGCGTGCCACTTTAATGGGCGAACAGCCCAACCCTTGGGACCTTCTCCAGCCCCAGGATGTGACGAGCCGACATCGAGGTGCCAAACCTCCCCGTCGATATGA
>Ga0209831_1001635_pt1:0-12500 | contig 20310 bp, 13 predicted proteins | sample Maine_Asex4_meta_FD_187451 | JGI IMG/M metagenome (GOLD analysis project Ga0209831, IMG submission 187451) | Marine algal microbial communities from Maine, USA - Maine_Asex4_metaG (SPAdes) (version 2) | ecosystem: Host-associated > Algae > Red algae > Unclassified | place: Maine, USA... | reverse complement strand
TATAAGGGGTTCTATAGGTTTTGGGGTTGGGTGTATTTAAATGGTCTAATTTTCGCCAAAATATTTGTTTTAATTTCTATTTATTTATCATTTTTTTCAAAAAAATGTGACCGCAGGCTTGTTTAGCGTAGCAGAATATTAAAACAAGCCTTTTATGGCACGTTGTATACTTATACTTTTATAAAGAGAGACCTTAAAAAGGAGTGAAAAAAACTTTGTTAGCTGTAGTTTTTACTTATTTAATTGATGGAAAGGTGGTGTAAAAGATAAATGTTGTTCATTTTATATTGAAGGAATTGTTTGTTTTTCTGAAATTTTAACCGAAAAAGTATGGATAAGTTTGTTGAAACTTTTGTTTACGGGATGATTAAATATACATTAAGATGCTTTTTAACTGCAATTAAGCAAGCTTTATAAATTAAATCACCGTGCTACTGGGTATTTCTATTGTTTGAAATATTAAAGTAACTTACATTGTTATGAGTGAGTTAAACATTTTAAGGTAACTTATACCTTCATTTCAATTTGTACTGGTTTATGGTTTAACAATGCATCTACTAAGTTATATAGGGTAATAGTATTAAATTGGATAGTTATACATTATATAGAGATATAATATTCTATTTGAAATTCCGTATCTTTAGATTGTTACAACGACTGGGCGATGTTGGAAAACTAGCCCCGACAGGAGAGGTTATACCATTTTATGTTGGGTATTTCCATTTAGCTTATAGAGCTTTGGCAAAATGGTATTTGAACGGATGGCGGGACCAAATTTTTTGCGAGGGGCTACCTTTTCGCTTCTAAAAAACACTTGTTAAGTAGTTAATCAAGCTAATATTAAGGGTTGTATTGATGTGTTTTGAGAAAAGTATGTAGCTCTTATAGCTATTAAAAAGGTAAAAGGACGCTATTGCAGATTTTGTTTTTGTTTCTTAACAAAATTAGATGGTTTATATTTGTGGCTTTTGCGACATAATATAATATGTTTGCATTTATAGTTTCAACACACAATTTATAAACAATAATTATTGCAAGATGTTTTCTGAATACGATGTAATAGTGGTAGGCGGTGGCCACGCTGGTAGTGAAGCCGCAGCTGCTGCAGCCAACTTGGGCTCAAAAACTTTATTAATTACTATGAATATGGAAGTAATTGGTAAGATGAGTTGTAACCCTGCTATGGGCGGTGTTGCTAAGGGCCAAATAGTGCGTGAAGTTGATGCGCTGGGTGGTTACAGCGGCATTGTGAGTGACGAGACTATGATTCAGTTTAGAATGTTGAACCGCAGCAAAGGCCCAGCAATGTGGTCGCCACGTTGCCAAAGCGATAGAATGAGGTTTGCCGAAAAATGGCGGTTAATGTTAGAACAAACTAATAAGCTTCATTTTTGGCAAGATATGGTAACTGGCTTGTTAATTAAAGGTGACAAAATAGTTGGCGTAAAAACCAGCTTAGGCTTAAACATTAATTGCAAAGCGGTGGTGTTAACTAATGGTACTTTTTTAAATGGCTTAATACATGTTGGCGAAAAAAGCTTTGGTGGTGGCCGAATGGGCGAACGTGCTGCAACTGGTATTACGGGCCAGTTAATTGAACTTGGTTTTGAACACGGACGAATGAAAACAGGAACGCCTCCTCGGGTTGATGGCCGATCGCTTAACTATACCTTAATGGAAGAGCAAGAAGGTGATGAAGAAATTACTGGCTTTTCTTTTACCAATACCAATAAACCGACTGCGCAACGTTCTTGCCATATTGCTTATACCAATCCTAAAGTTCATCAAATATTAAAAACTGGTTTCGAAAAATCGCCCATGTTTAATGGACGTATTAAAGGTATTGGGCCGAGGTATTGCCCTTCTATTGAAGATAAAATTAACCGCTTTGCCGACCGAGACAGGCATCAACTGTTTGTAGAACCCGAAGGCTGGAACACGGTTGAAATTTATGTAAACGGTTTTTCTTCTTCTTTGCCAGAAGATGTGCAATACAAAGCTTTACAGTTAGTGCCTGGTTTCGAAAACTGTAGAATGTTTAGGCCGGGTTATGCTATTGAGTACGATTACTTTCCGCCAATACAACTAAAGCATAGTTTAGAAACAAAGTTAATGCATCACTTATTTTTTGCAGGGCAAATTAATGGTACAACTGGTTATGAAGAAGCGGCTTGTCAGGGTTTAATGGCAGGCATAAATGCCCACCGAGTAATTAATGATGAAGCACCGTTGATTTTGAAAAGAGATGAAGCTTATATTGGCGTTTTAATAGATGACTTAATAAATAAAGGCACAGAAGAACCTTACAGAATGTTTACCTCACGGGCAGAATACCGTATTTTGTTACGACAAGATAATGCCGATGTTCGCTTGACAAAGATTGGACATCAAATTGGTTTGGCAGATGACAAGCGTTTAAGCCGAGTTAATGAAAAGTTAGCCAATGGTAAACAGTTAGAAGAATGGTTAACTAAAACCAGTATCGCTCCGCAGCAAATTAACCCTTTATTAGAAAAAGTAAATTCTTCTACCATTAGTCAAAAAGTGAAGTTGAAGGGTATATTTTTACGGCCAAACGTAAATTTAGATTTATTACGTGAAGTAGCTTTTATTAATGATGCCTTAGCGCAATACGATAATGAAGTGCTTGAGCAAACCGCCATACAAATAAAGTACGAAGGTTATATTATTCGTGAAAAAGAGAACGCCGAAAAAATGCATCGTTTAGAAAACATTAAACTACAGCAAAATTACGATTACGGTAAAATTATTGCCCTTTCTACCGAAGGAAGAGAAAAGCTTGAAAAAATAAAGCCCGACAGCTTAGGCCAAGCCAGCCGAATAAGCGGCGTTTCTGCTGCCGATATTTCGGTGTTGATGGTTCATTTGGGGAGGTAGATTTTTTAGAAGCGAAACATAATTGGCCGAATAAACAGCAGTCTTGCCATCCATTCCAATCTTTTTGTTTTTTCATTAGGTTAAAACCTAATAAAAAAACAAAAAGGATTTCCATTACTGTCAAGGCTAAAATGGAAACTTCGCTCCTTCGCATTAACCAAAGCTATATTATATGATGTCTTGTTTAGCAAATCATTTCAAAGGAAGCCTCCATAGAACTGAAAGGTTTCTAAAACCTGTCAGTTCTTAGTTCTGGTTAATAATTGCAACAAGCCTTGTATTCTATTTCTTAATCTTAGCATCTTATAAAAACGCTACAACTTGCATAAAACAGCCAGCAAAGAAGTACAAAGAACATTCCACATAATTGATTACTTTTGCAGTAATCGATATTTCAATTGGTATTAAAAAAATTTCAACAAGCAAAATCTAAACAATTAAAACAAATAGCTGTTTTAATTGATCCGGACGAGTATACAAAAGGTAATTTACCTGCCATTGTAGAAAACATACATATTGGCAAGGTCGATTATATTTTTGTAGGTGGCAGCTTGTTAACCAAAAACGAAATACACAGTTGTATTACTACAATAAAACAACTCACCCAATTACCAGTTATTATTTTCCCGGGCAGTCCGCTACAAATTGACGAAGCAGCAGATGCTATTTTTTATTTATCTTTAATATCTGGTAGAAATGCAGATTTGCTAATAGGCCGCCACGTAGAAACAGCGCCACTTTTACATAAAATGGATATTGAAGTAATGCCAACTGGCTACATTTTGGTTGATGGTGGGCAGGCAACAACTGTTTCTTACATTAGTAATAGTTTACCCATACCTGCCGACAAACCCGAAATTGCAGTAGCAACAGCATTAGCTGGTCAGTTGCTTGGTTTACAAATTATTTATTTAGATGCCGGTAGCGGAGCTCAACAAAAAGTAAGCCCACAAATGATAAGTAAAGTAAGTAAAAATATACAACTACCAGTAATTGTAGGCGGTGGTATTAAAACACCTCAACAAGCAGTAGAAAGCTGCCAAGCTGGTGCCGATATTATTGTAGCTGGCAATGCTTTTGAGCAAGATAGCGAACTAATTATTGATATGGCGCAAGCTATTCATCAACTAAATAATGAAACCATAAACTCTTAAATATTTGAAAGGTACCGTTTATCAAACCACCGGCTCGTGGTATAAAGTAAAATTAGCCGAAAACAAATTTGTAGAATGTCGTTTAAAGGGCAAACTACGCTTAAAAGATTTAGACACTACCAACCCAATAGCAGTTGGTGATGAAGTAACTGTTGAAAAAAGCGAAAAAGATTATAATATAGTAAGTATTGACAAGCGCAATAATTACATTATTCGTGCATCGCCCCGCCACGCAAAAAAAAATCATATTATTGCAGCCAATATTCAGCAAAGTTTGTTGGTGGTTTCTTTAAAGCAACCCAAAACAAGGCAAGGTTTTATTGATCGTTTTTTGGTTACCTGCGAAATGTATCACGTTCCTGCTATAATAGTATTTAATAAAAAAGATTTATACAAAGCCAAAGATTTTAGCAAATTTGAAGAAATGAAAATCTTGTATGAGTCATTAGGTTACCAAACTTTATTGGCCTCTATAAATGATGCCGCATCTTTAAAAGTGATACAAGAAAAATTGGTAGGCAAGCGAACTCTAATTAGTGGGCAGTCGGGCGTTGGTAAATCTTCTATACTAAACGAAATTGAACCCGATTTAGCGTTGACAACAAAAGTGGTTAGTAATTATAACGAAAAAGGGCAACACACTACTACTTTTGCCACTATGTACGATTTAAGTTTTGGTGGGCAGGTAATTGATACACCGGGCATAAAAATGATGAGCTTGGTAAATTTGGAACTTGAAGAGATCGGTCATTATTTTCCTGAAATACGAAATTTGGTAAACCAATGTAAGTTTGATAATTGCAGTCATTTAAATGAACCCGATTGCAAAGTGTTAGAAGCTTTAGCCAGAGCGCAAATAGACGAAAATCGTTTTACTACCTATTTTAACATTTACAACGAAGTTAAAGACACCAATTACTGGGAGCGAAGTTGATTAGTTTTGTGTGATTTTTTCTGCTCCAAAATTTAGCAGCAACACAAAAAGCTTATTAATTTGGCAACCAATTAGGTAATGTTAATCTTTCCAAGGTATTAATCCTGTTCACTACGAGTAATTTATTACTTTTACAAACAAATAATTAAAGTAAATGGCGATCAAGATTAGTAGAACCTCAAAGATTAATGAAAAGCAATGCATCATATATCTTTTAAATTCTAAAAAAAAATTAACAGAATTACCTTTTAGTTCAGCACAAAAAAAGTTTATCACCACCACCCTACAAAACGACAAACCAATTGCTACCCTATTAACAGAAACACAGCATATTGAAATTGCATACCTCACTACTGCCGACGATGAGTATAAAAATTTAGAAAAAGCCAGAGTACTAGGTAGCAGGCTTTGCAACAAATTAAATAAGGCCAAGGTTGAAACCGTCAACTTAATAAATATCGAAGAGGATAAAAAATTTAGCTTTCCGTTTATTGAAGGTGTTGCTTTAACCAATTATCAGTTTTTAAAATACAAAAGTGATAAAAAAACTAACTCGTTAAAGCAGTTAAAAGTTGATGATAATAGTATTACGTCTGGCAACTTAACAGAACTTAATAATATAGTTGACTCGGTTTACACCGCACGCGATTTAGTAAATGAACCCTTGAGCTTTTTAACGGCCGTTGAATTAAGTAACCAATTTAAAATAATGGCAAAAAAAGCCGGGCTTAAAGTGGAGGTGTTTAATAAAAAGAAAATTGAATCGCTAAAAATGGGTGGCTTACTGGCGGTAAACCGAGGCAGTTTAACGCCACCTACTTTTACTATTTTAGAATGGAAACCTAAAAATAAAACCAATGCACAGCCTATTGTTTTAGTAGGTAAAGGTGTTGTTTACGATACCGGAGGTTTAAGTTTAAAACCTACAGCAGGGAGTATGGACCACATGAAATGTGATATGGGAGGCGCCGCTGCAGTTGGTGCAGCAATGTATGCTATTGCTAAAAATAAATTACCAATACACGTTGTTGCTTTGTTGCCAGCTACTGACAACCGCCCTGGGGTAGATGCTTATGTACCTGGCGATGTGATAAAAATGCATAGCGGTACTACAGTTGAAGTTTTAAATACAGATGCAGAAGGAAGAATGATTTTGGCTGATGCCTTGAGTTATGCTAAAAAATACAAGCCAATGTTGGTTATTGACTTAGCTACACTAACTGGTGCTGCATTAAGAGCAATAGGGCAGCAAGGGATTATTTGTATGGGAACTGCAGATGAACCCACTAAACAATTGATGAAAGATTGTAGCTTTGAAGTGCACGAACGATTGGCAGAATTGCCTTTTTGGGAAGATTATGACAAAATGATTGAATCGGAAATAGCAGACATCAAAAATACTGGTGGCAAGTTTGCTGGAGCCATTACGGCCGGTAAATTTTTAGCCCATTTTACTGATTATAGTTGGATGCATTTTGATATTGCTCCATCTGCTTGGTATTATGCCGAGCAACATTATCGCACAAAAAATGCAACTGGCATTGGCGTGCGTTTACTTTATTCCATCACAAAAAAATTAGCCACAAATGCAAAAAAGAAAAATTAAAATTGGCCTTACCGCTGGTGATATTAATGGTATAGCTACAGAATTAATAATAAAAACATTTAGCGATAAGCGCATTTTCAACTATTGCACCCCTATTCTTTATAGTTCGCCAAGTGTGTTGGCTTATTATAAGAAAGTACTTAAAATAGAACAACTAAATTTTCAAGCCATAGCCGATACTGATAATGCAAAAGATAAAGCTTTAAATGTGATACGGGTTTGGAGCGAAGAGATCAGTATATCGATGGGTAAACGTGATAAAGGTTTAGATCGTTTTTCACTTAAATCAATTGAAAATGCGGTTGCAGATTTGAAAGCTAAAAAATTAGATGCGCTGGTAACTTTGCCAGTAAGCAAATCTGTATTTCAACTAACTGATGAAAAATTTAGCGGACATACTGAATTTTTGTGCGATCGTTTAGAACAAAAAAATAATTTAATGATAATGGTTAACGACCATCTAAAGGTTGCGTTAACCACCATTCATATACCAATACATAAAGTTGCCGAAAGTATTAACCAAGCTTTAATTGTTGATAAAGCAAAACTGCTACATCAAAGTTTAAAGTATGATTTTGGAATTGAAAAACCAAAGTTAGCCATATTGGCTTTAAACCCACACGCAGGCGACGACGGCTTAATAGGCAATGAAGAAATTGAAATAATTAAACCCGCTATTAGTCAACTTAATGATGAAAAAATATTATGCTTCGGGCCGTTTCCTGCCGATGGTTTTTTTGGATCTGGTAATTATTTAAAATTTGATGGCACCTTAGCGATGTATCACGACCAAGGCTTAGCACCTTTTAAATTAGTTGCTGGTAGTATTGGAGGCGGTGTTAACTATACTGCTGGTATGGATTATGTTAGAACTTCACCAGACCACGGGCCAGCTTACGATGTTGCAGGCAAGGGTGTTTCTAAAATCGACTCTTTTCGGGAAGCTATTTTTAAAGCAAAAGATATTGTTTTAGCCAGAAGAGCTTTTGATGAACGCCACACTAATCCTTTGAAAAAAGAGAATTTAAAAGAAGCTTCTATTAGGGAATAAAATAACTTAGGTATAAAAGTTGACAAAATGCTTGCTACTTTTTATACGCTAATTTGGTATCATATAATGGTCTTCTGTCTCAGAATTGTCTTTCTCAAAAGATAAACCAGCAATATTTCTTATCGTAAACAAAAATGTGGTTCCTTCATTAGGTACAGCAGTCGAATCGTACCAAATATCACCTCGGTGAAGCTTCACAATTTTTTGACATACCGCTAGCCCCATAGGTCGGTTTTCCTCATAAAGCGAATTTTTTCCAGTTCGTTGAAACGGCAGAAATAGTTTATCTATTAATTGCTCATCTAACCCAACTCCATTATCTTTTACTTTAAATAACCAAAATTCTTCGTCCAACTTATTACAACTTATTTCAATTTTTGGTAGTTCGGTATGTTTAAATTTTATAGCATTATCCATCAATTCTTTCATCAAACGTTTAAAAAGTGGTTGGTTTACTGCTATTTCTGGAAGTTGCTCAACTTTAAGCTGAAAACTGTTTTGCCCTAACTGCGATTTTAAGTCGCTATCTATATCTTCTACTAACTTATTTAAATCAACAATTTCTGCTCCTTTAAACTGGTTCTCAATCTGTAAATAATCAATAAAATGATTTAATGTAGTATCTAATTGGTTTACCCCTTGCAAAATAACCTCCAAAAAATTTTGACCTTCCACTCCAATATTTTTAGCACAATGTTTATTTAATAGTTGCGAAAAATTTGCAATATTTCTGAGCGGTTCTTTTAAATCGTGAGAACCTACCTGAGCAAAATGCTCTAATTGACTGTAGGCAAACTTCAATTCTTCAATTTTAACTTCTTGTTGTTTAGAGTAGGCTTCAATTATTTTATTTTGAGCATCTAATTTTTTATTAGCCTGCTGCACTGTAAAATTAGCTTCTTCTAATTCTTCAAAAGCATCTTCTGTAAAAGAAAGCAACACCTCCATCTCAGAATTTGGCACTTCGTCATTTTTAGCAATAGGTTTCTGAAGCTTTACCCCTGTATTATCAAACGATGTTTTGCTTAAATTTTGATCTTTGAGGATTGCCTCAATCGCCTCTTTTCTTTTTTTGTCACCCAGTAACAGATTTTCGTATCTCATCTTCATAAATTTTAATAAAAAAAAGGGTCGGTTATTTTCTCTTTATTTTTACTCTTTTATGCAAGATTTGTTTCATTAACACAATTATTTCTTTCTGTTAAGCCTCAGCATTTTAAGTATAATGTTTGGTAGTGCCTTATGAGGGTTTCTATCTTTTAGGTGAATATACCAATTAAATTGTTTTAAAATTGGCACTTTATGGGTTTCTACAAATTCAATTAAAGTGCCATCTGGGTCTTCAATGTAACTGAAATGTCCGGCAGCTTCTCCCATATCAAAACCATCTTTGTGAGCCATGGCACTATCAACTGTAAATGGTGTTCCGTGCTGGGCACATGTATCTCTTAAATCATTCATATCAGAAATATCAAAACACAAATGAATAAAACCTAAATCGCCCCAAAACCGATTTTCGAAGATTTGCCTTGCTGTAAAACCAGTTGTTCTATTTTCTATTAACTCAATTTGCGAATGGCCCAACATTTTACTAAACGGGCCAGTTCTATCTTTGCTATGGGTTAATAATACTCGTCTAACTTCATTTGCTGCACCAGCTATATTTTTAAAATCTTTAAATACTGCGGTTTCATCAAAAACAATTTTATCGTAGCCTAATATATTTTTATAAAAATTAAGAGATACTGCCATATCACTTACGCCAATAGTGCAGCCATAAATTGCACCAGTAAGCATTTTATTTTTGCTAAACCAATTGTTGCTTTGTACCAACTGAAACAAGTTGCCATATAAATCTTTAACAAAAAAAGTAAGTTGATTATCTGGAGTTAATTGTACATCGCTTAAAATAGTAACCTTATTTGCTTTTAAAAATTCATAACTATCTTCAACATTACGGGTTTTAATTTTTGCGGCAAAAATGCCTAAATCGCCTAGTTGAGGAGTAAATGTAGCGCCTTGTGGAGTGCGGCTGGTGTATTGCCAAATTTCCATGCCGCCGCCACCGTTGGCACTTACAGCCAAAATAGCGTGACGTTTGTGCGGTTCGCCGCCAGTATAAGGTAGCATTAAATTGGCTTCGGCAGCTTCTTCAAAAACAGGTATGTCAATACCAAAGTGCTTTCTATGCCAAGCCCAAGCTTCGTGTACGTTGGGTACTCCAATACCAATTTGTTGAATGCCAGAAATATTATAAGCCATAATAAAATATATTGTTTGGTTTTATGGAGCTGGGTTTGGTATTTGGTTATGTACTGTTTCTATTTCTTTTAAAATATCTTCATTCAGTTCAACATTAATACTGTCAATATTTTCGGCCAATTGAGTTAGGTTAGTTGCACCAATAATATTACTTGTTAAAAAAGAACGGCTATTAATAAAAGCTAATGCCATTTTGCTTAAACTCAAGTTATGTTTTTCTGCTATTTCTAAATATTGTTTTGTGGCTTGGTAACAGTTATCACTACTATAACGTTTAAACTGAGGAAACTTGTTTATTCTATCTTCTTGCTTATCAATACCTTTATGATATTTGCCCGATAGCAAACCAAAAGCCAAAGGAGAATAAGCTAATAAACCCATATTTTCTCTAATAGAAACTTCGGCCAAACCAACTTCATAAGTTCTGTTTAACAAACTGTAAGGGTTTTGCACACTTACCATTCTATCAAAATTATGTTGGTCGGCGGTTTGCAAAAATTTCATTGCTCCCCAAGCCGATTCGTTAGAAAGCCCGTAATGTCTAATTTTACCTTCTTTTTTTACTTCGTTTAAAATTTGTAAAACCTGTAGCAAATTGTTTCGCCATTCATCAGGTTTTTGGTACCCTCGCTGACCAAACATATTCATAGGGCGTTCGGGCCAATGCAATTGATACAAATCAATATAATCGGTTTGCAAATGTTTAAGGCTTCTTTCTACCGCTTCTTTTATGCGGCTTCTGCTAAAACCCAAATTTTCACTTATGTATTTTAAACCATCAGAAGGGCCCGTAACCTTAGTACCAATAATTAGTTGCTCTCTATTTTTTTTTGATGCCAACCAAGTGCCAATATATTTTTCGGTTAAGCCATTATTTTTTTCTGTTGAAGGTACGGCATACAATTCGGCAGTATCAATAAAGTTAACGCCTTGTTCTACAGCATAATCCAACTGTTGGTGTGCCTCGGCTTCGGTATTTTGTTCACCAAAAGTCATAGTGCCAAGGCAAATTTTGCTCACTTTTATTTTAGTATTTGAAAGGTTACTATACTTCATTATATTATTTTTTTGTTTCGAATTTGATGTTTAGTAGCTTTGTAGTTTATAGAATATATGGGCAAGGCTAAGTTAAAAAAATTTCAAGACATAAACCAGTTTTCTAATGTTTTTCAAAATACAGATTGGCATAAACCAGTTTGTATTAACCATTGTGGCGAAAACATTTGTATTAAAGGAAATTGGCGAAAGCAGTTATTTAAAAACGAAAATGACATTGTATTAGAATTAGCTTGTGGCAAAGGAGAATATTCGGTTGAATTGGCACAAACTTACCCTAATGTTAATTTTATTGGTATTGATATAAAAGGAAACAGAATTTGGAACGGCGCAAAAAAAGCCTTAGAATTGAAACTGCCAAACGTTCATTTTTTGAGAACTAATATTGAGCTATTAGCTCACTTTTTTGATGAAAAAGAAATAAACCATATTTGGATCACCTTTCCCGACCCGCATTTGAGAGGCGTGAAATCGCAAAAACGGTTAACCTCTGAGCGTTTTTTAAACATTTATAAACCTTTATTAAAAACCGAAGCTACTATTAATTTAAAAACCGACTCCGAACCTTTGTACGATTTTACCAAGCTAACCATTAATAAGCTGCACTTAAATTTAATAAGCGATATAGCAGATATTTACGGGCAACAAAACTTCCCCGAGGTATTGAACATAAAAACTTATTATGAAAAAATGCACTTGGCTAATGGACTTAAAATTTTTTACTTAAAGTTTGGGTTTTAATTTTTAGCCTCTTGTAAAAATAAATTCATTTGTTGTACTAAGCTTATTATTAAATAGATAACCATCTAAATCAAAAGCTTTTAGCTCTTCTATTTTTTCAATTTTATTTTGAATGATGAAACGGGTCATTTTACCACGCGCTTGTTTGGCAAAAGTCATAATGGCTTTGTAAACACCGTTTTTATTTTCTTTAAAATTACAAGTAATTACTGGCCGGTTTAGCAACTTAAAATCTAATACTTTAAAATATTCTTTACTGGCAAGGTTAACTAAAGGTTCGTCTTTTTTCATTTCGGCTTGTAAGGCTAGGGTTAACTCGTTGCCCCAAAAATGATAAAGGTTAGTTTTTTTGGTAGCTGTTTGTAGGCGTGTACCCATTTCTAAACGGTAAGGCATTATTAAATCTTTAGGTTTTAAAATGCCATATAAACCGCTAAGTATTCGTAGTTGTTTTTGCGCTCGGTTTAGTTCGCTTTTTGTTAAGCTCTCTGCCTCTAAGCCACGGTAAGCCGCTCCATCAAAAATATAAATAGCTGGCAAGGCATTGTCTTCTGTAAAAGGATATTCCCAAGTGTGATAACGTTGATAGTTTAATGCCGATAAGTCGGCACTAATACTCATTAAATCACCAATTTTTTTTCGGCTAAATTTTTGCAGTTTTTTTATGAGCTGTTCACTTTGCTCTAAAAATGCTGGTTGATCGGTTGTTGTAATTTTAGATTTAACCTCTTGCTTTAATGCCTTTGCTGGCGATAAAATTATTTTCATTTTTTGGTAAGATGATAATTTTTGGCAAAG
>Ga0209831_1001632_pt1 | contig 20323 bp, 24 predicted proteins | sample Maine_Asex4_meta_FD_187451 | JGI IMG/M metagenome (GOLD analysis project Ga0209831, IMG submission 187451) | Marine algal microbial communities from Maine, USA - Maine_Asex4_metaG (SPAdes) (version 2) | ecosystem: Host-associated > Algae > Red algae > Unclassified | place: Maine, USA | collected... | reverse complement strand
ACGCCGACAAGCTCAAGAATCAGCAGGACCTCGAGTTGGGTCGTCGGCAGAGGGAGGCGACGGTGGCAGCCAACAAGCCCAAAAAGGCCGAGCTGGCTGCAGCGCAGGAGCGCACGAAGTGGGCCAATGTTTGGTGTCTGGTCAGTGAGGAGGCGGCCGAGGAGGGCCGGCACCGGCTGCACCGACTGTACCCGTCTCCCCGCAAGCTGATCCTGCGGCAACGTGCCAACAAGCAGCGCAAGCTGTTTCATGTGCCCAACACGGGTGATTGTCGCCAGCGTGGACTTCTGTGATCACGCCCTTGGTTCTTTTGTTCTTTTTTCTGTTCAAGCTGTGGTTGGATAGAATATTGCCACGGTTTTCCAGGGTCTTGATTGGTGCAATAGGATTTACCCCCATAGACAGTTGACTCAATTCAGACGGTCACACATCAACACTATGGTACAATTATCCGTCAACACTGCAGAACGCCTAGGTTTTCCCAGGATGCTTGATGGGTTGTTAACTGGTGTATACCCCGATACCGACCCACCTACCAACCAAAAGAGTGAAGCGTCCATTTTTTGTGGAAAAGCAATTGTGGAGGAGGGGAGGGTGAGCTGAGCCAAACGGTGTGCTTTTCGAAGGAAGTGAACCAGTGGTTAATAAGTGGGGACAGGATGGGTTCTTATCTGGTGTCAGACGGGTATTCGGGTGGTTCCGGGGCCCGGGTGGCGTGGTTCCCGTTGATTGGACGGATGCCATCGTCACTTTCGATGGTAGGCCGACGCCCGTCGGTCTTCATGATCTGATAGGGTCCCAGTGTCTTTAAGACTAGTTTACCCCCCTGGTTCTCGTGGGACTTCACAAATACCCAGTCTCCAACTCGGAGGGCTTCGCGGCGAGCCTGCACGCGCTTGTCGAAGGCCCGTTTGTACCGGGCCTGTGCTTTTTCCATTGTATCCCGTACTAGGGGGATTAGTGAGTCGAGGCGCTGGAGGAAATTCTCCTTGGCTCGCCCGGGGGTTACTATCTCCCCGGGGTCGGTGCCCGCTGCATGTCGTTCGATCGCCACGGGTGTAAACCGTCGTGGACTTACGAACGCGATGGGGACTTGCCCGGTGCTGCTATGCACTTGCGAATTATCAGCCGTTACTACCAGGCTTAATTATCGGGACCACGTAACTACGTGGTCACTTACGTAGTGTCGTAGTTGCTCAACTAAGGTCATATTAAACCGTTCGACCTGCCCATTAGTCTGGAGGTAGTAAGGTGCGGCATAATTGATGTCAATACCCAGTGCCTTGTGTGGGAGTACAGGCTCGTGCCAGCGGTCGGATATCCCTCGGCCTGTGAACGACCGTGTCACCGCGCAAAGGGGAGAGTCGGTAGACGTTCTCGTCCCCACAACGGTGGTTTACTCAGGGAAAGCAAAGACAATCGACAACCTCCCGGCTCGCGATCCGCCGCCGGTGGCTGGGGCCCAATCTTAAGGGCGGCCGCCCACCGGCCTCAGCGCACGCGTACGCGCGTCGGCCCCCTCGCTCCAGCCCGGTCAGTGTCAGGAGGTGCCGGCGGCACCTCGTGTCCGACCACGCTAAGCCAGTCCGTCACAAATGCCACACACTACACACACTACTATTACCGGGGTGACAGTACGGTACCACGGTTAGGGCTGTCAGTCCGAGCGTGCAATCTGGGGGGTGAGGACAGTAGGATCCACACCTTGAGCACTCCTTTCCAGAGTACGGCAGCGAATTAGGGTCAGATATCCGATAGAAATGAATCGGGGATCCCATAGATAGCAACCCACGTGTCCAGGAAGGCACTGAGGACATCCAAAGCCGTGATGTCCTTCAATGGGACCGCCCTTGTGACCTCAGTGAAGCGGTTACTAATGACTAGGATATACTCATATCCTTCGGGTGTCCGTGGCAATGGCCCAAGTAAGTCAATGGCCAGAGCCTCGAAAGGTTCTGTGGCGGAGAACAGTCGCATGGGTGCGGTACTTTGCGTCCCCATGAGGCGGGTCTTTGCGCAGGCAGGGCACGCCGCCACTCAACCGAAGACGTCGGCTGCCAAGGAGGGCCAATAGTAATGGTTCCTCATGGTCTGGTACATCCAGGGACCACCGGGATGTGCCGCCAAGAGGGACGAGTGTTCCGCCCGTAAGACGTCCTTGACTAGGGACCGGGGTATCAACAACTGTTGGGAGCTGGCTCGATGACCTTCTCGGCAGAGCAGCCCATCCGCATTCTGGTAGAAGCGGGTGGGCTCGCCGGTGTCAAGTGACCGCTTGACCTCCTGAAAGAACTCATCGCCCCCCTGCTTCTGGGCCAGTTCGACCAAGGGTATGCGGGCGGTCTCCCTGTTCTCGGGGAGTCGGGGGTCGAGCACTGCCCTCGACCGTGTGGTCACCCCGACTGTGGGGATCTCCTGGGAGATTGGTCCCGTGTTCAGCCCGTCAGTCGGGATGCGGGACAGCGCGTCGGCCACCGCATGTTGGGGGCCGGGCTGGTACTCCACATCAGGGGCTGAGGTGGATAAAGTTGAGCCAGACATATCCGCACAGTATAATCAGATTTATCCATATTCCATGCCGTAGCTGCGTACTCATAATGTACTCTGTCCATGCCCCCATGATTAAAATGTGCCATATTAATTCTCCGAAGGCAGTACATAATTTAATCAGAGTGGAGTTCTTTTGCCTGAGCTTATCCGAATCCCAGTATCGGGTGTGCTCTACAGCAGTATTCTGGGGCAGCCCTTGCGACGGCGCAGGCGGAGAAGATGCGACTGTTGGCCACCAGGTCAGATATAGTGGCAGACACGTCGCAACTACGATGGTTACATGTCTGACACGCCCGAGCTGGATGCCCGCAGCACGACGTGAGGGTGTTTGGATATCAGCAGCATGTTCCAACCTTCTTCAGGTGAGGAGCAGCCATGCCCCCCTGCTTCCCGACACATGTAACCTGCTCCTCTTTGCTGTCTCAACACTCTCTGGCGTCCCCCACTTTTGAACTCCGACAAGCACGCATCGTGACCGGGCGAGCACTGCCCGCAGGACCAGAAACCTTCCGGTGTCCGAGGACGAGAGTGCTGCCTTGGGTATACAAGCTCGGGTTGGGCAGGCACCCTGAACCACTCTGACTTCCTAGGAAGTTGAGCCAACCTAGAGCCTTACGTTGGCTGGCGCCACAGACTTTGTCGGTGGTGTCATCGGACAACCTCTCGTTTGCAAGTGCGCGATCCTTATTGGTGCATAACCTTCCTCGGACGGAATATACTCATTCTGGGTACACAGAGTATATTCAGAATCGGAGCGAAAGATATCCGAATACGTTACTGATGCTTACTCCGACCGGCGCCGTCAGATCCGAATTCGGATACATGACTGCATCAAAAACTCAAATCCGAGTGCATGTCAGCAGAAGTGGAATATATTCTGAATTATTAGAAAATGGCTGATTCAAAAGCCCCTGCTCCACATCATTGTCGAGCTCCGACAGGAGGATGCGCCAACGATTGAGCATATTGTTGGTGCAGGACGTCGTGGGTAGTATCCACTTCAGTGCCTTGTGGTCACACTGGATGAGGAACTTGGTGCCTTCGATGTACGGTCGTAGTAAACCGACCGCCCATACCACACTTAGTCCCTCAATCTCGGTGACGGTGTAGTTCTTCTCCGCCGGCAGTAGGCCTTTACTGAAGTAGCTTACTGGCAGGTACTTGCCATCGGGTTGCTGCTGTAGTAGGCAGCACCCTAGCTGGTCGTAGAGAGCATCCACATCGATGATGTACTTCCCCTCCTTGCGCGGTATCGCGAGGATGGGCGGGTGGCATAGCTGTTCGCGTAGTTTTGTCGCACGCGGCCTGTTCCTTCGGGGTAGGGAGACTCTACCGCTTTGGAATCTTCACGCTGCTCAAGTCTTTCAGCGGCTTCGCTGTCTTAGCGAAGTCTACCGTGAACCGACGGTAGACATTGCACATGCCCAAGAAACTCCTTATTTGGGATCGGGTCTTGGGGAAGATGGCCTTCTTGATGGCCTTGAGGTTCTTCTCGTTCACACTCAAGCACCCTGGCCGCACTACATGGCCGAGGGACTCCACCCTGCAGCTAAAGAGGTGGCACTTCTGTGCGTTGAGGGTGACCCCATGCTTCCCGAGTAAGGTGAGCACCGTGTCCAAGTGGGACAGGTGGGACTCGGCATTGGCGGAGAAGATGATGAGGTCGTCTCAGTAGACGAGCACATTCTGCCACTTGACTCCGGATAGGATCATGTCAATAGCCCGCTGGAAAGTGGCAGGGGCATTGCACAGGCCCAACGGAAGATGGATACACTGGTACTCCCCGCAGTGGCAGGTGAACGCCGTGTTAAGCTTATCCTCATCGGCTAGGGGGATTTGCCAGTACCCCGCGTTGCAGTCCAACGTCGAGAAGAACCAGGCATCCCCGAAGGAGTCGATGCATTCGTCCATCCTGGGTAAAGGATACGAGTCGCGTACTGTGCGCTCGTTCAAATGCCGATAGTAAATGCAGAACCGAGGACTCCCGTCGGGTTTCGGGATGAGTACGACCAGGCTAGCCCATTCACTCTGGCTGGGTTCTATAACTTCGAGCTTGAGCATTCGGTCGACATGGGCCTTGATGAGTTCCCTACTTCGGGGACGCATCGGATAGGGGTTGAGCCGGACGGGCTTGGAGCCCGGCTTCAACTCGATCCGGTGCTCCGTGGCCTTGATGGGGCCCAAGTGCCCACTCAAGAGTGCTCGGTGCTTCTCCAGTAGGGCGAGCACTTGCGGCCAAAACCCCTCGGGCAAGTTCGAAGTATGAACGTGGGGCTCCTCCACGGGGTCTGTCGCGTCTGGCGCGGTCGTCGGACTGGGACTGAGGGAAGCCCAGTCCTCTCGGGATATGGCGGCTACTGTACCGGAGAAGGCCGACATATGCCCTAGGACCATGCCCTTTGGGATTCGCTTCCTCGTATTCCCCGTATGCGATACTTCCATCTACCACGTCTGGTTGGCGGTGCAGTCCATGGTGCCAGTGGCCACATGCGAACGATGGCGCTCATACACTTGATGGCGCTGGGTGATGACCCAATTCCTATTGAATAACGTCTGTACTGGAACGTACCCCCGGGACCGCGGGGGTAGAACCACCTCGTGCGCTAGGCGCACCTTGGCGTGCGACTCACTAGCGGCACCAGCCTCGCTGGGGGGGTCCGCCCTGGCATACGACACCGTCTTACCCCGACGGAGGATGGGGACCTTACATCCATTTAGTACCTGGATGTACCCCTTGGGTCCGCAAATGTGGGGACATGGATGTCAGTGTAGTCGGTCCCTAGGAGTAGGGGGACCGACCTGCCGCGCACTACTCCACACGTGACTGGGATTGAGTAAGTGCCGACTCGCACCGTAAGGGTCACGGTGCCCGTGATGGGAAGGAGTCCCCCATTCACGTTAAATAGCTGGGCGGTCGCCGCATCTAAAGGCGCCACCGTCATCTCCGGGGGGAGTAGCGCCTCCCGTACTAGGGAGACGCACGACCCCGTGTCGACCATGACGCGGAGGGCTAACTCATGCCCCGCGTCCAGCCAAACGCGACTGGCCACCTGATAGTTGGAGCACGTCAGGATGGCCACCACATTCCGGCCGTCCACCCCCTTCGGGATGGGCGCGTCCCGAGGGCGGATCCCCTGGGGTTGGGATCGGATGCGTACTGGCATCACATCCACGCCCCGGGTTGGGTCCACTAGTCGCCGCGGGGAGGGCCCAAAACCGGTGATTGATCGTTTCCCTCCTCGGACTCAGAGGAGGTGGCGGGTCCGCACTCGGGCTCGGTCTGCGGTTCCCCCTTCTCAAGCGGCGTCGATTCCTCGCCGCTTGTGCGGAATTCCTCGTCGGGAATGGCAGCGGCTACTCACTGGCGTTCGCTGGGTATCGCGGGAGCCCGAGGGCGCCCCGAGAGGAGACCAGCGATTGGCTATTGCCAATCGGTCACGTAGGCGTGCGTCCAACTCGGGGCACACCTCGGCTCAATGACCCACCTTGCCACACTGCCAGCAATGGTACTCTTCCGCCCGGGGTTTGGGTCAGGAAGACCCATCCCTCGGTCTAAATCGGTGGCGTGAGTTGTCGCCGCCCCCGGGAGTCGAACAGCCCCGGGCCCCGGGTCGGGCCACATCGCACCGGGTGCCGGGAGCAGGGGAGCCCACGGCCCCGACCAGGGGCTTTCATGAATAAATGACAATCTGATACAATGGATACATGCACTGGGATATACTCGTAATCAAAAAGAACGAGCCCGATTCTACATACACTTATCTGAATGGTACCCCCATTAAATGGCTCCAAACTAGATAAACGCAATCACAACGACTTAGCATGCGTGGGATGCAGGCATCCAACTACCTGAGGGAACTTCACTTCCCAGGCGCCTCACAATGCTCCAAGTCGATACTGAGGAGGCAAGTACAAGTTCAAAAAGTGCTGAACAGTAGTGAGCAAACTCAGGGCCGATAGTCGACAGTAAACAGTTGTGAAAAACGTCGCGCGCGGCCGCTAATAGAAGGCCCACAAACATCTCAACGAGTTTCCAGACAAAAAGCTAACCGAGATACCAAGATGGACACCAAAGCCGAAGCCTTTTGCCTCACATTGACTTTCGCAAGCACACTTCTGGTCATGGTCTGACGTGGGCCGCGTTCACAACTTGCACCGCGACCCGCTCTTTGGTGTTTCTTGCCAACACGCCTTGAAAGTACATCCTGTCGGGCATACTTGTTCAAAAATCAGATATATTCTGGATAGAATCCGTATTCTGATTCATATCCTTCTTGTATTGGCTGCGGATAAGTATCTTATCCGTATTCAAGAAGTGGTGGCAAAAGTCTTATCTGATTCAACAAATGCTGATGTTGAGTATATCTGTGTGGTCACAAATTGGGCAGATTCACAAGCCCCTGCCCCCGATGGCCCGGACGGGGGCGTCTCGCGGTTGGTAACCCCGTGATCCTCCGGCGACCTGGGGAAGTGCGGCCGCACGAGCTTGCCGCCGGAGTCGGGCCTCCTCCGCGAGCACTTCTCGCTCCTTGGTCCGCTCCTTAAGCTGCTCAAGTCGCAGCCAGCGGTGTTCGTCGCCCTTAGTCTGGGCGACGCGAGCCAGCTCCGCCATAGTCATGCCGGGGGTGTTTCGCTCGCGCATAGTGGCGCGCGCCGCGCGGTGGACACCTTCCACAAAGCGCCCCTTAAGGGGGCCCTCCCCGTACACGAACCCGCACTCGGTGTTGAGGCGGCGGAGGCGCTCGGCGAACCACAACTCGTCTTCGTCGTCCCGTTGGACCGCGACGTTAAGGGTCTCGACAAGAGTAGCCACTGAGGCTTCGTCGACGTGACGCCGGAGCATCCAGTTGATGAGCTCCAGGTAGGAAGTGACCTCGCCGGGGTTACCCGCCCGACAAGTTGGCATAACCATCATCACCTCTGACTTAAGAGGTTCCTTCGTAAAGTCTTGAAGGATGTTGAAGGCCTCGCATTCGGAGATGTCGTTGTCGTCACAGGCCATGGCGAGCTTGCGCAAGGGTTGGAAGACCTTGGCCCGGGGGGAGCCGTCCCACTCGTCGCGTACCCCGAAGGATTGAGCCACCTCCTTCTTGCGCCGGCCCAAAGTACGGGCCTGGCGCCGCGTGTAAACAACCGACTTGTTGTGTAAGGCGTAGGTCTCACAATCGAACATCATCCGGTAGTACGGGTGGTTCACCACAATCTTGGGCGGCACCAACCGAGTCGGGGGTGTCGGGGTGGCTTGAGTCGGCCACTACTCCGCCTGCGGACCGGTCGGGAAGAGAATTGCGTCGGGAACCACGGTTCAATACCCCGGGGTAACTCTCGCGCCGCTCCCCCGCCTTGCTCACCCCCCGCCGAGTCAGGAGTCGGTTGGGTCCTCGGGTCAATACCCCGAGTGCCCTCCCTCACCGTCGACGGCGTGGGGGTAGCGCGGAACGCACCAAGTAGGGCCGCAACGGCTGACTCGTCCTCCTAGAGGGAGACGTCAGTGGTCGACGACGACGACGAGTTGTCGCGTCGGCGCCGACGAGAAGAGCGTCGGGCTAGGCCCTGGCGCTCAGCGGGCCTGGGCGTAGAGCCCCTCAATATCGTAACTAGCGATCAGGTCCCTTCATACCGAACGACCTCGGCCACGGCCACTCGCCACTCGAGACCCTGGTCATCCCTGGCACCCCGTGAGCCTGGGGGAGCACGACTAGAGCTCCCACCCGCAGGCTCCCGTGCCGAGTCTGGCATCGCCCCCCACTCCCAAGCACACAGAGGGGATCTCCCACCGGGCCCGAGGGCCGGGGGTCCGATACCGTGGGTCCCGGCGCTGTGCTCATGCGCCGGAGCACCCTTGGCACTCCGTGAACCTGGGGGAGAATGAATAGAGCTGCCACCAGCAGGTTACCTTGCCGGTGGTGGCACAGACCCACCGCCCCACGTAGTAACGTCGGGCAGCTGTCCAACGCCGAAACGAGTGCCAGCACCCGACAGGGCCGCCTCGGGGTGAGTACTACCCGAGGGGGCGCCTTCCGGGGGGCGAGTCCCAGTCGGATCGAGGCCCGGGGGCAAGGGCTGGAACAAGGTCCACTGCCTGCGGGCACCCGCATCAGTGTTGCCTGCACTGGTGTGTTGATCATCCACCGACGATCCGCCTTCGGGGGGGGGAGACCTATCCCCTCCGATACCAGGCACCTCAACATCAGCGGGGTCTCCATTCCCCCCCCCGTCGGCCATCGACCCGGCCGGACTCAGCCAAACCTGGCGTTGCGGGGCGCCGCCCGCAGCGCTAGGCACCAAAGGGAGGAGGTCAACCTAGGTTCCCCCCGCGGCGGGTCGACGCACCGCCACCGCCCCAAGGAAGGTTGAGTCGCCTTCCTCCCCTGCTGCTCCACACAATGTGACAACACGCTCAGCCCACCCCACCGAGTTGGGGGGAGGGCGAGCCAGACCGTGTCGCCGGATAGTACTGTCGAGGAATACACGCCCCGGAAGGAAACTCCGAAGAGCACACACGCACGGCGTCGACCGGGTGGAGACGTCCCGAGCGACAAACACGAGTTGTGTGACCGGAAGTTTACTTGCCCGCGTCGAAGGCCTCGAAGCAACACTCACGCCTCGCCCTCTTATCCCGTCCGTTCTCCTCAGACCCTCCGAAACCCTCCCCCAGACACCCTCAAGGGACACTCAGAAAACCCTCCTCAGACGCCCTCAAAGGACCATCGGAAAAACCTCTGCTCAGGGCCCAGGGGGCCAGTCTCAGCGGAGGACGACCGAAGCTTCGAATACCGCCGTGAATAGAGGCGCGGAAAGGGTGCTACGTGACACCCTCGCAGCGCCCCAGAGTCAGGGGTCGCGAAGTAATGTAAGTCAATAGTCCAAGTCGGGTTTACACAAAATTAGGCCCTAAACTAGGGGCCCACCAGGGGGGGTTACTAGTTCCAGGGAAATAAATTGGGCCCTTAACTAGGGGCCCGCCCGGGGGGGTTTCTAGTCCCAGGGAAGTAAATGAGGCCCTTACCTTGGGGCCCGCCCGGGAGGTTTACTAGTCCTAGGGCAGTCTTGGGATCGCGGTTATGGTTGGTGAGCCACGGGGTGTTCACAAATTGGTCGCCAACGGAACGATTTGAAATATGTGGCAGTGGGACATATTTCTCGGGAATCTGGTTCCCCGAGTGTGGGGGCTATGTGCCGGGCCGTCACACTGTGCAAGCACAGGGTTGGGAGCGGTCGCCGCGGGCCTGGACGTTAAGGCGGCGGCCGCCGCTGGTACGGACAATGCGGCTGCCGCCGCGGACACGACTGACGTGGACGGCGTGGCAGCCTCCGTGGCCGCTTCTAGTGAGGGCCTCGGCATATCGATGGTCGACGGCAGCGGCGACGCCAAGGCGGCGGCCGCGATTTTCAGCATGGTATCCATCGCCCGGCGGCCGCGCAAAGTCAAAATCGCTTGCCTCGCGGCCACCGGCGGTGTCGGGAAAACCTCACCGGCGGATGCCGTCACAATGGACAGCTTCGCACCCGCAGCCGGCCTCGGTGGCAAAGCGGCGCTCACCTTGGAGGAATCGATAGCGCCTGGGCTAAGAGCTGGCGATGTAGCAGCGGCGGTTGCCAATGGCAGATCCGGAGATGCATCAAAGGCGGCCGCTGCCGCCGGTGGCCGACTACGCGTCGCAGCCTCGCAATAAGAAGCGAGCCGAGCCCGCGATACGACCGCGGCAGCCGTCAGCAGCCACGACTGTGGAGCATTAGCGGCCTCCGCTCCTCCACCGGCCGGCCGCACCGATGACGCCGCTGGGGCAACCTCCGACGAAGCAGCGGCAGCCGCAATTGCGGAAGAAGAGAGGGACGTCGTTGACGATTGCGTCCAGCCAAAATTGGGAGCACAACGGCCGGCCTCCGGCGCCGAGCTGGCCGCCGCTGGTGCCGTAGTTGATCCAGCGGCGGCCGCTGACTATGCTCGCGCGGCGAAGGCAGATCTGGTAGCCGCCGATGCTGGGAATGAGGATGCACCTTCGACGGCCGCGAATCCTGAGAATCACATTCGGCGACCGCCGACCCTGGGGATGCCCCTTCTGCGGCCGCCTTCGACGCATCTGACGACTTGGCGCGATACATGTTGTCTGATAGCCCCAGGAAGACAGCGCCGTCATCGTCGACGGCGATGACCAAAATCGCCTCGGCCATCGCTACTTCCCCTGACGCCGAGATGACGTCACCTGGTGATCCGCCGGCCGCAGCACCGGCGGAGGGCGGAGCCACACCACCATCCCCGTCGGTAGCGTCGCCCGACACCCCGCTGGCGGCGGCCAAGTCGCCACGAGACACCTTTACGCCCTCCTTGGCCCTCATCTTCTTCGTCTGATGCGCCCAATACGCCACCATCATCGACGTCTCGCGCATGAATGGCGGGCTGAATGCCATCATCATCGTCCGCTGTTCCATGGCGTCGCCAAGCTTCTCCATAGCGCTAGGGACGCGGCCGAATGTTCTGTCATTCGCAATGGTGTCGGCGCGGGCACGCTTGGCCGCCTTGATGCAAAGAGGGCAGTCTTCCCACGTCTCTTCGTCCCTGTCGATGACGTTGACCGCCGCCGGTGCGCCGGCAGAACTTTTACCGGCGGTCGCATTCGCTACGGCCGCCGGTTCCCGACCTTCATCAATAGCCTGCTGCTCCGCGGAGTCGCCACCGCCGTCCACACCATCGGCGGCCGCCGCCCTTGACGCTCTTTTCGATTGCTCGTCGACGGCCTTCTTCTGCACGGAGGCAAGGGTGGCGGCCGCCGATTTGGAACGGTCTTGCTGCTTGAGCTGATCCCAGTATTGCCCCCAGGGGCGCGACAACTGCATCTTGGGGCGCTTAGTTGTCTAGCTCTTCGCGATGTCGTCCTCGTGTTCGCCGCAGATTCGGCTGTAGATGTTGCTGCTGCTTCAGAGCCCGTCCGGACGGTTGACTAAGTCGACGTGGGACGCAGTGACTGTCGGCGTAGAAAAACGCGCCTGCACCACACAGCTGGAGAACTTTATCACGCCGGCCACAATCGAGGCCCACTGTCTTCTCATTGCGTCAATTCCCCGCTGCTCTCACGCCGCGCCGCCCGGCTCTCCGCGGAGCAGCTGGAGCGAGCCCGTCAGCACCCGGTGCCAGAAGGTCTCTTCCCACTGATCGGTGCCACGGATTGGGTTGTTCGCCTTAATAAGCCATGCCTTGATTGATGAGTCATTCTTCGCCACGGTACACGCTCGTCCGCGCCCCATGCTGCCTATACAGTGGGGCCGCCGGCACGGCGACGGGTCGCTGGCGGCACGGGGGGTCGGGTCCCCGTGCGGCGCTTGATGGATGGCCGACCAACAGCATCGTCGCCAGGGACAGAGTCGGCCACTGGCCGACGAGACGCGGCGGCGGCTGCGACAGACTCGGCCGCTGGCCGACAGATGGCAGCGGCGGCAGCGGCAGAGGCGGCGGCGGCACCAACGGAGTTGGCGGCGGCCAAGTACCCTCCTTGCACATTAGCCAAGGCCAAAGCCACTCTGATCAAAGCCTGCGCCGCCTTCGTTGCAGCAACACATGCTATGGTGGCCTCAAATTTGACGCACCCTGCGGCGGCTACCGCCGCCCGGTACTTCGCCGACGCGGTCGCCGACTGGGCTGCCGCTGCGGTCGCAGTAGCGGCAGCATCGGCGGAGGCGACGGCCGCCGCACAGGCGGCGGCGATTAAGGTACGATGGACCGTCGCCCGATCCTCGAGGGTCCGAGTGCGGACAAACCGCCGCTTGTGGACGTGAGGTTGAGCCCACTGCTGCTCGGTCGTCCGCTCGCCAAAGAGGGAAAGCGTGGGGATGGCAGCAGCCACTTCTCCGACAGCAGTGACAGAGGGTGTCTCTACTGGAGGTCGAGCCCCCACGGCCTCAAAATCGGCCGACGCTCGTCGGGTGACGGCAGGTTGTCCCCAGGCCACCTGGTCAGGCTCGGCTGTCGCTGCGTCCCTGGTTGCTGACCTACCGGCGGGTCGCCCGCTATCCACAAACCCGGGCTTGGCAGCCGCTGGTCGAGCAGCGCGCCGCCCGTCCACATTGGCAGGTTTTGCTGCAGACGGCTGGACAGCGCGCTACCGGTCCACCTCTGTGAGCTCCGCTGCCACTAGTCGGGCGGCGCGCCGCCCGTCCACCTCTGTAAGCTCGGCTGCCGACAGTCGAGTGGCGCGCCGCCCGCCCAACTTCGGGGACTCGGTGGCCGACGGTTGGGCTGCGCGCCGCCCGTCCACGTTGGCAGGTTTGGCTGCCGACGGTTTGGCGGCGCGCCGCCCGTCCACCTCGGCGGGCTCGGATGCCGACGGTTGGGCTGCGCGCTGCCCGATCACTTCGGCAGACTTGGCTGCCAACGATCGGAGGGCGCGCCGCCGGTCGACCGCGGCGGCGTCCACGGTCGCCGCTCTTGCGGTGGCGCGCCACCCGTCCACGGTGGCGGAGGTGGTGGACGGCTTCGTGGAAGACGAACCCATTGCACAACTGGACGCGGGGGGGGGAGGCGGGCAGCAGCAGTCGCACAGGCAGTGCGCCAAGTGCGCCGCGACCGAGTCCGTCCAGTCGAGAAACAGCCGCCGATCTTTGTCGTTCTGCCACCGCTGCCGCTTCCTCTGGGCCCTCCGCCGCTGAGTGTCGGGAGGCTTTTTCTTCCAGATCACGGCGCCGGCAGCCGCCCCTTCATACGAGAGGAGCTACCACCGTGGACGGCAACCGGCCACACGAGCCACGGGCGGCAGCCAGCCGCACCAGCCGGTGACGGCAGCCGCCCTCACAACCAGCTCGTGGCCGCCGCCCACATCACCGACCAGCGCCAGCCTCGCACGCAATCTGCGCGCGGCCGCCGCCCACACCGCCGACACCCGTTCGCCCCACACACCTGCGGAGCACGTGCCCCCCTAGGGAAGCGCAGGCGGCCGCAAAGCGCGCACTGGCGCTGCAGCCGCGGCCACGAACAGAGGGGGGGTGGGAGTGGGAGAGACAATCCGGCGCGGGAGACGGGACGGGATGGAAGGGGGTTATCGCCCCAGAAGGGGCCCTTAAAGCGATATCAAAAGCGCGCGAAAGCTCAAGCGCAAGCCCGCCGTACACCGGACGCCGTCGGGGGCGCGGCCGCCGCAAGTAAAGGGCTCGCAAAGAACGCGCGTGCACGACCGGCAGCCACGTCAGCGACAGTGGCGCTGGCGGGAGTGTGACGATACCGTGCAAGAAAGTAGGGTGCTGTGCGGCAGGCGGCGTGGATCATGAAGCGCGCGTCCACCACGTCAACACTCACCGCGAGCGTATCCCCCACCACCGACGCCACCGCCACATCCGCACCACTCCTCTGGGACGCGTAAATGGGGTGGTTCGCGCCCGCGCGGGGCCCTAGACTAAACGGGAGGAGGTATGGCGGGAGGGCACCAACACGCTCGCAGCTGTTGGTGGTGGGCCCTGACCGGGAGGGGGTGTGGCGGGGGGCCACGAATTTTCGTGGCACCTGTGCGCTCGTTTTTTTTAGCTGTCCTCCCAGGCTCTTGTCATTCGTCAGTCTGGAGCTGTACGCGACAGCTGGTACTGCAGCGCTGCATCATAGCGAGCCGCAAACGGAGCTTCCAGGAGGAGACTCTTTGCCTTGGATCTGCCTCCTTTTCTCGATCTCGAGGGACATGACACTCGTTCTGGGGCGGATCACTCGAATGCCGGTCGATCATCTGAGACATCCGTGCCAACGTGCAGCTCCCGTGCTCCGTGGCGTGGGCCGTGGGAGCATGCGTCTCACACTCCATTGTGCTTCTCAGCGGCTTCTCTCTGGCGAGAGTACCATTGGCTGGGAGAATAGCTTCCCCGTGTGCCGTGACAGCCCGTGGCGCCGCCGTGTGGCGCTTAATCGACATTCTTCATGACAGTCTCTTACTTCGTGTCACACATGTGTTTCATGTCTGCATCGTGTCAAACGATCGCTGGCTTTCGTCGGCCTGTTGACCGCAATCTGCAGCGCATCCCGCGGATCACGCCGCCTCAGAGGCTCAGAGATTCCGCAGAATGTGTACTCCCAGGAATTGGGCCACGGACCGCTCACCAACACGGAGGACTATCGATGGAAGAGTAGCCCGGTAAGGAGTAACTCTATTGAGTCACCGTCATAAAATAACAGATCTGATCGGAAAATGACAAACCGCGGACCCCCCTGGAAAGGGTCTCTGAGGCCGGTGATCGCAGTCTGGAGGCTGTTGAGGCAGATCGGCACGGAGTCGCACAAGCGCCAGCGCCCAGATCGTTCAAGACGACCTCAGAGGCTATAAATCTGCAGTTGTCTAGACCATGTCACCAGCAAGAGCTCCAGGCACTGGCCTTTCCCAGTCTCTACTTCCGGCTGCGCTAGGACCCGTCAAAGAAAACGTTGTTTTCCCCTTCCCCAGATGGTACACTGCGGCACCCTGTTTATTGGTTTTCTTTGATGGACTGCGGCTCCCCCGGAAATAAGAACTGAGATGAGTTGCCGCCTGGATCTCTTGCTGGTGACATGGTCTAGACAACTGCAGATTTATAGCCTCTGTGGTTGTCTTGAACGATCTGGGCGTTGGCGTTTCTACGACTCCGTGCCGATCTGCCTCAACAGCCTCCGGACTGCGATCACCGGCCTCAGAGACCCTTTCCAGAGGTGTCCGCGGTTTGTCATTTTCCGATCAGATCTGTCATTTTATGACAGTGACTCATTGCACATATTGCCCATCTCAGGCCCCTACAATAGGGCGCCTACGAGGGGCGGCCACGTTGCAAGCCCAACCGATATTTGAAGGATAGTCCTTTGACACTTCTATGTAGGTTCGCTCTTGCATGGGGTCGTGCAAGTTTTTGTCTGAGCGTTTCGGGGGAAATACAGGCTCGTGGTGGATCCAGCAACGAGGTGCTCTGCGCAGCCGGCAGCATGAAGACGGCGGCGCCCGGCACAGCGCTTTCGTGCTCGTTGAAGCACGTGGCATATTGCGCTGTGACCCTTTGACTCAACGCGACATGCTGCGGGCGCGCGACAGCCAATGGCATCACGCTCATTTGGGCATTTGAAAACTCCGATCCGCATCAGATGAATTTTACGCAAGCATGTGAGTGTAGGCAAGTCCGGTCGAATGTAGCTAAATAACCAAATCAGGGAGTGGGATCTGATTTGACTGCCAGTGCATCGGACGATCGAACTGTCGTTCTTTGGTCTTCAGTTTTCGGAAAGGCGGGACGATTGCTTTCGGGAATCGGTTCAGCTTCCATGATTATTAATTGAGCGCAGCTCCATCGTTCCCTGGCGGGGGTGTGGACACAATGGCTGTATTGTCACGACGGGTTTAGCAGTGAGGGGTATCACGCCCTTTGAAGCCGCTTCCAACGGCCGGTGGGATAAGCTGTTGGTCTTGAAAGAGGGAACTGGGCAATACGCACTGCCGTAGCAAGTAGGTGCAGTTGCGGATGTGCTCTTCAGTACGAGGCAACGGCCAGGTGACTTCCTTGACAGCCGCCTGCTGCGCCGTGTTGTTGAAGGAACATCCTGGTTACCATTGTTGGATTCCACAGGTGCCTTCTGTAGCCTAGAGTTCAGAGCGCCATCACCACTCGAAGGTGTACCCTACGATGTTGGCAGCACGTGGAGCGGTGGTACCGTAGTGGTGTGCGATTTCCCCCTCAGATTGATTCACAAAAGCAGCCTCGTCAGTCGGCTTTCGCCATGAGCACGACGACGCATTGCGACGGCTCGACGAAGTGCGAGGCGCGGGTGGCTTCACCATGCGGGGTCGCTAGTAGCGTGCTACCAGAACTTTAGATAGAGCTCGGCGTAAACAGTGGTCCGCGCGGCTTCCGATTGCTCACGGGGCTGCCGCTCGACGGGCAAAGACGTGAGTCATCAGTCAAAGACGTGTGTCATCGGTCAGTGTGGCCGCGAGGGCCAGCCGGTTGTCAATAGACTCGACACCGAGTACCACTGGGTTGGAGGGTCAGTGGACGTGCTGGAGGGTCAGTGGAAGTGCTGGCAGGGGGGGACCGGTGCGGGTCCCACCCAGAGTCAGTCTCAGGACGATTTCGCTGCGAACGAATCAGAGCCTGGACCAAACTGTGTCCTTTTGGCTCTCACAATCACGACATGCTCCGGGATCCTCGCCGAGTCGAGTAGCGTGGACTCAAGGGCTGGTCACCTAGAATTTAACAGCGCCATGGTTAACTTTGACTGATGGGTGTGAGGAACTCCTCGCCACAGTGTCGCATGGGTTGCACAGGACTTACCGACTCTGAACCGGAGGTGATGAAGTGATGAACGACTCGCCGTTGCGACGGCACGGCCGCATCGACTGCTTGCCCGGCGGCCTCGGCCGACATGGTGACGTTTGTGTCGTGAAGTTCGCACGAACCAGGAAAACTTCTTGTCCCTGGTGCACGTAGCAAACGCAGCCGGCGCGGCCGCCACCTCTCCGCTTGGAAGGATCTTTGCAGGCGCGGGGTTGGCGGTGGCAACGAGTAAAAGGAACCGCATTGACTTCTGCTGCGCTGCGTATACAAATATACTTGATACCGGCACTCGCAGGATTCAAGGCAAGTGATGTCTATCACTGTCGAGCTCATGATTTCACACCGCAGTGAAGACTGAAACCAAAAAAAGTGTATTCTGCAGCAGGGTGCTGCGACAGCCGTTGAGAAAAAAGCACCCCGGCTGGATGTCGATTTGCCAGGCGATCTCTTTGGTTGTAGTGAGGGTGTAGCGGGAGGGCACCCGGAGATCCACGGCGCTTCCCTGTGGGCGGCGCTCGTTGTGGACCACTGCCTGCCACTCTGTTCCCTCGTCCACGGCGGGCCCTCGTCGGCCGTATATAAGATTCGGGGACCGCCGGGAGCGGTGCAGGAGCAGAAGGGTCTTCAGTGCCGCGGCCATCGAACTTCGTTGCTCACCGACCTCCACACCAAGCCGGGCCGCCATCACGCTTCTCCCGGGACAGTGCTTGCTTGGCCACTCTACCTCGAGGACTTGCTGCTCCCCGCTACTCCCCCCCAAGTCGCTCTCGCCGAGGGCCCCTCCTGCCCATTCATCATGCGCTGCTCTGCCCGCCTTCTGGCGGTGGCCGTCGCCGTGGCGTCGACCACCATCGCTTTAACTTCCGACGGTGGCATTGACGCAGCGCCCGTCGCGGCGGGCAGCCTGCCGGCAAGCACCAAGCAGCTTACTGTCTTCTCTGGCTTTCCGCGGCGGGGCTTCTTCAGCTTTGGCGGGTTTCGGGGGCAGCGCCCCCCGCCAAGCACTCCGACCCCAACCAGCGGGCCGCTGGTCATTGGGAGCAACGCAGGCACCGGCGGCAATGGCGGCCCCGGAATTTTCGCTACGGGCGGAGACGGCGGCAACGCGGATCCCGTGACGGTCACCAACTCGCAGGGGGGCACCCTCTTTGGTGCCGGCAACGCCGGCGTCACGATTGGCAGCACCGCTGGCGACGGCGGGGATGGCGGCGGTGACTTCGCCGATGGCGGCGACGGCGGCACTGCGGGCGCGATCGACGTCACGAACAGTGGGGGCGGCACGCTCGTCGCGTCTGGCGCTGGGCCCGTGACGATTGGTGCTCGCGCAGGGGACGGCGGGGACGCCAGCCTCGCCACCGGTGCCGACGGCGGTAATGGCGGCAACTCTGGAACGATTGACATTTCCAACACGGGCGGCACGTTTATCCCAGGCTCCGCAGGGCCAGTGAACATTGGCGGCGGCGGCGGCACGGGTGGCAACGCCGGCACCGGGTTTAACTCCGACGGGGGCAGCGGCGGCGCGGGAAGCAACGTGGACATCACCTCCTCGGCGGCGGGGGGGGTGCTGCCGCCTGGCACCGGCGAGGTGAGCATTGGCGGGACCGGCGGCACCGGCGGCGATGGCGGCGCCGGCCCAAGCTCGTTTGGGGGTAACGGCGGTGACGCCGGCACAGTGACCATCATTGGCTAAGCTGTTTTGTCTGGCGGAGGGAGGCGCGCGGGCACAATGCGCTCGGCATGGTGAAGGGTGGCAGGGAGAGAGCCCCCGCGCCGGTGGACGCGCCACTGCCCCTCCTGCTCACTTTTCTCACTCGTTATTGTGAGGCCTTGCCTCTTTTGTAGGCCAGGGGCCCATTATTGTTCTTTTTTCATTTTTGACCTCACTTCTTCGCGCACCGCCCTTGTCGCGCGTGTGGGGCCCGGTAGCGGCGGCCGACGGACACGGTGACGGCCACCCCGCCGGGTGTTGGCCGCCCCGACAGCATCCCGTGCACCCCCGCAGGGGTTTCCGCGCAGCAAACGGCGACAGCACGCCCACCTCCTCACAGCACATGTGGTGCTACGTGGAGGGGTTTTCGAACGCGACGGCAATGCGCCCGCGTGAGACGGAAATGCGCCCGCGTGAGACGGAAATGCGTGCGCTTGCGACGGAAATGCGTGCGCGTGAGACGGAAGGAGGGCAGCCGAGGGGGAAGAGACGCCAGTAACGTGACTGTTCATACATTTCCGTGTGTAGGCCAAGTTGGTGCCCCCAAGGCCACCAGCTGACTGCCCCGCTACACGGGGCGGCCCTACAGGAATACAGAAAAAAGTAAAGGTACAGGCAGCAAGACGCAAGCAAGTGGGCCGCCCACCGCCGCGGTGCTGGCGCGCCTTGCGGGTCCGGGCACGAGCAGGGCGTTGGCTGCCCGCCGCCACCAGTCCGTAAGCATGCGGCACGCGCGCGCCACCGCCCAAAGAGCGGCGCCACGTGGGCTGTCTTGTCGTGCGCATCTTGTGCGAGGAAGATGGGCGCCATGGGGCGACGTTTGGTGTGGCGCGCGGGCGGGGCTTGCCCAGAGCACCAAGCCAACCCGATAGACCTGCCACCCTTGGCTTGGGTCCCCACGCTCCGTGGCGTCAAGAAATACCGGCCCGTATGTGGAGAAGAGCGCGGCGCGCCGCCGCCCATAGCGCCTGAACACGACGGATCCGCTGCGTGCCGCGTCGAGCCGACCCCCACCACGGCCCGGTGGACGACCATCGTGCGCCGCTGCCACGGACTCGACGCGTGCACCGGTGCCGCGGTGGCCACCGACCGTGCCATTGTGACATGACCCATGGTACGGTAGGCGAGCCGGTGCACTGGGTCTGGACTGGGCGTGCTGTGCGCACAGCGCAGGGCGCTCCAAACAGCCGGGTCCCAGTTGACAGTCCACTGACATTGGCGGCCTGCCTCCCCCGCGCCGACACGGACGGACGCGCTCGTGCCGCGTGGTGCGCCGCCGCGGCCGCGGGGCGGCCACGGCCGTGGACGACGCGGCCGTGGCCCCATGGGGACTCTCGGGGCGTCGCGTGTGGGCCGCCAAGACGCCATGGAAACCGCCGGCCACTTTGCAGGTGGGTGGAGGGCACGGGGCATCCGACGCGAGGCGCTCCCGCCCACGGTGGGCGCAACGTCCTTATTGGTGCGACGCGCACCAGGCCGGCCGGCGCTGCCCGAGGGCGGGGGGTCCCACGCGCCGCCCCCGACCCGGATGATCCGCACGTCGGTCGAGCGCCCGCACGCGTCGACGGTGCCGCGGTGGCCCGTCGGCCGATCGAGTCGCAGCCGAGGGGGGGTCAAGACCGCACGACCACAACTGAAACAAGATTGGTACACTGCCAAACAGTTGGCTCCAAAGCCGTACTTTTCCAACGCCGTTGCCTCGCAGCCCCGACGGATCATCATGATGGTGGAGCCCACCAGGGAGATCGCATCTGCTCGAGCAGACGCCAGGCCGCCCGGGAGCGCTGCCTGCTGCTGGCG
>Ga0209831_1001631_pt1 | contig 20332 bp, 15 predicted proteins | sample Maine_Asex4_meta_FD_187451 | JGI IMG/M metagenome (GOLD analysis project Ga0209831, IMG submission 187451) | Marine algal microbial communities from Maine, USA - Maine_Asex4_metaG (SPAdes) (version 2) | ecosystem: Host-associated > Algae > Red algae > Unclassified | place: Maine, USA | collected... | reverse complement strand
CTGCTCCTCGACGATGGAGATGAGGCGGTTCCACATGACCTGATGGGCGACGGCGGTGAGGGGGGCGGTCATGGGGTTTTTCCTGTAGTTTTGAAAATTTTTCCCGCCCCGGGCTTGACCCGGGGCCTTCTTTTTCCACGCGCGGTACAAGGAGGCCCCGGCTCAAGGCCGGGGCGGGGAAAATATGAGAAGATCATGCTCTCACCCCGATATCGATGCAGCCGTCCGGCTGGCGCACGGCCCGGCGGCTCGACGGGACGATGATGGTCGTCTCGTCCTCGGTGATGGCGCCCGGTCCCTCGACCGTGGCCCCCGCCTCCAGATCGCCGCGCAGCACCACCGCCGCGTCGACCGCCTCGCCCAGCGCGGGGTCGAAGATCGTGCGGCGCCCCGAGACCGGTCCCGCCGCCCCGCCCGCCTCCACCGCGACCCGCTCGACGGGTTGGGCGGGGGTGGTGGCGTTGACGGCCCAGACGGTGATTTCCACGTCCATCCCGTCGACGACCCGCCCGAAGAGGGCCGCGTAATCCTCCTCGAACCGCGCCTGACAGGTGGCCGCATCGGGCGCGCGGGCCTGTTCGGCGGTCAGGGAGACGGGGATTTCCCAGCCCTGCCCGCTGTAGCGCATGTAGACCTTGTACTCGCTCTCGATCGCCGACGTCGTGTCGCAGGAGCGCACGAAACCGGTCGCCTCCTCGCTCAGTTCCGCGAAGAGGGCGCGCACGCGGTCGGGGTCGAAATCGGACAGGCGCATGTAGACGCTGCGATTCGCCTCGAAGCTGAACGGCGCGCGCAGGAAACCGATGGCCGAGCCGACCCCCGCACCGGGCGGCACCAGCAGCCGCTCGATCCCCAGTTTCTCGCACAACCGCCCTGCATGGAGGGGGGCCGCGCCGCCAAAGGCGATCATGGTGTATTCGGCCAGGTCCTCGCCGTTCTCGACCGCATGGACCCGCGCGGCATTGGCCATGTTCTCGTCCACCACCTCGGCCAGTCCGAACGCCGCCGTCCGCGCATCCATGTCGAGCGGCTCGCCCAGCGCCGTCTCCAGCGCCGCGACCGACGCGCCCGTGTCGAGCGTCATCGTCCCGCCCGCGAAACCCGCCGCATCCAGCCGCCCCAGCACCAGATCGGCATCCGTCACGGCGGGCCGCTCACCCCCGCGCCCGTAGCAGGCCGGTCCCGGCTCCGACCCCGCACTCTCCGGCCCGACGCGGATCTGGCGCATCGCGTCCACATGCGCCAGCGAGCCGCCCCCCGCCCCGATCTCGACCATGTCGATCACGGGGATCGAGATGGGCATCCCCGACCCCTTCTTGAAGCGATAGCTGCGCGCGACCTCGAAGACGCGGCTGGTCTTGGGCGTGCAATCCTTGATGAGGCAGATTTTCGCCGTCGTCCCGCCCATGTCGAAGCTGAGCACCTTGTCCAGCCCGTAGCGCGCCGCGATATTCGCCGCGAAGACCGCGCCCCCCGCCGGGCCGCTCTCGACCAGCCGCACGGGAAATTCGGCGGCGCTGTCGATGGAAATGATCCCCCCGCCCGAATGCATCAGGAAGACGGGGCAATCCACGCCCTCGGCCTTCAGCCGCCCGGCGAGGCGGCCCAGATAGGATTTCATCAGCGGCTTGATATAGGCGTTGGCCACGACGGTATTGAACCGCTCGTATTCGCGCATCTGCGGCGAGACCTCCGACGAGAGCGACACCATCACGCCGGGCAGCGTCTCGGCCAGCACATCGCGCACCATCCGCTCATGCGCGGGGTTGGCGTAGCTGTGCAGCAGGCCGACCGCGACGCTCTCGTACCCCGCCTCGCCGATGCGCGCCGCTACCGCTTCCACATCCGCCCGCTCCAGCGGCACCAGCACCTCTCCGGCGGCATTCATCCGCTCGCGCAGGGTCAGGCGGCTCTGACGCGGCAACAGGGGGTCGGGCAGACGCAGGTTGAGGTCGTATTGCTCGAAGCGGCTCTCGGTCCGCATCTCGATCACGTCGCGAAACCCTTCGGTCGTGACCAGCGCGGTCCGCACCCCGCGTCGTTCGATGAGTGCATTGGTCGCCAGCGTGGTGCCGTGGATGATCTGGCCGATCTCTCCAGGCGCCACCCCCGCCCGGTCGCAGACCTGGCGGATCCCCGCGAGGATCGCGTCTTCCGGCGCGTCGTAGGTGGTCAGTACCTTGGCCGATACCTGGGTCCCGCCCGCCTCCGGCGCGACCGCCCCGCCCGCCTCCAGCACGACATCCGTGAAGGTGCCGCCGATATCGACGCCGAGCCGAACCGCTGTATCGCCCATGAAAACCTTCTCCTCGATGTCGGACCCGTGGCGAAGGCTCGCCGCCCCGCCCGACAATGGCAATCGTTTTTCGCGCCGCCGACGATCAGGGCCGCTTCGGGAAGGGCGAATTCGGGGGCACCATACTCTCCATAAGCGTGCATCGTCACGATATACGTCTCGTCGACGCGCGCCGGATCGACGACCGGCCCGAACGATTCCAGTCACTTGGCGCCCGGGACCATCGATCTGCCCGCATCGGATGAATCAGGTTGATCTTCCGTGCAACCCCTGCATAGGCTCCTGTCCCAGAGGCGTCGATCATCGCGACCGGCCCTTTCGGCCCAGCGCCGGCAAACCGGGGGAAGCACGCAGCGACGACGAGACCCCGACCCGTTCGGTCCGCGAGGATCGAGCGCAACGGTTCATCGCATCGCGATTCCGGGTGGCGGACATGCCGCCGACGCACAGGGCCGAAGACAAAGAACACAAATCGGGAGATACCGCATGAGAACCTGGAAGACACTTTCCATCGCCGCCCTCGTCGCGACGGGCATGGCCGGATCGGCCACCGCCGCCGAGGAACGCTTCATCACCATCGGAACCGGCGGGCAGACGGGCGTCTACTTCGTCGTCGGCCAGTCGATCTGCAAGCTGGTCAATCGCGGCCAGAAGGACCACGGCCTCAAATGCACCGCGCCCTCCACGGGCGGCTCCATCGCCAACATCAACGCGATCAAGGCGGGCGATCAGGACATGGGCGTCGCTCAGTCCGACTGGCAGTACCACGCCTATAACGGCACCTCGAAATTCGAGGAAAGCGGCAAGTTCGACAAGCTGCGCGCCGTCTTCTCGGTTCATTCCGAGCCGTTCACGGTCATCGCGCGCGAGGATGCCGGGATCAAGGAATTCGACGACCTCAAGGGCAAGCGCGTCAATGTCGGCAACCCCGGTTCGGGCCAGCGCGGCACGATGGAAGTGCTGCTCGAAGAGAAGGGCATGTCCTTCGACGACTTCTCCCTCGCCTCCGAGCTGAAATCCTCCGAACAGGCCGCCGCGCTGGGCGACAACAAGGTGGACGCCATCGTCTTCACCGTCGGCCACCCGAACGGCTCGATCAAGGAAGCGACGACGACCGTGGAAGCCAACCTCGTCAACGTGACGGGCGACGTGGTCGACAAGCTGATCGAGGAGAACCCGTTCTACGCCAAGGCCACCATTCCGGGCGGCATGTATACCGGCTCCGACGAGGACACGACGACCTTCGGCGTCAAGGCCACCTTCGTCAGCTCGACCGACGTGCCCGAAGACGTGATCTACGAGGTCGTCAGCGCGGTGTTCGAGAACTTCGACCGCTTCAAGAAGCTGCACCCCGCCTTCGCCGACCTGAAGGAAGAGGACATGATTTCGGGCGGCCTGTCCGCGCCGCTGCATGACGGTGCGGCCAAGTATTACAAGGAAAAGGGCTGGCTCGATAGCGATGGAGCACCCAAGGTAATGGCTGCGGCTGAGACCGAAGCTCCGGCTGCCGACATGTCCATGGAAGACCGCATCTCGGCCCTTGAGGCTGCGGTCGCCAAACTGACCAAGATGATGGAAAAGTAATCCCAGTCTTTCTGAATGGGTCGAAGGCGGAATACCCCGCCTTCGACAACAATTAAGAAATAGTCCGATTTATCAGGGGGCGCACATTCGCCATTACGCCGATGTGCGGTATGCGATGTCCGATTCAGATAAAGACCAGTTCCAGGCCGCGCGCGTCGAGATGGAGGGCGCGGGCAAGGGGGGCCTGAGCCAGTCCGAACTCGACGAACTCGTCGCCTCCTCCGATACCGGGGCGCGCAATCCGGCGGGGCCGGTCGGCACCTTCCTCGTGATCGTCGCGCTGGCGTGGTCGCTGTTCCAGCTCTGGATCGCGTCGCCCATCCCCTTCATGGTCGGCTTCGGCGTCTTCAACGATACCGAGGCGCGCTCGATCCACCTCGCCTTCGCCATCTTCCTCGCCTTCGCCGCCTATCCCGCCGCCCGCACGCCGGTACAGCTCGTCCTCGCGATCGGGGTGCCGGTGTTGCTGACGGTCCTGTTCATGATCGGGGCCAAGGACGGCGTGGCCGTCTGGTGGATCCCGCTCTGCGGCGCCGCCGTGGTGGGGGCCGTGCTGCTCGGCTCGCCCAAGGACCGGGTGCCGCCGTGGGAATGGGCGCTGGCCATCGTCGGCGCGTTCACGGCGCTCTACCTCTACCTCTTCTACGTCGGCATCGCGGACAGGGTCGGCGCGCCGATCCTTCAGGATTTCGTGGTCGCCGTCATCGGCATGCTACTGCTGCTGGAGGCGACAAGGCGGTCGCTCGGCCCGGCGCTCATGATCGTGGCGTCCATCTTCCTCGCCTACACCTTCCTCGGCCCGAACATGCCCTCGATCATCGCGCATAAGGGCAATTCGCTGTCGGAAGTGGTCAATCACCAGTGGATCACGACCGAAGGCGTCTTCGGCATCGCGCTGGGCGTCTCGACCTCGTTCGTCTTCCTGTTCGTCCTGTTCGGCTCGCTCCTCGACCGGGCGGGCGCGGGCAACTACTTCATCCAGGTCGCCTTCTCGCTCATGGGTCACATGCGCGGCGGACCGGCCAAGGCCGCCGTCGTCTCCTCGGCCATGACCGGCCTGATCTCCGGTTCCTCCATCGCCAACGTGGTCACGACGGGGACGTTCACGATCCCGCTGATGAAGAAGGTCGGGTTCAGTTCGGAAAAAGCCGGGGCCGTCGAGGTCGCGTCCTCGGTCAACGGCCAGATCATGCCGCCCGTCATGGGCGCCGCCGCCTTCCTGATGGTCGAATACGTCGGCATCCCGTATTTCGACGTGGTGAAACACGCCTTCGTCCCGGCGGTCATCTCCTACATCGCCCTCGTCTACATCGTGCATCTCGAAGCGTGCAAGGCGGGTTTCGAGGGGCTGCCCCGCGCCTATGAGCCGAAACCCTGGATGCAATGGCTGATCGGCATGGCCTTCACCATCGCGGGCATCTGCGCGCTCTCGTTCCTCGTGTATTACGGCATGGGTTGGATCCGCCCCGCCTTTCCGGAGACCGCCGGGTACATCATCTTCGGCGTGCTGACGGCGGCTTATGTCGGCCTCCTGTTCATCGGCTCGCGCGAGAAGCCGCTGGTCCTCGACGATCCGAACGAGCCGGTCACGTCGCTGCCCCTGCCGGGACCGACCATCCGTTCGGGGCTGCACTTCCTGCTCCCCGTCATCGTGCTGGTCTGGGCGCTGATGGTCGACCGCCTGTCGCCCGGCCTCTCCGCCTTCTGGGCGGCGGCCTACATGATCTTCATCCTGCTGACGCAGCGTCCGCTGCTGGCGATCTTCCGGGGCGCGGGCAATTTCGGCGCGTCGGTCAAGATGGGTTTCACCGACCTGCTCGAAGGGCTGGTCGCGGGCGCGCGCAACATGATCGGCATCGGCATCGCGACCGCCACCGCCGGGATCATCGTCGGCGCCGTGTCGCAGACGGGCGTCGGCTCCGCGCTGGCCGACGTGGTGGAGGTGCTCTCGGGCGGCAACATCATGGCCATCCTCCTGCTCACGGCGGTGCTGTCGCTGATCCTCGGGATGGGCCTGCCGACGACGGCCAACTATATCGTCGTCTCGGCCCTGCTCGCCCCGGTCATCGTGACGCTGGGCCAGCAGAACGGGTTGATCGTGCCGCTGATCGCCGTGCACCTCTTCGTGTTCTATTTCGGCATCATGGCCGACGTGACGCCCCCCGTGGGCCTCGCCTCCTTCGCCGCCGCCGCCGTCTCGGGCGGCGACCCGATCAAGACGGGCGTGGTTGCGTTCTTCTATTCGCTGCGCACCGCCGCCCTGCCCTTCCTGTTCATCTTCAACACCGAACTCCTGCTGATCGACGTGAACTGGGCGCAGGGCATCCTCGTGTTCATCGTCGCCACCACCGCGATGCTCCTCTTCGCGGCGGCGACGCAGGGCTGGTTCCTCGTCAAGAACCGCATCTGGGAGACCGCGATCCTTCTGCTGGTGGCCTTCAGCCTGTTCCGCCCCGGCTTCTGGATGGACATGGTCTCGCCCCCCTACGAGGAGGTCGCGACGACCGAGCTGGTGCAGGCCGCCGCCGATACGCCGGTGGGCGAGGACCTGCGCATCCGCGTCGCGGGCATGAGCGATATCGGCGACCCGATCGAGTTCGTCGCGCTTCTGCCCATCGCGCAGGACGGGACGGGCGAGGAGAAACTCGAATCGGTCGGCCTGACGGTCGCGGAGAACGACGGCCGGATGATCATCGACGATGTTGCCTACGATTCGGCGGCGCAGGCGGCGGGTCTCGACTGGGATCAGGAGGTGCTGCGCGTCCTGAAACCCAACGACCAGCCGTCGAAATACTGGATGTTCATCCCCGCGCTCGCGCTGCTCTGGCTGGTCGTGTGGCTGCAACGGCGGCGGATACCGGGCCAGACGCCGAAGAACAGGCCCGATGTCACCATGGCGGCCTGACCGCTCGCGGCACAGACGGTCCGAAAATTGTGCGGGAAAATGCGTACTTAGGACGCGATTTCCCGCACGATACGGCTACGTCTATCCGAACACCACCGCATGACGCCCCTTTCCCAAGGCACTGGAGACACTCCGCATGTCCACTCCCTCGATCAGCGACTATTTCAGCGCGGTGGAGCTGCGCCTCGACCGGTGGAGCGCCCTGAGGGAACTGCTGCAACGATTGTCCGACGGCAGGGGCGAGGGGCGTGGCGCGGCGCGCGACATCAAGGCGGCGGAAACCATCTTCGCGGCCCTGCGCCCGGTCGAGCGGTACTGGGCCTTTCCCGGAATCTCCACCTTCGACAGCCTGCGCCGCCAGTTCGAGCATCGCAACTACGACGACCTCGTCCATTCCGTGCGGCGCATCTGCCGCGCGCTGAGCACCGGGGCCTATCGCCGCCGGACCATCTCGCTCGCCACGGATGATGGCGACAGCGACGACGTGGACGATTCGTCGACCCCCCTCGATGCCCGCTCGCTCACCCGGCCCTATTTCGAGGTGCTGATCGTCGACGACCTGAACGAGCAGCACCAGCGATGGCTGCGCGACAGTCTCCAGCGCATGCGCCGCCCCGAGGACGCCTTCACCTACGAATCGGTCGTGGTGCCCAGCCTCGAAGACGCGCTGATCGCGATCCTCTTCAACTACAATATCCAGGCCGTGGTCGTGCGCCCCGGTCTCGTCCTGAAATCCGAGATCGTCCTGCCGATCCTCAAGCGCTTTCTCAGCCAGGCGGCGAGCGAGGAGGATGTCGACGCCCTGACGCATGACGATTACGGGCCGGAACTGTGCCGCCTCATCGCCCGGATGCGCCCCGAACTCGACGCCTATCTCATCACCGACCGCTCGGTGGAGGAGATCGCGGGCCGGGACCTGGGCGGATGCCGCCGCGTCTTCTACAATCAGGAAGACTTTCTGGAGTTGCACCTCAACATCCTGCGCGGCGTGAACGCGCGGTTCAAGACGCCGTTCTTCACCGCGCTCAAGGAATATTCCAAGCAGCCGACCGGCGTCTTCCACGCCATGCCCATCTCGCGCGGCAAGTCCATCAGCCGGTCGAACTGGATCAAGGACATGGGCGCCTTCTACGGTCCCAACATCTTCCTCGCCGAGACGTCGGCCACTTCGGGCGGTCTCGACAGCCTGCTGGAGCCGCACGGCACCATCAAGGAAGCGCAGGACATGGCCGCGCGGGCCTTCGGCGCGAAGCAGACGTTCTTCTCGACCAACGGCACCTCGACCTGCAACAAGATCGTGGTGCAGGCGGTGGTGCGCCCCGGCGATATCGTGCTGGTCGACCGCGACTGCCACAAGTCGCACCATTACGGTATGGTGCTGGCGGGGGCCGAGGTGGTCTATCTCGACAGCTATCCGCTGCACGAATACTCGATGTACGGTGCCGTCCCGATCCGCGAGATCAAGCACGCGCTCCTCAAGCTGAAGGCCGCCGGAAAGCTGGATCGGGTGCGGATGCTGCTGCTGACCAACTGCACCTTCGACGGCGTGGTCTACAACGTCGACCGGGTGATGGAGGAATGCCTCGCCATCAAGCCCGACCTCGTCTTCCTGTGGGACGAGGCGTGGTTCGCTTTCGCGCGGTTCACCCCCTCCTACCGGGGCCGCACGGCGATGCACACCGCCAGCGTCCTGCGCGAACGGCTGCGCTCGCCGGATCACAAGAAAGCCTACGAGAAGCAGCAGGCCAAGCTGGAGAACGCGGATGACAGGAAGCTGCTCGACACGCGCCTCATCCCGCCGCCCACCGCGCGCGTGCGGGTCTATGCCTGCCAGTCGACGCACAAGACGCTGACCTCGCTGCGTCAGGGATCGATGATCCACGTCCACGATCAGGATTTCAAGGGCGAGGTCGAGCAGAGCTTCCACGAAGCCTACATGACGCATACGTCCACCTCGCCGAACTACCAGATCATCGCCTCGCTCGATGTCGGGCGGCGTCAGGTGGAACTCGAAGGCTTCGAATTCGTGCAGCGGCAGATCGAGGCGGCGATGTCGATGCGCCGGGCGATCTCGACCCATCCGCAGCTCAAGAAGTACTTCCGCATCCTGACCACCGCCGACATGATCCCCGACGAACACCGCGAGACCGGCGTGACGTCCTATTACGATGCCGAGACGGGCTGGAGCGATACGTGGGAAAGCTGGGAGAAGGACGAGTTCGTCCTCGATCCGACCCGCGTGACGCTGGCGGTCGGGGGGACCGGGTGGGACGGCGATACGTTCAAGACCAAGATCCTGATGGACAAGTACGGCATCCAGATCAACAAGACGTCGCGCAACTCCGTCCTCTTCATGACCAATATCGGCACCACGCGCTCTTCGGTCGCCTATCTGATCGAAGTGCTGGTCGAGATCGCCAACGGCCTCGACGAACTGCTCGACGATGCGTCCAAGATGGAAAAGCGCGCCTTCGAGCACCGGGTCAAGAGCCTGGTGGAGGACGTGCCGCCCCTGCCCGACTTCAGCCGCTTCCACGATGCGTTTCGCGCGAACGACGGCACCGAGACGCCCGAAGGCGCGATCCGCGAGGCGTTCTTCCTCGCCTATGACGAGGACAATTGCGACTACCTCGCCCTCGACGGGTCGGTCAAGCAGGCGATGAAAAGCGGGCGAGAGGTCGTCTCGACATCCTTCATCATCCCATACCCGCCCGGTTTCCCCATCCTCGTGCCCGGGCAGGTCATCAGCGAGGAGATCCTCTCCTTCATGCGCGCGCTCGACGTGAACGAGATCCACGGCTACCGCCCCGATCTGGGCCTGCGCGTCTTCACCGACGAGGCACTGGCCAGTCATCGCGACACCGCGCTGCCCCAGGCCGCCGAATAGATTTTCAGGAAAAGGAATATAAGACATGCCCAAGAAGACATTGAACAACATCTCCGAAATCCGCCGCTTCTTCCACCGCAACGAAAGCCCGATCTATTTCATCTCGGCGACCAACTTCAATCTGCTCGGGATCGACGAGTGGGTGAAGAACTTCAAGTATATCAACTATCTCGACTGCTATGACGGCCGCCACCCCAACGTGATGGTCCCCTCCGAGGCACCCCATGCCGAGTTCACGTCGATCGAGGACATCAACAACTACCTCCTCCAGCACAAGGAGGTGACCGATTACGTCGGGTCGCGCGGCAAGAAGCCGAAATTCGTCTTCCTGATGTTCGACGAGAATACCGAGCGGCTGGCCAAGGAACTCGGGGCCGAGGTGTGGTTCCCGAAGGCCAAGCTGCGCACCAAATGCGACAACAAGATCGAGACGGTCCGCATCGGCAACAAGGCGGGCGTGCCGTCGGTGCCGAACACCCTGTCGGTCGTCGAAAGCTACGAGCATCTGCGCGAGGTCTGCGAGGAGGCGGGAATCGGGCATGACCTCGTGCTGCAATCGGCCTTCGGCGATAGCGGGCATACGACGTTCTTCATCAAGTCCGAAGCCGATTTCCGCAAGCACGAGCACGAGATCGTCGGCGAGGGCGAGATCAAGATCATGAAGCGGATCGATTGCCGCGGGTCGGCCATCGAGGCCTGTGCGACGAAGGAAGGCACCATCGTCGGCCCGCTGATGACCGAACTGGTCGGGTTCAAGGAACTGACCCCCTATCGCGGCGGCTGGTGCGGGAACGAGATCTTCTCGACCGCCTTCCCGCCGAAGACCCGCCAACGGGCGCGCGAGCTTACCTTCAAATTCGGCGAGCAACTGCGCAAGGAGGGCTATCGCGGGTATTTCGAGCTGGACTTCCTGATCGAGAAGAAGACCGGCGAAATCTATCTGGGCGAGTTGAACCCCCGCATCACCGGCGCCTCGTCGATGACCAACCACGCCGCCTTCGCCCATGCCGACGCGCCGCTGTTCCTGTTCCACCTGCTCGAATTCTCGGGCCAGCCGTTCAAGCTGGACGTCAGCGAGATGAACTCGCGCTGGGCCAACCCCGACATGATCGACAGCTGGTCGCAGATGGTCATCAAGCATACCGAGGACAGCGTCGACATGATCACGGAGGCGCCCGAGACGGGCATCTACCGCATGAATTCCAACGGGACGGTCGAATACGACCGCTTCGACTATCACCGCCGGGCGGTGGAGGACGAGAACGAGGCGTTCTTCCTGCGCATCTCGAAACAGGGCGACTACCGCTACGAGGGCGCCGATCTGGGCATCCTCGTCACGCGCGGGCGCTCGATGACCGACAGCTTCCAGTTGACCGGCCGGTCGAAGAAATGGATCGACGGGATCAAGGCACTCTATGCCGCCAAACCCCTGCCGTCGCTGGCCACGACCGAGGGAGCGTTCAAGATCCTGTAATGCAGATCACGTTTCGCGCCGTCTCGGAGCCTGTAGCCGGCCCCAAATGGGCCGCCCTCTTCGCCGAATACTGGCCCGCCTACCGCCTGTGGTGGGCCAGTCAGGGCGAGCGGGCGCGGCCGACCTATGCCGTCTGCCTCGCGGCGATGAAGACGCACATGCCCGAACTCGTGCCGATCTACCACGACCTCTGCGCGCTGGCGGGGGGCGGGGACCGGGAGGCGCGGTTTCTCTCCTACTACTGCCCGCCCGCCTACCTGACCGCGTGCAGCCAGGCGATCTGGCCGGGGGAGGAGCCGCTGCTCGTCCGCAACTACGACTACATCGCCAACGCCTTCGACGGGGTGGCGATCCATACGGCGTGGGGCGGGCGGCAGGTGGTGGGGTCGTCGGACGGGTTGTTCGGGCTGGTCGACGGGATGAACGATGCGGGGCTGGCCGTCTCGCTCACCTTCGGCGGGCGGCAGGTTGTGGGCGACGGGTTCGGCGTGCCGCTCATCCTGCGCTACGTGCTCCAGACCTGCGAGACGACCGAGGAGGCGACGGCGGCGCTTAGGCGCATCCCCTGCCACATGAGCTACAACGTCACGGTGCTGGACGCGAAACGCCGCTTCGCCACCGCCCTCATGTCGCCGGACCGGGGCACGACCATCACCCACGCGGCGGTCGCGACGAACCATCAGGAGCGGGTGGAATGGGCGAGCCATGCGCGCTTCACCGCCACGGTCGAGCGCGAGCGGTTCCTGCTCCAGCGCCTGACGCTGCACGTCGATACGCAGGAGAAGTTCATCGGCGCGTTCCTGAAACCGCCCCTCTACTCCACCGCCTTCGACCAGGGGTTCGGCACCCTCTACACCGCCCTCTACCGCCCGCGACTGGGCGAGATGGAACTGCGCTGGCCGGTCGGAGCGTGGCAGTTGAGCGTGAACGGCTTTGCCGATGCGGCATGGCGCGTGAGCGTGCCACGTGTGGCCTAACGCCCGCCCTCCGCCGCGATCATCGCCTTGTAGAGCGCCCGGATGCGCCCGAACATCGGCCCCGCCACGCCCCCGCCGATGACCCGCCCGTCGATCTCGAAGACCGGCGTCTGCGCCCCGAAGGTACCGGTCAGGAACGCCTCGTCGGCGTCGTAGGTATCGACCAGCGAATAATTGCGCTCGAAGACGGGGATGTCGTCGGCGCGGCACAGGTCGATCACCTTCTGCCGCGTGATGCCGTTCATGCAATAATCCCCGGTCGAGGTCCACACCGCCCCCTTGCGCACGATGAAGAAGTTGCAGGCATTGGTCGTGTTGACGAAACCGAACGGGTCGAGCATCAGCGCCTCGTCCGACCCCGCGCGCAGGGCGTGGTTGAGCGCGATGATGCAGTTGAGCTTGGAATGCGAGTTCAGCTTGGAATCCTGCGTCAGCGGCAACCCGCGATGATGCGGCACGGTGAAGAGCCGCACGCCCCGCTGCACCACGTCCTCGCGCGGGGTCGAGTGCTCGGCGATGATGACGATGGTGGGGCCGTAGGCGCTCAGATGCGGGTGCTGGAACGGCTTGCGCTTGCGCCCGCGCGTGACCATCAGGCGGATATGCACGTTGTCATGCATGTCGTTCGCCGCCAGCGTGTCGCGGATCGCCTGCGCCAGTTCTTCCCGCGTCTTGCCGATATCGAGGTCGATATAGAGCGCCGCCTGGAAGAGCCGGTCGAGATGATCGTCCAGAAACGACAGGTGCCCGTCATAGAGGCGCAGCCCCTCCCACACCCCGTCGCCGAGCATGAAACCGCTGTCATAGACCGAGACCTTGGCCTCCGCGCGCGGCACGATCGCGCCGTCGACATAAATGAAGATGCCCTCGTTGCGGTCGTCTTCCTCGGCCTCGTGGGTGGAAATGGGGGCGCTCATCGGGGGCGGGTCCTCTCAAGGGGGCGGCCTGCGGGGATCGGGACGAATTGCATAAAATGCGCACGTTATTCCCTCGCATTTACACCTTGCCGTCAAGCTCGGGCGATGCGGCTCCGGTATTATTTTCCTCGTACAGGGCAGTCATTACCCCCCATAGCGAACGGACACGATTCCCATGGCAGAAGACCTCGACGCACCTCCTCCCCCCTCCGACGCGCTGCACGCGCTCGTCGTCGATGACGACGTCGATCTGGCCGGGGAGATCGGCGAGGCGCTGGAGGATAGCGGCATCCGCGTGACCGTGGCGGGGTCCTTCGCCGGAGCGCTCGATGTCCTCGACAACGACCCGTCCGTCAATGTCGTCCTGTCGGATTACTTCCTCGATGCCCATCGCGCCAACGGCATGCAGCTCATCGACTGCTGCCGCGCGCGGTTCCCGGTCCGGTCCTTCCGCTTCGGCCTGATGAGCGGCGACCGGTTCGCGCTGACGGACAATATTCAGGACGAAGCGGTTCTCAAGCTGCTCAAGCCCGTGATCCCGGACGACTTCGCCGAGCGCATCCGGGCGCTGCCAGCGTTCTCACACCGGATCGAGCCGAGGCTGTAGCGGAAGGGGATGCCTTCGCGCCGCGAACGCGCTATCGCAGGCGCGATGCACAGGACCCCTCTCCCCCCCGGCCCGTCATGGGTGACTGGATCGTCTCCGTCGCGGGCACCGATGCAGGCGCGCGGCTGGCGCTGGGCCTCGCGCTGTTCTCCGCGCTGGCGCATGCGAGTTTCGGCGCGCTCATCAAGGGTGCATCGGACCCGTACCTCATTCGCGGCGCGATCAACCTGTGGTACGGGGCCATCGCCCTGCCCTTCGCGTTGTTCGCCCTGCCGCATCCCACGCCGATGCTCTGGGCCTGCCTCGCGGTCAGCTTCGCGGTGCATGTCGTCTACGAACTGCTCCAGACGCAATCCTTCGAGCGGGGCGCCTTCACGCTGGTCTATCCCATCGCGCGGGGGACGGGACCGCTAGTGACGCTGGTGCTGGCGGCGCTGATCTTCGGGGAGCGGTTCTCGGAGGTGCAATGGTCGGGGGGCCTGCTGCTCTCGGGCGCGATCATGGGGCTGGCGCTGGCCAATATCCGCACGGCGCGGATGGCGGAAGGCGCGCGGGGGTCGCTGGCCCCGGCCATCCGGGCGGCGGTGGGGACGGGGGTGATGCTGGCGATCTACACGTCGGTCGATGCCTATGGAATCAGGCAGGCGGAAAACCCGTTCACGTTTCTGGCGTGGTTCTTCACGCTCGGCGCGCTCGGGTTTCCGTTCATCGCGCTGGCCCGCTGGCGCAGATTGGCGGTCAAGCCGCCGCTGCGGCCCATCGCCCTGCGCGGCCTGATCGGAGCCTGCATCGCGCTCCTCAGCTTCGGGACGTTCATGATCGCCACGCGGGTGGGCAGCGTGGGCGAGACGGCGGCGCTGCGCGAAACGTCCATCGTCTTCGCCACCGCCATCGGCGTGCTGGTCTTCCGCGAGCGGATCGACGCGACCCGCCTCGCCCTCATCGCGCTGATCGCGGCGGGGGCGGTGCTGGTCGAGGTCGGGTAGTTACCCGGTCGGCGTGCTGGTGCCCTGCCCGATGACGATCATGGCGATGACGGCCAGCACGATGCTGACGGCCAGTACCTTCCACACGATGCCCGATTTCTCGGCGCCGCGCGCTTCGGTCGGGGTCTTCTCTTCCTGGTCTTTGGCGTTCTTCATGGGTTCAAGCCTTTCGAATGATGGTTCCGGTATGCGCCACTAGCTAGGGCGCATGCAAGGAAAGCGAAAGGGAATTGCGCCGCCCCCCTCGCGTCGAACCGCACCGCGCGCTATAGGAACGGGCAATCGCGCAACGTCCCGTCTTCCATGGTGCCCCTCATGTCCCTCAATTCCTTCGGCCATCTCTTCCGCGTCACGACCTGGGGCGAGAGCCACGGCCCCGCGCTCGGCTGCGTCGTGGACGGTTGCCCTCCGGGGGTGACGGTCGACGAGGCGATGCTCCAGAAGTGGCTCGACCTGCGCAAACCCGGGACCAGCAAGTACGTGACCCAGCGGCGCGAGCCGGACGCGGTGGAGATCCTCTCGGGCGTGTTCGAGGGGGTGACGACGGGCACGCCGATTTCGCTGATGATCCGCAATGCCGACCAGCGGTCGAAGGATTACGGCGATATCGCCGACAAGTTCCGCCCCGGCCACGCCGACTACGCCTATTTCATCAAGTACGGCCTGCGCGACTATCGCGGCGGCGGACGGTCGAGCGCGCGGGAGACGGCGGCACGGGTGGCCGCCGGGGGCATCGCCCGGGCCGTGCTGGCCGACATGGCGCCGGGGATGAAGATACGCGGGGCGATGGTGCAGATGGGCGACCGCAGGATCGACCGGGCGGCGTGGGACTGGGAAGAGGTCGCGCGCAACCCCTTCTGGACACCGGACGCGCAGGCGGCGGCGGACTGGGCCGATTACCTCGACGGCCTGCGCAAGGCGGGCGATTCGGTCGGCGCGGTGATCGAGGTGGTGGCGAGCGGCGTCCCTGCCGGTCTCGGCGCGCCGGTCTACGGCAAGATCGACACGGACCTGTCGGCGGCGATGATGTCGATCAACGCGGTCAAGGGCGTGGAGATCGGCGACGGATTCGCCAGCGCCGCGCTCACCGGGTCGGCCAATGCGGACGAGATGCGGATGGCGCCGGATGGCCCGGAATTCTCCTCCAACCACGCGGGCGGCGTGTTGGGCGGCATCACGACGGGGCAGGAGCTGGTCGTGCGCTTCGCCGTCAAGCCGACCTCCTCGATCCTCACCCCCCGCGCCACCGTCGACCGGTTCGGCAACGATACCGAGATCGTCACCAAGGGCCGCCACGACCCCTGCGTCGGCATCCGCGCGGTGCCGGTGGGCGAGGCGATGATGGCCTGCGTGGTGCTCGACCACATGCTGCTGCACCGGGGGCAGGTCGGCGAGAACCGGGGGCGGATCGGCTGAAGCGATTTCGAGGGGCGTGACTTCACGACCCGACTCGGAAATCGCGCCCGGACCTGAAGCCTAGAGCGATTTCAAGGGCAATGGGTTCATTGCCCGACTCGGAAATCGCGCCAAAACAAAAAGATAGAGCATACTGAGCGATCCTTATATCGCTCAGTATGCTCTAGACCCGCCGCTCCTCCCGCCGGAAACGCAGGATCGTCTGCACGACGATCAGCGCAGGGGTGGCCAGCACGGCCCCCGCCGGTCCCCAAAGCCACGCGCCGAACGCGACCGACAGGAAGACGGGCAGCACCCCGCGCACGACCTGCGTGCCCACCACCAGCGGCGTGATCATCTGCCCTTCCACGAGGTTGAGCGTCAGCAGGAGCGCCACGGGCAAAAGCGTCAGCGCGAGGCTGGGGAAATGGACGAAGGCGACTGCGAAGGTAGCCACGTTCATCATCCCCGCGCCCAGATACGGGATGAAATTCATCAGCGCCATCGCCGTGCCCCACAGCACCGGATTGGGCATCCCCACCGCCCAGAAGCACAATCCCGTCGCGATCCCGAGGCCGGTATTGATGAGCGTGACCGTCAGCAGGTAGCGCGCCACGTCGCCCCGGATGCGGCGCAGGACGCGGTAGAGCCACGCCCGGTCCGTGAAGGTCGATTGCGTCGCCAGCGCCGCGCGCATGATGCGCGCCCGGTCCAGAATGGCGAAGAAGGTCAGGAACACGATGTACAGGAAATTACCGACGAAGGCGGGCGCCTCCAGCGCGATATCGGTATAGAAGGACCGGTCCGGCATCGGCAGGCCCGCGTTCTCCCCCGGTTCGCGCGCCGGGCCGTCGCCCTCGTCCGTCACGGGCGCGGGCAGGCTCAGCCCCGCATCCTCCACGCGTTCCTGCAACGGGGCGAGCTTGCGCTCCACGTCGCGGGCGATCTCCGGCAGGCGCTCGACGTAATCGTCGTAGCTGGGCAACGCGGCATAGATCGCCCCGCCGACGACGATCAGCACCGTCAGCACCACCCCCGCCGCCGCGAGGGCGCGCGGTACGCCCAGCATCTCCAGCCGCGAGACGACGGGCGTCAGGATGAGGGCAAGGAAGATGCCGATGATCGTGGGGACCAGAAAGCTCTCGAACTGGCGCAGCGCCGTGACGACCGCGACCGTGGCGATGGCCACGAGGCAGTAGCGGATCACGCGCGCGTTCACCGTCTCCCCTTGCGAAGCGAAATGCATGCCTGTTTCATCCCTTCGCAAACGCGCTATATGCTCGGCAGGATCACTTTTCGGGCCACGCCGCCACCTCGCTACCCGATCAAGCAGTGCTGGATGACATGTGACGAAACCCGAAAGCGCCGCCTTTTCCCTGAGCACCGCAAAGGCGCTCTACCGCTTCATATGGAAGAATTCGGCGCGACAGCAACTCGTCGTCTGCGCGGTGGCGCTCCTCACCCTCCCGCTGACCCTCGCGCCCATCGAATTGCAGCGCCGGATGATCGACGATGCGGTGGCCGAGAGCAACCTCGACCTGCTGATCCGGTTCGCGATCATCTACGGCGTCGTCATCCTGCTGCAACAGATCGTCAAGTTCACCTACAACATCCTGCGCGGGCGCGTGTCGGAGACGCTCAACCAGACCATGCGCGAGCGCATCGTGGACCGGACCGACCGCAACGGGGCCGATGACGAGACCGTGGAGGACGGGGCCACGGTGTCGATGCTGACCAACGAGGTCGAGCCGGTGGGCGGCTTCGGCGGCGATGCCTATGCGCAGGTCGTGACCGAGGGCGGCGTGCTCCTGACGATCTTCGCCTACATGTTCTACACGGAGTTCTGGCTGGCCGTCGTGGCGGTGATCGCCTTCATCCCGCAGGCGCTGGCCACCCCGCTGGTACAGGACCGGATCAACGCGCAATCGTCCAAGCGGGTCGAGGAGATCCGGGCCGTCGGCGGCGACGTGCTGGACGTCAAGCGCGGCAACAGGTCCAAGCGCAAGCGGGCCATGGCGCGGATCAAGCGCATCTTCAATATCCGCCTGATGATCTTCAAGCTGAAGTTCGGGCTGAAGGCGCTGCTCAACTTCCTCGACCACGGGGCCGATCTCGTCGTGCTGGGCGCGGGGGGCTACATGGTCATTCAGGGCAATACCGAGATCGGCGTTGTCGTCGCCTTCCTCTCGGGCCTCGACCGGCTGCGCAGTCCGTGGCGCACGCTCATCTCCTATTTCCGCGTCCTGTCCGACGCGCAACTCAGGTTCGGGATGATGGGCCGCAAGATGGACGTGTTCGACGACAGGGGCGACACGGCGACGGAAGGGTCGAAATAGGACGGCCCCACGGGGGAACATTGCGGATGACGGGCTATTGATTGCCTGCGAGCGCGGCTTTCGCGTGCGTGGGACACATCTCGGAGCCGGATCATGACGACACAAGCGGAACGCGACGGCCTGTCAACGCGGTCGCCGGGACTGCTGCGCGCCTGCGGCATCATCGGCCTGTTCGGCTGCGCCGCCCTCGCGGTCGGCAATGCCGTCGGCAGCATGATCGTGCCCGATCACGACTGGATCGCCGATACCGTCAGCGACCTTGCAGCGGGAAAGCACGAGATCGTGCAGGACCTGGGTCTTCACGCCTACGCCGCCGCCCTCCTCGCCTGCGCCATCGGCGCCGCGCACCACCATCTCGGCGGCGCGAAATGGAGTCTCGGCATCCTCTCCCTCGCCATCCTCGCGCTCTGCGTCGAGATCATCGGGGTGCGTAACGAGTACGGCGACGGCGATTCCGAGGGCATCGTCGTGCATCGGGAGGTCGTCTACGGTCTCGGCATCTTCTTCACCGCCGCGCCGCTGCTGATGGCCGAGGGGATGGGACGGGTGTCCGGCGTCTACCGCACGATCTCGATCGCCTGCGCCATCCTCTGGGCCATCGGGGCGCCGATCTTTTTCTTCCTGCCCACGGCGATCGACGGGATATGGGAGCGGGGGCTGGGCGTCATCACCATCGTCTGGGTGGCGAGCCTGTCATGGCTGCTGATCCGCGCCGCCGGTCGCCTCGACCGGTAGAGGCGGACGGGCGAGGGGTCGGTCAGAACCGCTGCCCCTCGCCGACCATCAGGCGATATCGGAAACCGTCCTTGTCGAAATCGATATCCCCTTCCCCATCGAGCGACACGGGCGCGTAGTGGCACAGCATGTCCGTCCACAGGCGTTCCCGGTCGTGGTCGCCCTTGCAGGCCCAGCTCAGATCCAGCCCGCCATTGCCGGTCTCCTCGATATCGCAGGTCACGGTATCGCTCGCCTTGCAGGCGGCCTCCAGCTCGCGCATGACGATGGCGATGTTCTGCACGGCGTTGGGCTTAAGCATCATGCTTTCGGCGTGGGGCTTGACCGTGACGGTGGTGTTCCCGCCATTCGCACCGATGCACTTCTCGACGATATTGGCCACCGTCACGCCCTGCCACCCGGTCGCGGCAATGATGTCATGCGCGTTCGACAGGGCGTCGACATGGCCGAAGAACCGGTCCTTGAACTTCTCGTAATCGGGCGAGCGGCGCGCGGTCTGGTTGGCGAGGCTCAGGACGATGGCCAGCACGTTCTTGGTCCGGTGCGCCAGTTCCAGCGACAGCGAGCGCACGCTGCTCGAATCGCGATCATGCCCGGTCACGTCGACCAGCATCACGCCGACCGTCCCGTCCTCCTGACGCCACAGCTGCACGTCGTAGCAGGCGGAGGCTTCCCCGACGGTCAGGACGCATTGTTCCCGCGCCTTGCCCCCCACCTCGCCCACGGTCCGGACGAGATCGCCGAAGGTCCGCTCCGAAATGCCGGACAGCCGATGCCCCATGAGGACATCGACGAAACCGTCGGACGGCGCGTTGGAGCCGGACACGAAGTCGCCTTCCGCCGAGAGCGACAGAAGGACGATTCCACTGCCTGCGAGGGAAGGCGTCCCGCTCGGTGGAGCGTGATAGAGGGTGCTGTTATCGGTCATCGCCGTTCCATCGCCCCTAGGCGACGGCCTCCGGTGCACCCTCGAAGAAGAGCGCCTGACTGACGATCGCCTTGATCATCTCGGGCTGGAAGGGCTTGCTGATGAGAAAGGTCGGCTCGGGCCGGTCGCCGGTGAGCAGGCGCTCGGGGAAGGCGGTGATGAAGATGATGGGGGGCGCCTCGCCCGTGCGGAAGATCATGTCGCTGACCGCGTCGATGCCCGACGATCCGTCGGCAAGCTGGATATCGGCCAGCACCAGCCCCGGCATCGTCCGCTCGTAGGCCGCGAGCGCGTCCTGATGCGTG
>Ga0209831_1001625_pt1 | contig 20378 bp, 15 predicted proteins | sample Maine_Asex4_meta_FD_187451 | JGI IMG/M metagenome (GOLD analysis project Ga0209831, IMG submission 187451) | Marine algal microbial communities from Maine, USA - Maine_Asex4_metaG (SPAdes) (version 2) | ecosystem: Host-associated > Algae > Red algae > Unclassified | place: Maine, USA | collected... | reverse complement strand
GTCCTCTTCTGTTGTGCCGCGCTGCTTGAGGGGTTTTTCCCTGGCCGATCGGCTGCTGTACGCAGCCGTTGGACCGTGCTGCTTGAGCTGCCGCTGTGGGGGGTGCTCCGTGGAGCACACCGTGTTCTCGATGACGAGCGGGGGGCAGGAGGGACCGAGCTGTTGGTTTCAGAGAGACAGTGGTGAAGTTTGACTGAGGCATCGCCACCTGTGCGCGAGGATGGTCACTTGAGCACGGCTGACGTGGATGCACAGCGTGTGGCGCGTCTGCTGAGACTGGTGCGCCGCTCGGGCCAATATCTCTGTTCAAGAAATGTGGCGGTAGCCCGGCTGGCCTTGGGCGAGAGCACCCAGTAAGGCTGGACAGGGCTGCCCGACTGGTTTCATCATGAGCATCAGTGAATGACTAGTCTTGTGACCTTTTCCATCTGTTAGATGTATGGCTCAGTGGCACCGTTCTTTCACTGACATCCCCTCCGAGAGCGCACAGGATCACGTCTGAGACTGGTGCTCGTGGGTGCCCTTGGCCTGCCAGTTCTTGGCCCGGGTAAGTGTCTGCCAGCACTCTTCATTATAGAGCCCGGCAACTCGCGTTTCTGCGTGCCCGTGCCGGGGGCTCGACCGGCCAGCCACTTGCGCGGTGCTCTGGAGTGGTACCCTCCCACAGCGCGGACCGGCTTCAATCTATGAGGGCCGCCGTTGGCTGCTTCGCGAGGACTGCGGTGCGATTTTGCATTGAGCGACAGCATTAATAGATGTGGGCACCGATAGGTTGCTTTACGTTTCCCCGGCTTGTCTCTTACTCCAATGACGTCCTGCCCTTACGCAACACGATACCTTCTGGCCGATTTTTTGCGCTGCTCCTCATCACTCCGTCTACAATGCAGCCCTTGCCGCCTCCTTCTCCTGCCAAGAAAAAGCGGCGGCTGCGTGATCAAGCTTCTAAGAACGGCGGAGCGGCCGCTATGGCGCCCATGGCGGCGGCAGTAGGCGTGTCAGCGGCGGCGCCCGGCGCTTCAGCGGCGGCCGTCACGGCTGCGGCAGCGGCCGGGTCGGCGGCGACGAATGACGCTGCGCTGTCGCACGCACGAGGATCGGGGAGCTCTGCGACTACCGGTGGACACTCGAGAACGGTGACTTCAGCGGAGGTCAAGCGCCGCGCCGCCGTAGCCGCAGCAGCCGCAGCTAAAGCTGCAAAAGCAGCCGCCATCGCCGCCGCTGCGGCCACGCCCCCCGTCCGTGCCGAATCTGGACGGTCTGCGCCAGAGGGCTCACCCATGCGTGACCGTGGTGCAGTAGACGGCTCGTCTTCATTGATTGCGGCGGCTGCTGCTTCCGTGGCGTCACCGGGTGGTCGAGAGCGTCGTCCCGCGCGCACCGCAACTGTGGCGGCGGCTTCGCCATCACGCGTCGTAGGAGACCGTTCTCCTCTTACTTCATCAGATGCTGCTGCTGCGGCGTCGTCACAACCAGGTCGACGTCTTCCACCGCTCCCGGCAGCAGGAGCAGCGGCGGCGGCTGCAGTGACGGGAACGATCCCAGCTGTGGCGGCAGCGGCCGAGATGGGCAGTGCCGGGGCTGGTCCCACGGCCATGCAACGACTAGCTCAACGCCGGGCGGCCACTCCAGGAGCAGGAAAATTCGGTCAGTCGTTGGAGGTTGGCGACGCTGCACATCATGGAGGTGGCTCCAGCGCGGTGCTGGCCACGCCGCCAATGAACGCACATGCTTCAATCATCCAAAAGACCGTCAACATGGCCATCGCGGCGGTGGGGACAGCTTGGCGCACCATTGTTCGTGAGGAGGTCGGCAAGGAGGTCAGCAGGCACGCCGACTTGATGAACCAGCCGGCGGGGCCCCTGATGAAGGCCATGAAGAAGACGGTGGAAGACGCGCACGTCACTCATGCGGGCCGCGCTTTGGCTCCGGGGCGTGCGTGGTCTGAACGGGAGAAGAAGGTCATCCGCCCAGAGATGGAATCTGTCTTTGACTCGTCACTTGTGCGCCCTATTGCGGCAGTGGCGATTGCGGCCATGGTGATGAGGTTGTACAACTTACCGGAGGCGTGCGGGGACGTCCTCACCCCGTTTTTTCCTCCCGTCAAGAAGACGATTGGCGACAAGTCTTTCGCCGTCAAGCACTACAATGTGTTCATCGATTCGGTCTTCAAGCGGGCCATGGTGGTGCTCAAAGCCCGCCAGGCGCCGCCCGACGTCATCCGGGACTTGACTAACGCGTCAACATCGAAGAACAAGGTCACCCAGATCATTCTGGCTGTCTTGCGCGTCATCGTCAACGATGGACGGTGCCTTGCAAGAGCGTATTGGTGGCGCACAACTGGTTACTACATCTTTCACCCATCGCCGCTGGTGTACATCAACCTGGAGGACCCGTCCTCGCCGCGTCCGGCTCTTGAGGACGCTGAGGGTTCAACTTACTTTTCATTCAAGCGAGCTCATCTTGCGTCCCCGTCGGGTCTCATTTCCGTACAGCAGCTCGTGCCACCTTCCATCCAGCTCATGACGAGCGACGCCCTGGCAAAGACTGGGCGGGCATCGAGGTCCAGCGCGGCCACTGGTTCTTCGTCTGCTGCAGCATCCCCGCCATCAATCCCATCGGGAGGTGCTCTTGCGGCGCCTTCCGTACGCCAAGTACACGGGGAGGTACAGATCGTGGCGACCGGGTGCCTTTACCGCGTGGCCGCCGGACTGCTGCACGCGTTGCCCGGAAGGGACCAGTACAAGTACCCTGCTACCGTCGTGTGGGCCGTGGCAGTCTGCTTGAGGAAGATGCTTGTGGAGCCGCGGGCGCCGTGGACAACGGACGACGGCCTCAATGGCCTGGGACCAGATGAGCGCAACAAGCCCGGGCGCTGGTACGTCCTCATGCCGACCATGACCAAGCGCGCTGTTGAGGACATTTTGCTACAGACGGCCGCGGTCGACCAAGCCGATGAAGCCGACGAGAGCGCGGCGGCCGCCTTGGCGGCCGCCATGGACGTGCTGGAGGAGCGTCGAGGCGAAGTACCTGAGGAAGATGACCTGCTCAACGAGGTCCCTTTAGAGCTTCCAATGGACCATGTCGGTGACAACCGCAACGAGGAGGGCGGCGTCGCCCCATGAGTGAAAAGCATAACCGATGATTTAGATGACGTGCGGACAATAGAATCCAAGCCAAGGCGTGTTCTGTATCGAGCTTCAAACAGCTTCTCAACAACAAATCTACAAAGGCATACCGTGCTCATCAGCCGCCTGTGCGGCTTGCACCATTGCAACAGTACGAGCAGTTGTTCTTGCCAATCCCATGTGTACGGAGGTGCCATCTTGCGCATAAACGCTACCAATGGCGCCCCGTGGGTTGGCGTATGCACACAAGTTGCAAGGCGCCCGAGCATTGTGCCCCCGAAGATGACTTGTCTTGGACACCTGTTCATTGTCGCCCACGAAGAAGGCAACGTCGGCAAACACCCGCACCTTGACACCATCCGGGTCGTCGACAACCCACCCGTTATGAGCACCAGTTGTAAAGTCACTCATGACCGCACGCAGCACCGCATCCGAAGAGACACCCCGCTCCGTTAAAGACAGGACGCGACCCCCGCTGCGACTCATGCGGTGCATGAAGAGCCAAGTGAGGTAGCTCATGTACACGCCCCCAAGTCCATCAAAGTCGTCAGAGTACAGTGCAAGCGATACCACATACCACCGCTCCCCGTCTGGTCCCACTCCACTCAACAGTCGTCGCTGCCGAGGGAGGACATCATCGCAAGTGTTGACAGCGGGTTCATGATCCCGAGGGAGACGCACGATTTGCTCTACAGAAGCCACGTCCCCAGCGGACGCCACCCAACAAAGATGCTCGTTGTCACCTTGGCGCCAATGGCGCACCACGAGAGAGCCAACCGTGACGCCAGCTAAGACGCATGGCACGACAAAATCACCAGCGTGAATGGCCGACCCTGGTTGAAGCCCCGCCGTGCTACTGGCAAAAGAGCCTCCACCGACGGTGACGTCAGCGAGATGTTCAGCTCCACCCTTCAATGAGATCGAGACGGTATCGCCAGCGCATAGCATCTCGCCGTCTAGTGCAAACCTCCGCACGATTCCCCCCGCCATAGTACAGGCTTGGCGGTCTTGAAAAAGGGGCGAGTCGCAAAACTCCGGGTGACGAGCCCTCTCGGCGTCACTTCGTCGGTCAGCCGCAGTGAATAGGGCAAAAGTGGCCGCGAAAGAGAAGTCCCGGGCGATGTGGTCGCTGGGCAGAACCACGAGCAGCGGCGAACCCGTTTGAGCGCCCGGAGAACCCGAGCTCTCCCAGATTGAGCGGAGCGGCAGCCCCCAGGAATTGCGCACACGAGGAAGCAGTACTCGTCTGATGTACGTCAACGATGGCGGCGATACCGTAGGGTTAATGTCTCGTACAAAGGCGCGCATGATATCATACTGCACCTGGGTGACACCCGCCTGCCCGCGGAGGTAGTAGAAGCAAAAAAACTCCGTGTAGTCGGCGAATGGCATGTCCCCTAGAGAGCCACACGGTTGCGCCTGCGGAGGCACTGGGTCAGGCACGTCGTCTGTGCCAACGTCGAGCTGGAACGCGCCGGCATACGGGTCTGCGCCAAAGTAGTTGGTGACGTCGCTGTCACCATCTTGATTGTGAAGCCCATCATCTTCGCGAGCCGCATCTTCACCGCATGCCAACCCGGCAGGGTGGATCGTGGAGAGCGACGCACCTGCAAGCGCGGCGTGGGCGGATGGAGCGTCCTCTACCTCTTGAATAGCACCGGCCGAGTGATCGCTAAGTAGGTGGTTGGGGTACGCGGGCCCAGCGGGGTGGCCGGCAGCCGGCGGATAGGCGCCAGGCGAGGCATGGGACGTCAGATGTGCTGCGGCAGGTTGTGTACGTCGGGGTTGGTGTACAGACGCCAGGCCGACGTCAGGGGGAGGATTGCGAGGCGCGGCGTCGGCGGGGGCACGTCCGACAGGTACAAGGTTGAAGCAGTGACCCACGGTCGAGAAGCGCTCGCCAGCGGATGCTTGAATAGCAAGGCGGCCGGTGGATAGGTTGCCGGCCTCACCAATGCCTTCCACAGCAGGAGCCGGTAGCTCACTGGTTCCGGAGTCAGCAGCCAAGGTTGGATGCTCAAATGGTCGGGCGTACGCAACCGGCCGGACCTCGCTGATCTCTGGGCCCCGCTTCTGTCCACAGAGCGATGGCCGGTACCGAGACATGTTCGTGGCAGTGGAGGCGACCACCGCATACCCGCACGCCGTAATCACGACGGGCTGTGAAATGTGAGTTCAGCGTCGCCTGCAACGCGGGCAGTGCAAAACAAACCGTGAGCCCCTCCTCCCGTGCTTGTCACTTCATCCGCCGCCGTGTCTGTGACAGGTCTGTCAAATCTGCTCAGGCCACGTGCCTGCCCACCCAGGGTCGGACAAACCTAGTCCCTCACCCCCGTCAGCAGAGGCCTCACGGCTCGCCGCGGCCTGTAGAGGCCTCTAGGCTCGCCCCGGCCGGTAGAGGCCTCCTAACTCACGCCGTCAGGTGCTGGTCCCCCCACTCCATCCCGTGACGGCCTCGTCGCTCATCGTCTACAGCACGAAATAAAAAGGCCCCGCAGTCGTGAACGCACAAATAGCCATCAGCACCGTCGCCAGTGCAGCAGAGGTCATGTGCACGAAGGGAAGGGACTGCGGTATCGAGAGCTGTCACACGCCGAGGAGACGGCTGCAATCTAAGCTGTCTCTGTGTGTTCGGGGAATGGGCCATAGAGCTGGTGCTCGTCAGGGGCTCGTCAGCAAGCTGTGGTCCAGACTCCTGGACTTATGTCGTCCTCAAATGCGGTCCAGACGGCTGATCACTGGAGCTCCAGTGGTCAGCCGTCCATGGAGTCGTTTCTTGAGCGGTAGCTTTGCAGCCGTCTTGGTCCACGAGCCGTCACCTAAATAATTCCAAACAGCATGACTAGAACGAAGTCCGACGCGACGTTGCAGTAGGTCTTGCTGACGGCACCACCTCACCACAGTGCCGCTGCCGTCTGGGCCCGTCTTCCGCGAGCTCAGAGGACTGAGGAGACCCTATTGACGCTTCTTGGGCGTGCCCTTGTTGCTTATTCTGCTGAGGCTACGGGCGCGCGTGCTAGCTGACAACAGGCACTGTGGGTGTCGTTGACGGTGCCGAAATTTCTGGGCGTGGCCGCCGAACGAGCACACGGGCGTGTTGCCTTCTACTTTGGCGGCAGAGATGCCTTTCTGGTCCCACTTGGCGTATTTGGGACCGACGTTGCGGGCCATGCCATCCCTCTCGGTTCTGTGGGGACTGCAGGAGTCCTCCTGTTGCAAACTGCCCCCTCTGCTGTCGTCGGTGGTTGCGTCGCCATCACGGAGCGGTCGCGCTCGGACTCCAGGCGCGGTCGCATTCGGGCTCAAGGCGCGGTCGTTGTCGTGGCGTCGGCTGCCAGAGAGATTGGCCAACAGGGAATTCTTTCCGCATTGGGTCCAGCCTCGGCTCTTGCCTCCGTGCCTTTTGTTGCCAACTTTCCATCTTCTAGGACACAAGCCTCTCCTCACGTCTCTTCCAAACCTCCCTCGGAAACCCGCAGGGGGCTTTCATCGGCACGAGCGCCCGCACCGTTGTGTCTTTCGGCGACGACCGCCCTTCCAAGGCCGCCGGCAGGCCGGTTCATCATTTCATTCAACATGAAGCACGTCGACGCGGGCCTCTTTGGGCTTGGGCTTTGGCTGGACAGCGACCAGAGCGTTTTCCACCAACTGAGCGCGGTCTTGCCGGAGGGCATGTTCGATGGCCACCGCAGTGTGTTGCCATCTCCTGACCACCTGTTCTTCCTGGGGCTAACGAAGAAGCTGGTACAGGGAGTTTTTTCCCTGTTGCACCTCGACCTTCGGCCTACGGTTGGTGTCTCCTTGCGTGAGGCCCTGGCGCACGCTGGGTTTCCATGCACAAAGGTGTACAACCCCAGCAACAAGACGCACGTCAACTCGTTGGGAATTTCTGAGTGGGCGGCCGTGTGCGTCGTCGGACCCCATGCTTGTTGACGAGCCATCCCGGACGAACTCCTGACTGGTCCTGTGTCGGGTGTCTCTCCTCTAGGACTGGCCATTGACTTGCTGCAGGACCTGTACGATGTGGTGCGCCTGGCCTACTACTATCCCCGAATTGAGCTCGACGGCGAGGCGTCGTGCATGGCCAGAGGCGATGCGAATGTCGAGCTACGGCGTCGCGTGGGTGTGCTCCTTCGTGGGATTCGTGCGGCGTGCGTGCGCCCGGACTGTGGCTCCCTAGCGTTGATCGTCGACGTCCCGAATGTTCACCGCATGAACGAGGCGGTGTGGCACGCCGTTGAGCTGCTCGGCTCTCTTCGCGACTCTTTTGAGCTTCTCTTCGAGAGCATGCATCAACCGCTGAAGCGCTCCATCCGCGGCGGCAACGGACACAATGACGTGCACCGAGCAATGTCAAAGATGGTTGACAATGAGGTCGTGTCCCGGCTGGCGTTGGACCCGGCCAAGTTTGGCGTCCCATCATTCTGGCTCCGCCAGACCTCCCTGAGCAAGCTGTTCGAAAGTGCGGTGCCCCTTGCCAGCCGCCCCGCGGGTGATGGCTGGACGGCTGGGCGCCAGCGCGAGGAGGAACAGGGGATTTCCAGCGCCGCTAAGCTTCTGGTCTCTGGTTATGTGACAGGAGCGGTTGAAGCAAGTTGGCGTCGTCATGCTGTGAGGGCAGGGGTTGCCGTCCGCCGAGCTGATGCGGTGGCTGTCCTGGTGAACAGTGATTCTGGGGAGGACGCTGTGCGCACCTTCGACGTTGGCGAAGAGAATGCTGTGGGTGTTCACGCAAGCTTTTTCCACGTGGTGGCGTAGTGGGTTGCCCCAAACGGGCGTCTAAGTGCCGTTGTATCCCCTTTCGTGGTTGCATCACAGGGAGCTTGGACGTTGGATACGACACGTGTGTTGCATCTGCCGTTGGGCCGTGGGGTTCGCAAGGCTTTGGCTCTCCATGACTGTACCAGTGCCTGCTCTGCTCTGATAACAGGTCGCGTCTCACACGATGCCACCAACTCCTGGGTTCTGTACGGACGTGAGCATGGGTTTCCTCCGCGACAGGGGTAGAGTAGAAAATACTGTTGTCAAGCTGGTTTTGTTTTGGCAATCTCACGACGGTGCTCACCATCTAAGACAGAAGAAAAGAGAAATACACAGAGCAGATGTATGCCACAAGGGCGCCCACGACTTGCCCCCCCCGCCAACTTAGATATACAAACTCATACCCAACACGCGGCCTGGGTCACGGCACGGTACTACAAGCGTATCGAACGCCCGCCAGCGCCGCAGCTCATGCACAGTGGCTGGTGAGCTTCCTGAGCGGGAGCGGCCACAACCTGGACCAACCTTCGAGAAGACGGACCCAACAGAAGATCGCGCAGGGATAGGCTTCCAGGTGAGGCAGCCGGAGCGACTGTGGCGGTATCTTAGGTAGTACAACTCGGCGACCCCAGGGTCTCAGCTCCTGTCAGGGGAAGGCATCACCAAGGTCATTCAAGGGCGCCCAAATTCGCTGCTCAGGACAGGTGCTCAGGCGAGGACGCCCAGAACACATATTTGAGGGGTGGCCCGACAAGGCACACAGAAAGGGTCCGCCAGTGGCTTGCAAGCTGCGCTGCTCAGGTGGGGGGGGGCTTCCCAGAGATCAGTGGTGCGCGGCTGCAAGCGTGCCTCCAGCCAGGTGCCCGGGCCGGGAGGGCCGCACGGATCAAATAGGGGGGGCGCTGCAAGGGCACGCAGTGCAGGTAGCCAGAAGTGGACACACGAGCGCTCCCAGCGGGGTGGGGGCTTGCCCCAAAATATGTTCTTGCAGCACGTGGTGGCAACATTCTCGGCCAAAATACAGTGCGTTCTCGTTATCCTCGTCCGGAAACCGTACTTGATTAGAAGGAAACGCAACACAAAGTCCACGATATTCTGAGGATAAGTCTCACTCCCTAATACGATCGACCGCTTGCTAAGTGACCTATCGTGACAGACTGTCAGCAAGCGTGGCGAATAGATTGCACAGCGACCGGCCTCAGTGACGCAGAATGGACGGGTCGATCGCCATCAACACTACGGACAGCACGATTGCTGGTGGGATCGCCAATAAAGCTGGAATATAAAACGTTTGGGTGCTACTTTACCAGGAAGCGCTTCCTGGAACCACGTAACACAGTATTAACCTCCGAAGGAATCACCACATCTCGTCAGGAAACACATTATATGGTAGCATTATTAGCTCATCATCTTCACACATATGCTCAGCAAGATGTCGAAGTCCCGTACGCATCCAAGTCGGAATGCTCATGCAAAGCGGTTTGAAGTGCCTCAGTTGCCCACTGTGGCGACAAATGTGGGCATGCAGGACAGTGACACCACGTGTCTCGCACTAGCGCAAACGAGCTGGAACTGCATCATGCTCGCCGGCAGGCCCCGGAGACGGTAGCCAACATGTGGCACAAGAATTTTCATACAGGGTGCTGAAGCCACGTCTATGTCACCAAAGAAGATCAAATACCAAGAATATCTGGCCGGCAGGCGCTGGCTATGGTAGCCACATCCTGGCACAAGAATCGCCATGTACGATGCTCAGGCATTGTCTATGTCACCGAACAAGAGAAACAAGCAACAAGAAAGTCTCTCCGGCAGGCCCCGGAGACAGTAGCCAACATGTGGCACAAGATTCGTCTTGCAGGATGCTGAAGCCACGTCTATGTCACCAAAGAAGATCAAATACCAAGAATATCTCGCCGGAAGGCGCTGGCTATGGTAGCCACATTCTGGCACAAGAACCGCCATGTAGGATGCTCATGCATTGTCTATGTCACCGAACAAGAGAAACAAGCGACAAGAATATCTTGCCGGCAGGCGCTGGCTATGGTAGCCACATTCTGGCACAAGAACCGCCATGTAGGATGCTCATGCATAGTCTATGTCACCGAACAAGAGAAACAAGCGACAAGAACGTCTGTCCGGCAGGCCCCGGCTAAGGTACCCAGCATACGGCACAAGAATGTTCATACAGGATGCTGAAGCCACGTTTATGTCAGCAAAGGAGACAAAACAGCAGGAATGTCTGGCCGGCAGGCGCTGGCTATGGGAGCCGAAATCTGGCGCATGTGTCGTCGTGTAAGATGCTCAGGCATCGTCTCTGTCACCAAACAGGATAAAACAGCAACGCGAAGGTCTGGCCGGCAGGCGCTGGCTCTGGTAGCCAACATCTGGCACTAGAATCGTCACGCAGGATGCTCAAGCTACGTCTATGTCATCGACGAAAACCAAACAGCAACACGAAATTTTGGCCAGCAGGCATGGGCTATAGTAGCCAGTATCTATCTCTAAGAAGATCAAGTAGCATGACCAACGCTTCTTGGTCGATAGAACGCTGTCGACAGAGATACCCAGATTTTTGTCCGAATCGCGCAGCTATCAGTGGGCGCGTTGTGGTACTCGGATGACGTTGAGCACCGTCTTGGAGAGAACCTATTGCAGCAGTAGGGGCAGCATGCCGAAAGCAGAGCCCCAGTCGCCGATTTCTCGACGTCGGTCCGCTTGCACAGCGCTACCTTATTTGCTACGACTTCTGTTGCCGATGGCCTTATGAGGACCGCATCGCGTCAGTCACCTTCCTAATTGTGTGACACATGTAAACAAAATTTGCTTCTCTCTTTGTATTTTGGTCATTGGCATAATATTAATAGCAATTGTACTATATGTTAAGTAATCGTGATACTTTTATTGCGGAGGACAGCCTGGTGAAAGAAGCCATTTCAATACGTGTATGCAATTGTATTTACCTTTTTGAATTCGATGGCACTCTCGAATTGTGTGGGAGGGCTTGTGGCAATCAGACGGCCTCACTCTTGGGGACCTCCGCGCAGTGTCTTGGCCTCGCTGGCAATCTGCTCAGCGTCTCGGGCCCGCCTTTGCCTTAGCCCCGGACCGCGTCCTTCTTTGTGAAGTGCTTCGTCGTTGGTTGCGGGCCATGACAACCACGGGAACTCGAGGAGGCCGACAAGTCGGAGTCGGCGACGTAGTGCACGCCGATGCCGAGCCAACTCCCCGTAGCAGACGCAGCAGAGATGTCCTCTTCACCTACTCCGGTGGACCGTGGGGCTGCATCAACGTCACACAGGACGACTGCTTGAGTTTGTGCGACGAGTCGGACACTCGTGATGCTGTGATCGACGCTCTTGCTAGGTATGTATGGCAGGAGCAGCTCTGTGGTGCAGACCGGAGAGATTGTTTGGTGTTTGACAGCGTGTTTTATCGCTTGTTGCGGTCTGGGGGACCGTCCAGGGTGGCCGCCATGACTCAGCGCTTCAATGTGTTTGCGTTCTCCACGTTGGTGTTCTTCTTCTGCGAGGGCGGGCATTGGTGGATTGGAGTTCTGTCCGATGTTCCCCGTCTGGAGAGATCTATGTCGATGAGCGCGGGTGGCGCGGTGCACACTGGTAAGCCTATTGCTACCTTGGCTTTCTTCAATTCGCTCCGCGGCGTGCCTGTCGGCACGCGTGCGCGGTCGACTCTCCTGGGTTGGTTGCGTGCTGAGAGTATCCGACGCGGGATTGGCACGGGCGAGGATCTTGTGCCTCCGCGCCACTGGGTGCACTCGTGCATCTCCGTTGTCACGCCCATCGTTCCGCAACAGAGCAACAGCCACGAGTGCGGTTTATTCGCGTTGTCCTTCTTTCATTCCTTTTTCTCCTGCACTGCCCGAGACCGTCTTGCATTGCTACATCCGGGCGCAGAAGGCAGGGCTGCTTGGTCGGCTGCGTTTATCTTGAAAACGCGTCCTGAACTGAGAGCCCTGTGCAACGTCCTTGTGGAGCGCCACCGCGGGAGAGATGGCCACGGCGGTGCCCAAGGGAGGCGTGAGGACGCCGCCGAACTGCCAACCGAGGGCGCGTCGGCCGGCGAGGCGTCAAAGCCGGCGCCGGCGTTGGATGGCGGGTCTACGGTGTCAATCGCGAAGACAGCGACGACGGCTGCGACCAAGGGCGGGACGGCGGCCGCGTTGGCCGGCGAGTTGCCAAAGCCGGCGCCGGCGGTGGGCGCCGGGTCTACGGCGTCAACCCAGACGACAGCGACGACGGCGGCGACCAAGGGCGGGACGGCGGCCGCGTCGGCCGGCGAGTCGCCGAAGCCGCCGCCAGCGGTGGGCGCCGGGTCTACAGCGTCAACCCAGACGACAGCGACGACGGCGGCGACCAAGGGCGGGACGGCGGCCGCGTCGGCCGGCGAGTCGCCAAAGCCGACGTCGGAGGTGGGCGCCGGGTCTGCGGCGTCAACCCAGACGACAGCGACGACGGTGGCGACCAAGGGCGGGACGGCGGCCGCGTCGGCCGGCGAGTCGCCAAAGCCGGCGTCGGAGGTGGGCGCCGGGTCTACGGCGTCAACCCAGACGACAGCGACGACGGAGGCGACCAAGGGCACGACGGCGGGGGCAACGGCCGGCGACGTGCCAATTTCGTCGCCAGTGGTGGGCGGCTCGGCGGCGGCGTCCACCAGCAAGACAGCGACTGCGGCGGCGGCCAATGGCATCGCGCATGCCCTTTATGATTCCGAGCATCTGGAACTGGAGGGGCGGCTGGCCAAGCGGCGGCGCGTGTGCTCGCCTCACGTCGCGGCCACGGCGTGGCTCTCCGCGCTCGACAAGTGGAGCATGAAGATGGAGCCTGAAGCGGCGATGGAGGTCGTTGCCGTTTTCTTGCGTTGCGACGGGCTCTTTCCTTCCTACTTCACTCACTTCGCTGTTGGCTTGGTCAAAGGCTCCCCGCCCGCGAGCACGAGTCGGCTGGAGCCTTGGTTTGTCGCTATGCTCAATGAGGGGTCTGGCTCTCAGGTACCTGGGAGCAGTGGTGGCGTGTCTCGTGTGCACCGCGCATACGTTCATGCTGTCATCAGCGCAGCTTACGCTTTCCATGGGGCCTCACTGCCAGCACAGGAGTAGGTTGGGGCTCGGGCCTGTATGCATCTCTGCTTTGATGGTAAATGCGGGTCCCACTGCTTGTGCATCTTCACTCTTTTTGTCTCAGTGCTCCAAAACAGATTTTATCGAGTGTGTAGAGACCATCCGCGTGGGCGCATCGGACCCTCTCAGTCTACTGCATCCGATTGCCCGACATCATGAGCTCGCACGAGCAATCACGCGACGAGCAACGAACATCCCGCGAGTGGGTCACCCAAAAACGTCGGGCGCCACCGCAGCAGTGGCGCTGTGCTGATGGCAGCCGCCACGGCGGCGGTTACGCCAGCGGCGAAACAGCAGCCGCCATTTCCGCTTATTCTAGGTTCTTGGTTCGGAGGGGGGGAGCCCGGAGACAGACGGGCAGGAGAACGGGGCAGTAGCGCCGCCACAGACGGCCACGAGGCTTCCAAGTGCTAGCGGGTTCTGCGCGCCGCACCACGAGACGACATAGGCAACGCAGCCTCCGAGAGTGTCGCTGCAACGTGTTTGGACTTTTACACAGCAGCACTCCCCCGTGAGGCCGACAAGGCTTTCCGGCCGCGAAAAGTGAGTGCACTTGCATCTCCAGCTTTGCGCCGCGGGTGCCGCAGCGCTAGAGGCGGAACCATCTCTTCTGTCGACATCGCCGGCCTGCGCCTAAGTCGGGGCGCGCGGCGGCGGCGGCGGCAATAGCCACCTGCACCAGCGCGGCAGCGGCTGTCTTGCGTGTTCGCGCCACCGTGGCACCGCTGACACAGCGCGCTCGGATGGCACGCCACCCCCCGCCCCTCCCTGACACACTCTTCACCACTCTCTGTGCGCCACGAACCGCCGCATCCTCGGCGGCGTCGCGGAGCTTCTTTTCCTCAGCAGCCCCACGAAGCGTCCTTTTCTTTCCAGCGACGCGAATGGCGCGCGCCAGTTGCAGTCTCGCCGCCGCCGTCCGCCACCGTGATGGTGTATGCCAAGGCGGCTTCCAGGGCGCCGCCCGCTGCGGACGGGATGTCTGTTTCAGTTGTCCTCGCTGGGGCGCGGTACCCTCACACCGCGACTCTTTGAGTTCCTGGCCGTGTCCGAGAGGCTTTCACAGCTGGCCGCCGTCTTCGGCCGGGCTCCCGACTGGAGCATTCTGCCTGGAGAGAAGGCGGCCCGATGAGTGAGAGAAGGAGTACCAGAGGGGCTAGTACTGGTGTACGTAGCCTGTGGGACCACTGGAACTGCGAGGGGTCGTCCGGCGGAGGACCTCATCACAGACGCCATCGAGCAACAGTGCGTACCGCTGCGGCGTGTGCGCAGGGCATACCTTAGTTTCTGTCTCCACGGCTGCGCCGCAAGATGTTAGGACGTCACAGAACACACAGGGATAGCAGCAACTCCCGGTAGTTTTTGTGGTCGTTGTGACACTGCATGCTCACATCATCGGCGCAGTGTGCAGTTGGTCGACCCGGGGCGTGCGGCTTGGTCACAAAGGACTTTACTGATGGCTGTAAATATATAACTCACTTAGGGGGCCCGCAGAAGCAGACACATCGGCCGGAACAGCCACCACGCACATCACTGCTGTTGCAGGTGTAAACCACGCTCAGATGGGGAGTACCATGCCTGCCTCCCGTGTGTCCATGCGAGCTACACCCCCGTGAGATGTCAGCATTCAGGTTCATCAATCTTTCGTAGCACTGCTGAGTGCTTCGACTGAACAGCGCCTCCCCACCGAAAGAGGAGCTCACAGCTGCTGCTGCCATCACACACATGTCCAATGCCGTAGCAGGCGCCACCACTAAGAGCAAGCCAGGATCTGGGGTTGTCTCCCTGTCCCGCTTCGCTCTGTCTTCGCCGCACGTGTTGAGGCGCCGAGTACCCTCCTGTTTCTTCTATCTCTAAACGCGCCCCTCGCATGTGAATCTGGCGCTCGCGCACGAGACCTGCCACCCTCTCATCTGGATGACGCTGCCGGCTCCTGTTCGCGCTCCGGCGCGTTTGTAGATCAAAAACCGACCCGCAGCGACAACCCGAGTGCTGCGACGCGCACCGCTACGAAAAAGCGGTACGCTAGCCACGCTGAGACTACGGGTGCGGGAGAGCTCCTCCGACTGTCTGCACGCAGAGATAGGAGCCGATATCGGGCCTGGTCGCGACTCCTCGGTCATCCCGGCGTGTGTCACCGTGCCCAAGATCATCCGCAGATCGTGGCTAGCGCTGTGAGCTCTCGCGGCCGTCGAAGTATGCCGCTCCTCAGAGTTTGATTGGACTTGAGAGAGAGTCCCCGCCATGCAGTTGGAGGCTCAGCAGGTTGTGCCCCCTTACTGCCCCCCAGACCGAACGCGAGCAGCGAGCCCAGATCCTACAGCAGGCCGTAGACAAAGCCGTTGACACAGCGCTGCCAGCAGGTGCTCCTGCCCACTCGCTCTCGCATTTCGGGGTGACCACGACATTTGGCCCAGCGTGGCACGAGCTCGCCAGTCTACGACCATTGATTGCTGAGAGCCGCGCAATGAGTCAGGTGCTGTTCTCGCACAGGCATGAAAGCCGCCTTGCTGAAGCCCAACGAGCATCCTGGATTGCATTGTCGCGGAGCTCGGTGCGTACCTGCGCCGTGCTCTGCTTTGAGATCCTTCGAAACCACTTTTCTTGTGACAGCGCATCCCGCCATGGTTTTCTTGATTTGTGACCACCATGCCACTAAAGCCCGGCCTCAAATTGCGGGGTCCACCATCTCGGCAGACTGTCAGTGGATGTGCTTCGCCACAAGACCACTGGGACCAAGTGTCACTGAGTCAGTCATTGTGCCTGCTGCCGGCCGCTGTCGCCTGGTGACGCATTGCGGCGCCAAGGGGTGCTCGTCATCCACTCGTTGTCAGATACCTCTCAGGATCCACTTATGGTGCGCGATGTTTGACTCGTGCAAGTTTCAGGAGCCGCACCGTACATAGCCCCGCGCCCCCGCGGTTCTCATCAGCTCCCTTCTCACAGCACACTTTATTCACTTGTAATTGCGCTGCAGGTCACAGGTGGAGTTCACCGCTGGCCTTTGTGCGTCAGCTTTCCGGTCTTCTTGTTGTGGGAGGAGAGCTGGTGGCACGCTGGGACCGCGCCCGCCGTTGACACCGGTTGCTTTGCTATTGTCAGCCGGCTCCTCCGACTTGAAGCGAGACCGCTGTCTCATGTGCCCCTTACACTGAAGCAGAGGTTCATCTCGGCCATCCGGATACGCATATTGTGTCGCGGGGCCACGGAGAGTGTGGTGTCACGCACCGCGTCAAGCAAGGACGAGCAGTGCAGGGGCACACATAGACTGGCAGAGTGGGCGTCGCTGGGGACCGTGGCGCCCACCTGACACACGTGACCAGTCATGCACCGAACCCGCACTGTTGCTTTGTGATACGTGGCCCGCGCATGTGACGACAGTCTTCGTGGTTGGACAATCTGATGGGCTAAATCAGAGGGACTCGAAGTCCCTGCCCTGGCGCGACACGCAGCTGTTAGGATCCACGCCGAAGACATGTTGACGGCCGTGGCGTGCAAATCACAACGTTCTTGTCAGTGCCACCTTCCCCACAAGACAACAGGTCGCGAAACGCCCACACAGCCGTGACTGAGCCCACCACGAGAGGCAATGAGTCAGAAGGGAGACGGACATGCAAACATCTACAGAGCAGTGAGACAGCTTCTTTGATGAACACAAGGAGAATGCTGCTTCATGTCCCGCCCTACAGCTTCCACATGAGACACGAAGGACCCACGGTTTTCTGGCGAACCCAAGAGGAGGTACCAAATTGTGTATCCTATTTTCTCCGAGTTCTCCTTAGAAGCCTCTTCTGTTGCCATCTCGATCAGGTGGTGCAGATCGTCAAAGAACTATTCAAGATTGTGACTTGGAATTTCTCTATTTTATAATTGCACACCTTATGCGAGTTTCTGTATCTGATAGCTGATTGACATCACGTGTGTGCTCAATTGGCTGTGCGATTTTACTTGGGCTGAGAAGTTGGCTTGCTGTCTCCAAGCACGGTCCCGCAACACCGCTGTCACCATGGCGACCCTTCGTCCTCTCGCTGCAGGTCGCGCCCCTCCCAACGAGCCCAGAGTGGATCCGGCCGCACAACCAACCTCTAGCAACGCTTCCTCGTGCCTGTGGACGATTGGTAAGGGTGGAAGACGAATCTGTGACCTGTTAGTGGGTATAGTGCGATGGGTTCGACGTCCCGCATTTACGCGGGGCGGGGACGTGGCGTGGGATACCGTCTACAGCGCGCATTTGGCAGTCGAGTTCTGACATGCACTTGCATCTCTCCTCGTCTCTGCCATGCGGTTGTATCTTTCCTTTTCCTGTGTATCTTCTCTTTTCCATCTTGGTTACAGACGATTCTCGAGCCTGTGTGGCTGAAGTCGCCCAGTCCTTGGCGATCAGCAGCCCAGACGCGGCCGACGCCTACCTGGATTTGCGGCTCGACTCGGGCGACGAGGCGGACGACGACATGGCGCCTAAGGACGGCGGCTCCAAGAAAGCGGCCAACTCGTCGGGCGCGCCGAAGGGGCGCGCCCTATCGGCCAGGGAAAAGAACAAGGCCGCCGTCGAGAAGCGCCTGGCCACCATGCGCCGCAACAAGCAGGCCGAGGCAGCGGCCAACGACACGGGGGGAGCCTCCGAGCCCGGGTCCTCCACGGGCAACACGTCGACAGACAAGACGCCGGCGACGTCGTCGGTTGCTCTCATGGCGGCCGCTGCCGCAGCCGCGGCGGCGGCGTTGGAGGCGCCGTCTACAAATGTGGCAGATGACGCGGCCTTGCCCCCAGTCGCGGGCTCACCGCCGGCGCGCGGGGAGGCCCCCTCCATGCCCAACGCGCAGAGCCCCAGACGGAACGCTGTGGGCTCGGTGGCTCTCAGCGACGCGCCCCCGCCGTCTGCGCCCCCGCCATTGGCCGCCAGCGCAGACGCCCCCACCCTCCCCTCCATTCCACCGACGACCTCGGGTGTTGTGGCGGCGGCTTTCGAGGCGCTGGCTGGGGGCAAGGAAAAAGATGTGGCGGACGTTCCGCCTGCTTCTAAGCGTGCGTCGGGGGTGACGGTGGCCGAGGCGCCGCTGGAGGCGCCGAAAGGCGCGCCGCCTGCCACTTTGCACAACTCGCCACCAAGCAAGTCACCGGGAGCGCCCCCCGGTGGTCATCTCCCAGCGCCGGCCGCGGAAACCGCGTCGACGGCCATCGGCAGGCCTGTGCCGCCGGCGTCGCTGACTCCTCCCGCTGGCGGACGTGCGTCATCATCCTCATTTCCGCCGCCGCCATCGGCAGGAGCAGGCGCTGCCGCCGTGGCGGGAGCGCAGTCGGCGGTGGCCGCGTCTGCGGTCAAGGCGCAACAGGCTCTCTCGCGGATGGAGGCAGAGGCCATGCGGCACCGTCGTGCGGCTGCGGTGGCCTTGGTGGAGGCGCGGCGGCTTCGCCTGTTGGCGCAGAAGCAGCGGGCGGGCCTCGTTCCGCCAGCCCCGTTGTCGGCCATCGGCGACCCGCACGACGGCTTGGCGGCAGCGCGAGGAGGTGCGCGACCGGCGGGAGATGCGGCGGTCGTGGGCGGATCCGGCGCCGCCGGAAATGTTGACGACGGAAAGCCCGTCGACGACGCCGATGACGGAGCCCACCATCCTCCTGGTGGCGTGATCCTCCCTGTCGACGTTGGAGGCCTGGGGGGTGATGGCATTGCCTCGAGTGCCGTGCCAGCAGATGCCCTTCGTTTGAACCGCCCGGCGCCCTCGTCTGCCGCAGTGCCTGCGGAACAAGGTCTGCCAGCAGCCAAGTTGGCCAAGAAAAGACGTCTCTGGGAGGCGGCCTTTGTCGACTGGAACCTGCAGTTTGAGAACGACCTGCGTGAAGCCATCATCGACATTTTTGTAGCGGCTCCTGGTGTCTACCCGTCCTTCATCCTGCTCTACGCTTCGTGCTGCACCAAGTCCAATCCGCCCGCGACGCGGCACGCCATCACCGAGTGGTTCTCCCGGCAGTTGAGCTCGGCTGTTTGCGGCGCGCCGCCAGACGAGGCGCCCCCTCTTGATCGCGTCACGAGCGGCCAGGTGCACGCGGTCATATCGTCCGCGTACCACAAGCTTGGCAACGAGCTTCCGGTGTCATTCGTCGGGTCGAACGACAAGGGGGCCCGCAAGGCTGCTTTCGACCTCCCGATGCGGTCTTCGGCCTCGTCGCGGGCGGACTCCTCGCTCTCCAAGGCGCTGCACGTTCCCCCGAGTACGCCGGAAACGAAGAAGCGGAAGCGGGGCGCGAGCGGCAAGGGGCCGGACAGGCGCAAAGCCCCCAAGTTGGGGCCTGGGGACACCGGTGATGTTGCGTGTCAAGACGAGGCGCCCGACAACAAGGCGATTGATGGCCACGACCTCACGTACCGCCGCATGACGGTGGCCGCGCGGCTCTACACGGAGCACTACAACGTCAAGAGGAGGTCGTGGCCGACTCCTGCCGCGATGCGGCCGCTTGTGATGTCGGAGACACAACTCGGCGTTTCGACCGGCTCTTTAAACACGATCATCTCTTCCTGGCGTTGGGGAAAGGCAAGCGACAAGAAGACAAGAGTGTACGACAAGCTCTTCGAGCTCGCCAAGACCAAGCCGGGGGTCGAGGGCGACGATACAGCTCGTCTGTACGTGGTCGAGCTCCTCAAGGTGGCACTCAAGGACAAGGACTACCTCGAGCTGAAGCGGGACCGCGAGGCAAGCTCGGTTCGTGTGCCATGGGAGAAGTGGTTGGCGGACCTCGTGAAGGTAGTTCCCAAGCTTGACGCCCTGCGTGGGACGGGCGGGGGGGAGAGTGAGGAGGAGGAGGGGACTGGCGAGGAGTCTGTGACTAATGTGTAGAGTAGAACTGGGCGGCGTGGGGTGCGGCACGGGTGGGGGGCGTGCGTGCGGTGTTTTCATGCTGCTGCGTCGCAAACTGATACTGGGGAGACGGAGGGGGCCGAGTCCCATACGGAGGACGGCGGTGGCAAGGTGTTGGAGTTCTGTGTGCAGAATTGAAGATGGTGCCTCATGGTGGATTGGTGGGGGAAGCTGCTTGTGCAATGCTAGCGAAACGTATGGGGTGCGCCATCTCATGGCGCTCGTTGTGTTCTTCATCAACTGCGTCACGTTCTCTTTGGCGCGGGTGACCGAGCCGCAACTACCAAAGGGTGCCATATACCAATGCACGCCTTGCTCGTCAAGCACTGTGCATGCGACAGAGCCTATTTGGTAGGAACTAAATTCGCATACACAATTAGTACAAAAAGAAACACATAATATGTGCATACATATTATGTTACTTATTGCAGGATGCCCACGATATGAACTCCGACATCGTCGACAACAACCTTCCCCCCCCCCCCCCCCCCCCCCCCCCCC